>Ga0316201_10000588_pt1 | contig 21285 bp, 8 predicted proteins | sample CS6wburrow_MG_FD_204516 | JGI IMG/M metagenome (GOLD analysis project Ga0316201, IMG submission 204516) | Coastal sediment microbial communities from Delaware Bay, Delaware, United States - CS-6 worm burrow | ecosystem: Environmental > Aquatic > Marine > Coastal > Sediment | place: USA: Delaware... | reverse complement strand
CAGTAGTCTCTTCCGCATTGTAACCATAGATACGGAAATAAACGGCATTTTTATTAGCAATCTCTGTGAGGAGAGTGGTTAAATCAAAGCGATGTGATCGCCACTTTTCATCATCCGCAACCTGAGTTGCTGTGCCAGAAATCGCGTTAAAAGTGCTACCGTTGGTACTGTAATGAATTTCAAAATTTCTGATACCGGTTGCTGAACGTCGCTCATCAAAAGCCAGCTTGATTTTGGAAAAGCAGGTTAAATCGACTTGAAATTGGAAATATTTGCTTGTATCAAGAGTCGTTGTTGACCACTCATCGAATTGCCAAGCTTTTCCAGTATCAGGTTGACCTGATTCAAACAGAGGATTGCTGACACCAGCACTCGAAGCTATTGCTCCAGTATTAATATCAGTAGAAGCCGTTTCATTTCCAACATCAAAATCCCATTTGACAATCTCTTTAATGGCGGCAGCAAGCGCAGCATTTGAGAGCAATAATGACAATACGCATAATAAGATTGATAAGGTTGATAGTAGTTTAAAGGATTTGGATAACATGATTTTTCTCCTTTTGTGTATTGGTTTGTGGACGATGTTTTTCCTTTTGTGTATTGGTTTGTGGACGCATTTCTATTTATAACTACAAAATTATAATATTGTTTGGCTTTAGAAAAAATGTGTTCATCAAGAAATACATTGATTTTAGTTCGATAACAAAATGTTGACAATTTCATTCAGTGTTTGATAAGTATAAAGAGGTGTCATGGCTTTGACGGATGATGTTTTTTTCACGTCTTTCCCATGCGCTACCCAATTTCGATATTCAAGGATTTGTTTGGCTTTACCAATGGCGTTTTTGTCTATCGACTGAACATTTTTGAGTAAATCCAAAATGTCTTTTGGACTCCAGTATTCCATTTCTTTATGAACGTATTCAAACAAAGGATTTGCTAAGCTAAGAGGAACAACGGTTTCTTGTAAACCAACTGCTTTGCTTTGCAAATAAGTGATCACAAAACGTTCAAATGCTGCCCATAAGGAAAAGACAAATAAGTCATTCACTTCTGTTGCTGTTTTGGCAATCTCATCATGAGCGTTTTGTCGAGTCAGCCAATTTGAATTGGCAAATAAGTTGAGTTGTTGCTGTTTAACCGCTCTTTTAGCAACTTTAAAACAGTCGGTAGAGATTTCGTAAGCTTCCAAAATGGGTTTCAGTGGGTTAGAGTTCATAGTCTGTCGCCTGCGTAAAAAGCTTAAAGAAATTTTCCTGGTTCATAAAATGGGCTTTGTTTTTCAGATTATTTTCCGTCCAGTACCAGCCATCGGCATCAATGTCTTTGAACATTTGCTGGCCTGCTAAAAGAGGTCCACCGTTGACCATGTAGATGATGTACTCTATTCCCAACCACCCTAACACATCGATTCGCCCTTCTGCCTCAATAATGCAAGCCCCTTCTGGCTTAAATTCTGCCAACTTTTCAGTAGCACTAGAGATTAGCAAAGTAGGTGCAATATAAAACCCCGTTAACTCTTCACCAATTTCAACGGCGTGTTGTTCTATATGCAATGCTTTCTTGTCTTTTAACCAACATCTTATATCGCTATAGAGTTGATTAATTCTTGTTAAATAACGTTGTTTTACCCGTTCACCGTCTTGATTTTCTGTCGTCATATTGTTCTCCTGTGTTGAGATTCTTTTGGTTTACGTTCCAAGCTTGCCATAGGGTGAATAGAAGTTTGATTGATACTGGCTTTTTTTTTCAACATTCCAGGTTCAAGTTTTTGCACGCAAAAACTTGAACCTGGAATAGAGAACACAGAGAAACACAGAGAGAAAAACTCTGTGGCCCTCTGTGAACTCTGTGTTGCGTTTTTTACGCAACACCTCTAATTAGGGTTGTACACCTAAACGTAAGGTTTCGCCGCCATTATAGAAAATATCGCCATTCTCCAAACGATAGCCAACATAAATCGTGTAATAACCCGGTATATTATTAAACTGATCCTGAAACAGGGGAATATTTTTCAGCACGGGTTCAAGTGTCACATTAGGAATAGAGGCTTCTAAACTGATTTCATCAGCGGCCCAAGTGCCCCAACGGGGCGCTTCAATAGGATAGACTGGCTCCCTTTCATGACGCAAAGCCACCATCAAAATATCTGCCTGTTGCCCGACGTGTTCTGGATCAACGAAAATCGTTGTCGCTAAACCAACCGGTTGAGTGATATCCGTGTTGAATGGGTTGTCAAAATGCTCACCTTGATGAGCAAAACTCGCAAAGTAGGTGGTGGTGGGTAGTTTCTGCCCCGCAGCATCTAAGCCAATGCTATTGGCAATCCTTAATTGAATCGGGGTGTGATTAAAAACAACCACATCCCCAGTTAGGCGATAACCGAGATAAACGAAATATTCTCCCGCTACGCCTCCAAAAGAACCCGCATAAATCGGAATCTCTATGATATCAGGGAGTTGAGGATAATGTTGTGCTGTCGGTAAGCTCTTCTGATTATCCCAAAGTTCCCAACTATGCCGCGTTGAGTCCGTCATAAAGTAGGTTTCGACGGGTTCAAAGTGGCGTCGATATCCGGCTACCATGACCAAATCAGCCGACTGTCCGACATAGCGTGGTTCAACACGCACAAAGGCTTTAATTGTTAAAGCGTCAGAATAGTCAAAAGTCAGATTGTTGCCCACTTTGTCGTCTTGGTTATAAATAAACGGTTCAAAAATGCTCGCCGCCTGAATATCATTGTCACCGGGTGTCTTATGCGATTGGATACGCATATTGACGCTGGCGCTGTTACCGACAAAGAAGTGTAGCGGTTCAAGGCCATTGAAGATAATATGCCCATTTTCTACTAAGCGATAGCCGACAAAACTGGTGTATTCCCCTGGCATGGGGCTGAAATCGCCTTCTGCAATGAAGATATCGGTTTTTTCCGGTAATTGATGGAAATATTGCGCTGTTGGCAAGTCCGTGATTTCAGGAAGCCATAATTTCCAAGTTTGCTGATCACGCATGTAGGCGATATCTGTTGTCAAAGTGTGATACACCACCACGAGTAAAATATCAGCTGCCTGACCCTGATGATTGGGATCGATGGTGATCTGGGTGGCTAATCTCAGGTTTTGGGCTTGAGTACGGGTTAGCCAACTGTGGTTAGGTTGCAGAACGTTACGGACAGTCAAATTGTCGGTAAAACAGGTTTGGTTATCCACCAAATTATATTCTTTATCAACGCCTATGGCATTCGTACAGGTGGGTTCATAAACGGGTGTTGAGTCGGTCGTTGGGTCGGTTGTCGTTCCGGTATCGCTTGGTGGCACAGTGACATCGGTTGGATCGGTCACGGTTCCTCCCGGTGGCACGATAACAGTGACATCGGTTGGATCGGTCACGGTTCCGCCCGGTGGCACGATGACAGTGACATCGGTTGGATCGGTCACGGTTCCTCCAGGCGGCACGATGACAGTGACATCGCTTGGATTGGTCACGGTTCCTCCAGGCGGCACGATGACAGTGACATCGGTTGGGTTGGTTACACTTGTTGGATCTGTTGGAGTTGATCCCGTTCCTGCCCCATTGCTTGGCTCAGTCATACCTTCACTTCCAACAACGATTATGTTGATGGTTGTTTTTTGAGGCGGGGTGCTGTGATCACTAATCACTATTTTCGTCTTACCCACGCTTACCCCAGTTAAGGTAAATTCAGCAGTGCCCGTATCGCCAATCGGTGCCCAACTCTTTAATAAGACGATGGCCTGATCGGGAATTTCGCTGATTGAGAGTTCACCTTGTCCACCGGCAACGGTGAAGTCTAAACTTTGACCCACTTTGATGCTGGTTTGGAGGGCTTTAATTCTTAAATTAGCAACCTCGCCCACTTCAGCAGGATTAGAAGCCTCAAGCGAGGGATTAGAAGCCGTTTCATTTTCAATGACCGTGATGTAAAGGGTGACGGTTTGCAAAGGATTAGCACTGTCACTAATCACCATCTTGCTTTCACCCACGCTCTGGCCAGTCAAACTGATTTCGCCAGCACCTGCGTTTAGGGGAGTCCAAGCGTCTAATGAGACGATGGTGTGATTGGGTATTTCTTTAATTAACAGTTCACCCTTGCCATCGGCAAGCGTTATTTTATCAGTCTCCCCCACTTGAATCGTTGTCGTTAGCGATTTAATTTTGAGATCAGAATTGTTGATATCAGCACTGGCATCAACCGCTTGACAAGAAGGACAACACACTTGACAAGGCGCTGCGCTGTAGCAAGATGTGCCCTGGCTTGAAGAGGAGGAACCACTATCGTCATCCATAATCGTTAGCACGGCAGGTTCAGGTGTCGCAATGATGGCTCGACCTGTCGGATTCAATAAATTAAGCTTGACGGTTTCATTGTCTTCTGAAGTCGCGTCATCTTTAATCGTTACCGTAAAGGTTTTCTCACTACAATCCCCGTCTTCCCAAGTGAGCGTTCCCGTACTGGCAATATAATCATCATGTTCTGCTGCGGTGCCGTCTTCCATAGCGTAATCTACCGTAATGCTCCCTTCACATGTACCCCGACGGGTGACGCGAATGTTGGCGACATCAGCAAATTCATCCACTTGGTAGCGAGACACTGACCATTGCACGGTATCGGGTGTGATGGCCACAGCACTGGTATGTTGAATGGTGCCATCGGCCGAGGAACTGTCCCCTAATTCGCCATCTTTTAAGGTAAAAGTCGCGGTGGGAACGGTTTTCCCAGCAATCGTGGTGGTCGATAATTTTGTCGGTAAATCTTGCCATTGGGCGGTTGAGGGATCACCTGGCGTTGTCGGGACATATTGACGATGTTGTTGGTTATTTAAATCATCGACACCGTGGTAGTAAGTGACGATCTCGGCTTCTGGACAAGCGATGTCAAAGTCAAAGGGGGGAGCAGTCAAGTTCTCGCCATCAGCGGGTAAGTTTTGCTCATTGAGTTGTACATTGTTGATAGGACAACCGTTTTTCTCTTCAATGGTGACATACTTGCCATCAGGTGTGCGTATCGAAACCACATGATTTTGTTCACTGTCAGGTATGCCATCATTGTTACCATCGCCCTCATTGGGAGCCCCATCTTCTATCGTGGTTGCCACACCATCCGTATCGTCATCTGGAGAAAATTGAGCTTGACAGCTGACTTCTGTGCCCAGTGTGACGGTGACCGTTTTGTTTGTGCCGCTACAATCACCACGCCATTCTGTAAAAGCAAAGCCGGGTTCGGGTACAGCAGTCAACTCTATTTCAGAACCAGTGGCGAATTTCTCGCTGCAATCGGAACCACAGTTAATCCCAGAGGGTTGGCTTTTGATGGTACCTAAGCCTTTTCTGGAAACTTTTAAATTCAATTGTGCGAGATGGCTGGGCATAAAAACAGCTTCACATTGTTTAATGGCATCTATGGTGACTTGACCCAATTCGTCACAATGACCGCGCCAACCTTCAAATACCCAATCGGTATCCGGTATGGCTTTCAATGTCACATCGGTATTGATTGGGAAAGTGTGACTACAAGGGGCATCAACCGTCTGACAGTCGATACCTTCTGGATGGCTGCTGACTTGACCGTTTCCTGACAAATGAACAATCAAATTGCCTTCTATAGGCGTTTCAGTGGGTGTCGGCACAGTGACTTCAACCGTCGCGCTATCACATAATGGGGGAGTCGCGCTATCACACACTTGATAAGTGAAGCTGTCCTGGCCTTGAATAAAACTAGAATCCGGAGTATAGGTGATTGTCCCATCTAAGTTGACGGTGGCTTCGCCATTAGCCGGCGGCGTGATAATGGTCACACTGGCGGCATCCAGATTACCGTTGGGATCACTGTCATTTTTTAAAATGCTCAAGGTGACTGGGGTATCAGGTTCGGTACTGGCGCGGGTGTCATTGGCAACGGGTGGACTGTTACTAGGTCCAGTGACCGGAATCGTGACCAAGGCAGGACTACTCACATTGCCAAGATTATCGGTAGCCGTATAAGTGAAAGTGGCATTGCCGATAAAATCGGGTTTGGGCTTGAAAAAGAGCGTCTTGATTTGTTCAGCTGTAAGCACTTGACCAATGCTAATCGGTGTACCACCAGCTTCTGGATCACCTAAATAGAGCACACCTTGATTTTCCAGGGGTACCGTTGCGATACTATAGGAAGTGATGCTGTTATCATCAGTCGCTGATAAGCTGGGTATTTGTGCTGTGCTGTCATTGGTGATTGTGGGCACCTTTTGGTTTTCAGCAACCGGGGGTTGATCGGCAGATGTCGGCACGGTGACTGTCACCACTGCTGAATCGCATTCAAGCGGATTACCCGTATCACAAACTTCATAGATAAAGGTATCATTACCCGTTGTGAAGCTGGGATTCGGTGTATAGATTACGGTGCCATCTGGGTTGAGCGTCACGTTGCCATTGGTAGGCGATGTGGTTATCGTCACGCTTGAGGGATCGAGATTACCTTCCAGATCGGAATCGTTCTTTAAAATCGCAATCGTGACAGGTGTCTCAGGATTAGTGCTGGCTCTATCTTCAGTGGCAACAGGCGGTTGGTTGTCAGCCTTAGCAGCCTCAACGGGCAGGGTAACTAAGGCGGCATTGCTTTCCGCATTTTGATTGTCTGTCGCGCTGTAAGTGAAAGTAGCTTGACCCGTAAAATTCTCGTTAGGTTGGAAATAGAGATTATCAATCTCGTCTGGAGTTAATGATTGCCCGGCTTTGATCAGAGTCCCCCCTTCAGCGGGATTACCTAAGTATAAGAGACCTTGGCTTTCAGGCGGTATGGTTGCAATGGTGTAAGCAGTGACTGTCCCATCGGTATCGGTGCCCGATAGGGCTGGTAAAGACACCGTGGTGTTATTCGGTATGGTTGGAACGGTTTTATTTTCTGTCACAGGTGGCTTGTTAGCTGACACGGGAACCGTTACAGTGACAACGGCCGTATCACATTGCTGGGGTATACCACTATCACAAACTTGGTAAGTGAAGAGATCAGTACCCGTGGTGAAACCCGCCTTTGGCGTATAAATCGCCTCACCTTCAGGAGAAAGCGTAACGCTACCATTAGACGGTGATTGGGTAAGGGTGACGCTGCTCGTGTCGAGAGCGCCTTCTGGATCACTATCGTTGTTTAAGATAGCAATCGTCACGGGGGTCTCTGGATCGGTGCTCGCCTTATCATCATTGGCTATCGGCCGCGTATTAACTGGGACAGTGACGGGTATGGTGACCAAGGCTGGACTACTCACGGCCGCCAGATTATCGGTAGCGGTATAGGTGAAACTGGCATCGCCTCCCATAAAGCTGCTGTTTGGTTTGAAAAACAGTTTGTCTATTTGCTCTAAAGTCAGTTCTTGTCCTTTAGTTATGGGTGTGCCCCCTTCATCAGGCGAGTCTAAATATAAAACACCGTGTTCTGGTAAAGGCAAAGTCGCAATTGTATAGGACATGACTTTGCCATCATCAGTGGCCGATAAGGTAGGCACTTTCACGGTTTGAGTGTTAAGCGTACTGGACGCAATCTTGTTATCGACAATGGGTGGATTTTGAGTGGGTACGGTGACAGTGACTTCTGCGGTGTCGCACAATTTGGGTGTACCCGTATCACAGACTTTGTAAATGAAACGATCAGTGCCGGTTGTAAAACCCGCATTGGGTGTATAGTTCACTGTACCGTCAGCGTTGACAACAACTTGGCCTTGGGGAGGTGCTGTGGTAATCGTCACGCTGCTGGCATCCAAATTACCGTCTGGATCAGAATCATCTGTTAAAACAGAAATGCTAACCAGTGTATTCGGGTCGGTAGTGACACCATCATCATTGGCGAGGGGGGGATTGTTAGGGGGTGCGGTAACCGGCAGAGTAACGGTGGCCGTATTACTGACGGCATCGTGATTATCAGTCGCAGTATAGGTGAAGCTGCTTTGGCCGCTAAAGCCTGTATTGGGTTTAAAGAACAGTTCTGCGGCTTTGACCGGTGTGAGTATTTCTCCCACGCTAAGCGGTTTGCCGCCCTTGGCAGGATCACCTAAATACACGATACCCTCACTTTCAGCCGGAAGGGTTTGTATCTGATAAGCCTCGACTGTGCCATCGTCGTCCGTAGCCTCTAATGCGGGTAATTGCACCGTGATGTTATTAGGGGTAGAAGCTGCGGTTTTGTCTGTCGCAACGGGGGGTTGATTAGATGACGTGACCGGTATAGTAACGGTAGCTGTATTACTTTTTGCCGCTTGATTATCAGTGGCGGTATAGGTGAATTGGGTATCACCTGTAAAGCTATTGTTAGGTTTGAAGAAAAGATTAGCCGCTTGATTGAGAAGTAGTGTTTGTCCTGTGCTTACAGGGCTGCCCGATTGAGCCGGATCACCTAAATAAAGAACGCCCTCAGATTCATTCGGTAGTGTTTCAATCATATAAGAAGCTATCGTGCCATCGGTGTCCGTAGCCGATAAGGCGGGTATAGACACCGTGGAATCGTTAGGGGTATCGGGTGCCTTTTTATCATCAGCAACAGGGGCTTTATTAGTCGGAGGGGTTGTCACGGTGATGGTTACCTTTGCCGTGTTACTCACCGCCCCTTTATCATCAGTCGCTTTATAGTTAAAAACCACCTCCCCATTGAAACCCGCTTTGGGTTGGAAGATGAGATTAGCACTCGGTGTCAGTTGTTGTCCTTCAGTAACCAGTACACCAGAACTGGGATTGCCTAAATACAGTAAACCCTGATTTGAATCAGGTATATTGAAAACAGTGTAAGAGGCCACAGTGCCATCATCATCAGTTGCCTCAAGGGCGGGTACAGACACGGGAGTATCATTGCTGGTCGTCGCTGTTTTGTCATTGGCAACAGGCGGTTTATTAGTGGGTGGTGCCAGCGTGAAGCTATCGCTAGCAGTTTCACTTTTTACATCCGCTTCAGTACCTTGAGGATTAGCAACATCATTAGGCCGTGTGATAGTGACAGAATTGGTGATTGTTTCTCCTATCGCAACACTATCACTAATCGTAGCATTGATCGTAAAAGTCGCCGTTGCCCCATTCTGTAAATCTACTGTCGTATCAATCAGGCCATTTCCATCCGTGTCAGCACAACGATTTTGTAGTGCCGGTGTTGGTGCAGAAGACTCACTGACTTCACAGCGCCAGATAGGCTGAGTAATCGTAGCCGGCAAACTATCTTGTACCTTTATTCCCGCGACATGAGTCGGCCCAGCATTACGAACGGTAATCGTATAAGTCATTGGGCCACCTGGCAATGGAATCAGCTCAGTGGCATGGGTTTTACTGACTGTTAAATCCGCTTGTTTGATTTGAATGCCATTGTCTAATTTAAGCGGCTCTGCAAGAGAAGTCCAAGTATCTATGGCTTTATCATCGCCAAAGCCACTAAACTTCTGTATGCCCTTGGCACTGTCGATACCATTGAGTGCGACAATCGGATCGGGCTGAGTCGTACCACCCGTTAATCCGGTGTTATTATAATAAACCGTTCTATTTTCTACCACACAAGGCAGCGGATCACATTTCACTTTTTCTACAATCAGGCCATTTGGATTTTCCTCTACATCAAAAAAGGGAAAATGAACATCACCGGCTACGAGGTTAATAGCCGCATCATAAACACTGTTTTGCGGTAACAAGGCTTCGCCTTTACCATCCAAACCATCCCAAGTGATGCTATTCTCACCGAGTTTCGCATTACCTATGAGCATTCGATCATTTTCATCCCCATAAATGCCATTGCCATTGAGATCAAGGGTCAAAATATATCTTCCTACCATCTCGCTGTTAAAATTAAAAATGCCCTTTAGTGGTGAAGTGCCAGCTTGATTAGCTGTACCTTCTATCCCCGTAAATTTGAAATCGGTGACTTTAGGTAATGGCGGGGAACTCGAACGTAACCATGTGGTGTTGCCAACGCCTGGCAATTTGACCTGAACATCAAGTGGCAAATCATGAGCTGGGGGATTAAAGAATATCTTATTAGTGATATCAGTAGCCGTATCGGGTTCTGCCGGATTATGCAAAAACACGCTTTTGTTGACATCACTAAAAAGGACAGACTTAAACAGGGGTACCCCATTTTCATCGGCAGCATCTTTAAAGCCCTTGTTATTTGAAAAGAACATAAATAAAATAGGCCTAATACCATTCAAATTGATGCGGTATAAGTAGCCCATCTGATTTAGGATAAAAAAAATAGAATTGATGTAAGGCCGCTTGCCACCGATATTCATTGGCAAGTAATTGGTATAAAGTCGACCTTTTTGTTCAGTCTGTGCGTTGTTCGGGGTTTTGAAAACGGTGACATCCCAAGCTGCCACGACTGATATTGCTTTATCATCAATAGGAAAAGAGGCCGTTGTCGCACGCCCAGGAGCGGGTTTATAGCCGCCTTCAATTAGAGAAGAACGAAATTCTATTTCGTAGATGCCCGTTTCTTTAGCAATAAAACGACAAGGCGTATATCCGCCGGTACTCGGTAAAGGCCCAGCTTGTTCTTTGGCAAGGCTATCAATGAAAGCAAAACCCGTTTTTAAGACATCACAACTGCCATCTTGACTCCCTTCAGGGCTACGATAGACAATATCCATATCATTATCAGTATTATAAGTACTCGAACCCAGGTTAATTTGTTCACCAGCATTAACGAAAACTTTCATGACAGCTTGCCGCTTAATACCAACAGTCTCTCCCTGATAAAATTCTATGTAAGGCCGGTAGCCCCCATAAGCCACTAATTCCCGACTGCCCTCCGCATTCACGGGTGAAGTCAAAAATGACAGAATAACTGACAAACAAAATGAGATGATTATTGATCTCGTTGTCAAATCGGAAACTCGGTACACTGATTTTGGATTTTGGCGATTAGATTGTGGATTTTGGGTGAGTGCTATCCCTGCAAAATTTGACTTGAAAGAAAATTTGAGCGGATTGTCTAAAAGAATAGAGTTCATTCGTTTGGGTGACATACTTAATTCTCCTTTATCAGTTATCAGTTATCAGTTATCAGTTATCAGTTATTAACTATCAGTTTGATAATCGGTTGCCCTTAGACATCACTAAAGTTCAAGAATATCAATGTTTTGAAAACTGATGTGATCATTTTATAAATGATAATTAAATCAGACCCTAGAGATGTGAGATTAAAAGTGAAAATATCATTAGTGACGTGAGCTGATGATTAATGTTTTTTTTAAAATCGCCAATGGCGCATTGACTGGCACAAATGGCGAATAACAAACATCAATGCTCAATGATTGAGCATAAAGCTTGATATCACTGATAATTGATAAGACTAACGAACAGAAAATAATCATTTATCAATGAGTTATCAAACGGATTGTTGTCTGGAACGACTTTAAGATTTTAGAATCTTAAGCAAAAATTATACCTTATATTACTGATATTTTATAGATGACTTATGCTTTTTTTCTATTCTTAAAAATAAATAAGTAGCGAAGATATCGTGCCCCATGTTTGCCTTCATCGTTATACACAAATATGAGGTTAAAGCCTTGATGCTTCAATCCGCAAAACCCTAACAGGTTTAACTCGCAGCGTTTTGTTCTGGCGAGTGCATGGTGGCAAGCCCTTGCTTCCACTTAGCTAAACTTGCTACCCGGTTTATAGCCAATCACTTTTTTTTCTAAGTGGGTAGCTTCAAAAATGATTTTCTGAACCTAAGCGTATCACATCGCGGCTTTTTTTGAATCGCAAATTGCAAAAATTCTTAATGGTTAATGGTTAATGGGATAGATTTATCACATCATATCGTTCAATGTTCAGTTATCATATCAATACGGTTATTTGAGTGTAGATAGAACGCTGATTTGGCTTTTTTTCATGATCAACACTGATTGATTTATTGAGCAGCGTTAATCAGTTGAATCAGTCTAATCAGCGTACTATCCTAAAAGATAACTGATAACTGATAACTGATCATTGGGCCATGCCATACATGACAAAGGGTGCCCAATAAAAGGGATGACGATAACGCGGTTTATTGGCTTTGCCGGCTATCATTTTGAGCTTGATTTGCCGCAGGGCTTCTCCAGCTTGCTTTCCTGCTTTCAAATTCCTAAAAATACCCACGCTGAGGTTTTCAGCGGAAGCGGATTCCACTGACCAAAGGGTTACGCCAATGGCTTGTGTACCGGCATACATGAAGGCGCGAGAGAGGCCCATGATCCCTTCGCCTTTGATTTTTTTGCCGCCGCCGGTGTTGCAAGCTGAGAGGTTGATAAAATCGGCATTGAGTTGCAGTGTGAAGGCATCTGCCATCGTCAGATAAGCTTCATCTTCTACATTGGATAACACTAACGAAGATTGCACTAACCCTTTGACTTCATTAGGTAATAGGCCGTGAACAGCGAAGAGCAAATAGCGATAGTCTGACATTTCAGGATTGAATTTGAGTACGTTGCTTCGATTGGCTTGTTGACCCACAAAAAGGCTGTTGTCAGATGGATTAAACAAGGCAGCAATAGATTGCGCTTCAGATAGTGTTTCTGGTAATTGCGGAAAACAAACAGCCCCCATGACTTCACGGTATGCTTTGTTGCGTAGTTCCGCTACTGTCCGGGCCCGTGCCCCAGTCCGGCTATCCAAATCGCTTTCACAAGGGGCATAACTCGGATTGGCAAAGGCCAGTAGTTTTTTACTGGGTTGCTTGTGACGCAGAGCTTGCGTATCCCGTAGCACTTTAAGTACAGAGGCAGAGGATAAGTAAGCTATGGCATGATCGAGTATGAGATAGTGTGGGTTAGTGTACTCAAAGTCATTGGTGACTAAGGTTTCAAAGGGCAATCTATATAAGGGGCCGGTGGGCACGATGTAGAGGCTGTGTGCTTCTGCCAGAAGTTTACGAGCCGCTTCAGGTATCAGTTTTTCGTAAAGCGGGTAGCCTTCATCTATGATTTCGGGCAAGCGATTGAGAATCACATCGCGCATATAAGCGACATCTTCAGTCAGTTCATCTTCTCCGGCTGGGATGGTCAACATAGTAAATTGGTGTGGCCCAATGACCCACAGGGCTGTACTGTTTTCCATGATGCCGTAAACCAGTATCAATTCACCGGGCCGTAAGACTTGGTTTTGCAAGGTGGCAACGGTTGCCGGTTCTGGGTATTTGAGGGCGTAGTAGGCAGGGTATTTAGCCTTGATGTGAGCTTGTAAGGCGTGTTGCTTGGCGTTGAGTTTGTCAAGTTGTCGGCTTAAGGTGTTGATACGCTGATGATCTTGTTCAATAAAGGGTTGGTTACGGGCTTGCACTAATTCAGCTTGAGTGTGAGACACTTGATGTCTCAAGCGTTGCTCTTTTTGAGTGAGATTTGTGGGTAAACGCGCAAAACGCTGTGCGCCGCTTTTACCAATTTGTTCAAGAAACAAGCGCCCTTGTTTGCGTTCAAAGATTTCCAAGGCTTTACGATCATAACCTTGGTTAGGGTGTTGTTCGTGTAAGGTTTGCAGTAGGGTGATGAACTGATCATAGACGAACAGTTTGTTTTGCATAAAAGAGAGTTTATCAGTCTTTTCAATCAATCCTGCGCGTAGCGTTTCAATCTGATCTAAGGCCTGTTCATAGTGGATTGAGGCGGCTTTGATCTCATTGAGGTGGACTTCTACGGCTGCTAAACCGCTTTGTGCGTACCACAGCTGAGGGCTGCCTAATGTTTCCAATTGAGTGACACTGTCTTGTAAAGCCTTGCGGGCAGGTTCATATTGATCAAGTTGTTGATACATCATACCCATATTAGACAGATCAAGACTTTCCCCCATTTTATCCCCCAATTGCTGGTCGATGACTAAAGCTTGTTGGAAATGCGTTAAAGCCTTTTGATAGTCTCCAATCGTGCCATATAGGCCGCCCATCAGGCTGAGATCAGTCCCTTCGCCGCGTTTATCACCAATATCACGTTTGATCTGTAAGGCTTGTTGATAACGTTTTAAGGCTTTTGAGTGCAACCCTTGACTAGTATACGCGACACCCAAGTGAGACAGTTCAATGCCTTCCCCCTGTTTGTTTCCCAGTTCACGCCAGAGTGTTAAGGCTTGTAGGAAATAACCTAAAGCTTTATCGCCTTGTCCCAAGTTATAATACAACACACCCAGATTGCTCAAAGTATGACCGATCCATTTTTTTTCACCCACTTTGCGGTGTACTTCTAAAGCTTCCAAATAGTGCTTTAAGGCTACGGCATATTGACCGAGACTGTTGTATACCGCACCCAACAGTGTCAAAGTATTGGCTTCGCTGCGTCTGTCACCCATACTCTGTTGTAATGCTAAGGCTTGCTGATAATAGCTTAAAGCCTTTTGCAAATAGCCTCGATTTTTATAGATGACACCGATATTAGAGAGATTACTCCCCATACCACGCTGATCACCCATATCACGTTGTAGGCGTAAAGCTTGCCGATAAGCGCCCATGGCTTTTTTGTACTGCCCCAGATTGTCGTACACTGCACCCAAGTTGGTCAAATTGTTAGCAATGCCGCTGATATCACCAATCTGGCTTTGTATTTGTAAAGCTTGCTGGTAATACCCTTGGGCTTTAGGATAATCGCTGAGATGCTTATACCCCGTGCCCATATTGGAAAGCACTTTAGCCATGCCATGTTGATCACTGATTTCTCTTTTGATATCCAAGGCTTGCTCATAATAGCCCAAAGCTTTTTGGTATTCGCCCAGATTATCGTACACTATGCCCAGATTAGAGAGATCATTACTGACGGCCTGTTGATCCGCAATTTTGGTTTGTTGATCCGCGATTTTGGTTTGTTGATCCGAAATTTTGGTTTGTTGATCCGCGATTTCGCGGTGTAACGCCAAAGCCTGTTCATGATAGGCCAAAGCTTTTTGGTATTGTCCAAGACTGTTGTATACCAAGCCAAGATTACCCAAGGTATCACTTTGCCCACTTTTATCTTCGATCTTGACTTGTATCTCCAAAGCTTCCTGATAATAAAGCAAAGCTTTTTGATATTCGCCAAGACTGTAGTAAACCAAGCCCAAGTTAGTCAAATCCGCACTTTCCCCGCTTTTATCCCCCCGCTCACGATCAAGCGTCAAAACGTCTTGGTAATATGCCAAAGCTTTGTGGTATTGACCGATACTATAGTTAACCACCCCCAAATTAACCAAAAACTTACTCATATCGTCTTTTCGATTGAGTGTACGAGCGCTCGTGAGTGCCGTTTGCCATTTAGCCAAGGCCAAAGTATAGTCAGCCGCATAAAAGGCTTCTTTAGCCTCATTATGTAAACGGTCAATCTCTTCAGGCGATAAGTCTACGGCAGTAACAGCGAATGATAACGCTGCCAGTATCAATCCTAATCCTAAATACTTCATTATAGTTCTCTCCATTATCACATCAACATGTCTGAATCAGAATTAACAGAATGATAGAATTTTCAGAATTCATTTAATATAGAATTTTCAGAATTCATTTAATAAACTTGAGAAAATTGCAAAACGCCAACGTGCAAGCACAAATCAAAGACTGACATAGCATAAAATTATTGTTTTATCGGTTTTGCTTAATCGTTTTGCAAGAGCTTTAACTTTATTAAGTTTGATTCTGTCAATTCTGTCTGTGTCTGAAACGTCGTTCCGAGCTACGCGAGCTCATTAACAAAATGATAGAATTTTCAGAATGGGTTCAGTGACTTTATTGGGTTTGATTCGGTCAATTATATCTGTGTCTGAATCAGAATTAACACTATAATTTTCAGAATTCATTTAGTGAAATTAACACAATGAGGCTCTTGCAAAACTCCAACGCCCAAGCATAAATCAATAACTTACGAGTATCTAATGGCATGTAACTCATTGATTTATCGTTTATGCCCAGAATTTTGCAAGAGGCTCCAATGAGAGAATTTTCAGAATTCATTTAGTGAACTTAACACAATGATAAAATTTTCAGAATTCATTTAGTGACTTTATTAGGTTTTCTGTGAATTCTTAAATTCTGTCAATTCTTAAATTCTGTGAATTCTTAAATTCTGTGAATTCTGATTCAGACAATTATAATTAAACCATTAACCATTAACCATTAACAATTAGCCATGTATACTCAAATCACACGTCAATCATGGGGTAATCGTATTCAAGAGTCTTTCAAAACGGCCTTGATTGGATTTATTATTTTTGCGGCCTCTTTTCCAACCTTGTTTTTGAACGAAGGGCGGGCCGTACATCTTTCTCAAAAATTAGAAGAAGGTGAAAGCATCGTTATCTCAATTGATGCAAATCGAATTGATGTGATTAATGATGGTCAACTCGTTCATTTAAGTGCTAAAGCGACAACAGACGAAACGTTGAGCGATTCAACCTTTGCGATGGTGGTTGAACAAGCGATCAAGTTACGCCGTATTGTCGAAATGTACCAGTGGAATGAAAGCGAATCTTCTGAAACAGAAGAACTTGTTGGGGGGGGAACGGAAACGAGGACAACTTATACTTATACCGAAATTTGGTCTGACATCCTCATTGATTCAGACTATTTCAAGCTGCCAAAAGAGCATGTCAATCCCCCTAGAATGCCGATTATCGGAGAAGCATTCAATGCCAAAATGGTGACATTGGGTAACTTTACCTTGTCAGACAGTCTGATTGCAAACCTGAATAATTATGATTGGCTACCGTTGACAACAAAAACTTTTGAGATGTTGCCAGAAACGCTTCGCAATCAACACAATAGTCATGCCACTTCTGGTAAAAGGATACAGTTATATGGCAATTATTATTATATAGGCCAAAATCCGGTGAATCCTCAAATAGGTGATCTGCGGATAAAATTTGAAGCCATCTTGCCGACAACAATCAGTGTTGTTGCCAAACAATCTGGTTCTGAGTTAATCCCCTACACGACAAAAGTGGGTGGTGATATTGAACTGTTTGAATATGGCGCGGTAACGGCAGAAAAAATGTTTAAACGGGCTAAAAAGTTCAATAATCTGTTGATTTGGGCGCTACGTTTTATCGGATTTTTTATGATGTTTTTTGGTTTAATGATGATATTCAATCTCCTGAGAACACTAACTGCTATACTCCCTTTTGTAGCGAGTATTGTTGAGTTCCTCAGCGGCATAGTGACTTTCATTATTAGCTTAACCCTATCCATCATGACGATATCTTTTGCTTGGATATACCATCGCCCTTTGGTTGGTATCCTATTGCTCGTGCTGGCTGTGAGTATCTTATTTTTCTTGAAGTACACCGTTAATTCAGAAGAAACCGAATCCACGATTGTACCCGAAGAGGTTGTACCTGAAAAAACGGAAGGGAAAATCGTGTTATCGTAAGGTGGGATCGCTGTCGACAATGAAAACGACAAGGATTAGATATAAGAAAGGATAAATCGAACCAAACGCTTGCCCACCATCTCCCTGATTGAAGAGAATTTAAATAAACGCAAAAGACGCAAAAGACGCAAAAGATGATCATCGAAAAATCGAAATCTTGACCACTCTTGCGCCTATTGCGCCTTTTGCGTCTCTTGCGTTTTTAATTCTTAATTAAGGTATATTATTGTCTGGCAAGCGCATGGCTGCATCTTCAAACGTACCCTGTTCTGCATCTAAATGACAAACACCACAATTTCCTTTAAAAATGACATCCGGGTGTTGCCAGATTTCTTCGGCTATATTTTGGTGTTGTTCTACCCAATAAGGCGTTTTGGTGATGCGTAACTTCGAGTACTCTTTTGGTGTGGTATGCTGCATTTTCCAAGCGGCTTCAGTTTGCATACTCTCTGCGGCGTTTTTGACGGCGAAAGTGTGAAGTGCTACCAAAGTCTCTTCATCCAAATCCAAATCTTCTTCAAAATGCTCATGCTGTTCATTCAGTATTTGTTGCCAAATACGAGCCAGTAAAAGTGTTGGATGGTAAGCAAGATGGCATTCTCCACAGGCTTCGTCCCAAAGTGCGTTATCAGGCAAATCGGGGCCGACGAATGGCAAATAAGGTTGATTTTCACTTTGCGTCAGATAGCCCCAAAAGTAGCCAACGCTACTGGTGATAATGACCAGAATAAGGAGGATTGCTATCAATCCATGACGAAGAACACGAACGTTTTCTATAGTCGTTTCACTTCCCTTTGAAAAAGGGGCGTTAGGAGGGATTTTAAAGCCGGTTATCATAGCCTTGACTAAGTTTTCACGGTGCAACCCGCTTTCTACCAGTACACCAAGTAAGTGTATACCAATTAATCCCAGCATCACCCAAGCCATTACGTCATGCCACCGATGAAACATATCGCCATAAGCAAAACCAATCATACCAGCAAAAGGCCCGTGTCGCTCTTCACCGCCCAATGTCAGCAAACCGGTTAATGAGACAATTAAACCTAAGCCTAAAATAACAAATACTGCCCAACTGCCTGCCGGATTGTGTCCTAAAAAATGTTGGCGTTGTTTCGTTAACAGCGTTTTCAGATAATCCCAAACATCCCGCCAACCGAAAGCGAAATGATAAAAGCGGGCGTAATGACTCCCGATAATGCCCCATATTAAACGGAAGCCCAATAATCCTAAAAATAAATACCCTGAAAAAACATGAATATCCAGATAACGATCATCGCCTTGACTGAGCCAAGCAAGAATAAAGGCAACAACGAGTAACCAATGAAATAAACGAGTTGGCAAATCCCATATACGGATTTGATGTGTTGAAGTGTCAGTGGCATTCAACATAACTAGACTCCTATAGCACTGCTATAAATAGGCCGCCTTGCCTGAAAAGCTGAAACCAAGGCCCGATTTTAGTGAAAAATTTATTTTGCGACGGCCCGATTTTAGTATTAAATCATACCGAACTTGCAAGTTCATCCAAAATTGTGCTTCCATACAAAAAAAATGCCCTAATCTTAAGGCTATCTCTGCGTTTATATCTTGTTTACCTTGCACAATTCCACTTATTTTTGGCAAAGGAATACTGGTATCTTCGGCTAATTGTTCTTGGCTAATTTCCATTGGTTTTAAAAACTCTTCCAAAAGAATTTCACCTGGATGAATCGGATCAAAATTTCGTTTGTTCATTTTTTTATCCTAGTGGTAATCTACAATTTCAACATCAAAAGCATCACTATCATACCAGACAAAGCATATTCACCATTGTTTATTGACGCGAATGCTGTATTGCCCAAGACGATCTCCGCTTAATGCTTCAAGACGATTTGAAGGGGGTATTCTCAAAGAATCAAGTTCCGTGGCAGCATTTACCATTTCTAATTTACGGGCTGCTATACGTTGCACATCATGCGGCAAGCGACGGGAAAATTGTCCCTTAAATAACCGCTCTGTTTCTTTACATTTGAATGTTTTAATCATTACTTAAGATATTTCTTGTCTTTTGTGATTCAATGATAAATTGCGTTCTATCAATATCAGCTCATATCGTATCATTACAGATAATTGACAATGGTGGGCAAGCGTTTGGTTCGATTTATCCTTTCTTATATCTAATCCTTGTCGTTTTCATTGCCGCGACTTACCCACCCTACGAGTTCATTGATTAATCCCACCAGAAATGACTAACTTTTGATCGCCATTACCGCCTGGAGACTGATCCTTAAAAGGTGAAGTAATGCTAATCGTAATGGTTGCCGAATTGGGTGGTGGACAAGTTTTAGTGACAGTACCGTCTTCGTTCGTCACACTATTACAAGAATTACTGGATAAAGTGAATTGAATCCCTGATTGAGCGGGTGTATTGCTATCACCAAAAGTAAAATGGGTTACGCCGCCTAATTTGCCATTATTGGTAGTCACGTTAAACTGGCTATCTTTGACTAAGGCATTGCCGTAAATATCGCTGATATTTTGAATGGTAAACGTTTCACTGCCTCCATTGGGAATAGAAAAAGAGGCCGGTTTGACTTGAATTGGCGCGGTGCGATCTGAAAATAAAACGCGGGTACTGTACCAAATCGTCGTATTTTCAGACGGGCCACCTGGGCCATCAAATTGACCATTACCCGCATCAAAGGCCCCATTGCTATTGACATCAATATATAATTCACCTTCGTCAAATTGACCGTTATCATTGCCATCAATAAACGGTTCACAGATATCTGTAAAGCTGTCGTCTGCGTCATAAAGGCCATTTCCGTTTTTATCGACAAAGCTCTCACTGCCCGTGGTAAAGGCAACGATTGTGACGAGTCCGGGATTACTGCATAAGAGTAATGGCGTACCAGGAGAAGTCACAAAAGGGTAGTTTCCACTACAGTCATAACCCACTTCTCGATAAGTGGCTACCCCGCCTAACAGCGGTGTACTGGGGTTTGCCGATTGCAAAATCGCTGTCGCTCGTCCCAATTCAGTCGTGGTGGTAAACGCGCCGCCGCCGATACTTTGACCTATCGTGCCCCCTTCCGTGATAAAACTGACTGAAGTGCCATCCGGCACAATATTCCCAAATCTGTCGCCGACATAAGCGGTGATGTTATTCAGCAAGCCTAAAGTCACACCGCCGGCAATATTGTGAAATTCGACTGCCAAGGCAAGATGTTCTGCATCAGGCAAGCCACCCACAATCGTGACTCGTGCGGCAGTGCTGATCATCGTGTTACCCGTCTGCACGGAGCCAATCACGTCAATATTGCCCGCCACCGCGCCGCTTTTTAAAGTGACGCTGACTAAACCATTGTTGGTTTTTCCCGTCGCTTCTTTTCCGCTATTACCTTCAGTGCTAATGCTTTCACCACCATGCAAGGTGGTTTTACCCAAGGTAAACTGTACTGACGTACCCTCTGCCACCGGATTACCCAAACTATCTTTGATCAAAAAATCAATCGTAGTCGTTTGAGTGACACCGCTACCCAAAATGCCTATCACCTTGGGTTCGATTTTGCTCACTTCAATCGTGCCCGCACTGCCTGGTTGCACGGTGAGCGTCAGGGTGTGGCTTGCCACACCGCTTGTCGCGGTAATCGTGGCGATACCGGCTTGTGTGCTGGCACTAAAAATAGCCGTAGCCATCCCATTTTCAGTCACTGCTGATTGCGTGATCGTACCCACATCCGTTGTAAACTCAACCTGAGTCCCCTCTTTAACGGGATTACCTTGGATATCTTTAATTTCAGCCGTTATCGTTGTTTCGCTGTTAAGCGATAATGAATCAAAAGGGCTACTCAGCGTTAAGCGACTGGGTTCGCTAGGCTGAAAGGTGATCGTGGCTAAAGCTTTTGACAAACTATCCGCTTGCGCTTCAAGCTCAACGCTGCCAAGCGTGTTGCTAGTCACCTTGACTGTTGTCCGACCC
>Ga0316201_10000587_pt1 | contig 21297 bp, 21 predicted proteins | sample CS6wburrow_MG_FD_204516 | JGI IMG/M metagenome (GOLD analysis project Ga0316201, IMG submission 204516) | Coastal sediment microbial communities from Delaware Bay, Delaware, United States - CS-6 worm burrow | ecosystem: Environmental > Aquatic > Marine > Coastal > Sediment | place: USA... | reverse complement strand
TATGATGCAGTTCCCTTGAGCGAAAGACCCATGGAAGCATTTGCTGCATTATGGTTCAGACGCTTGCAGCGTATCCGGAACGAGGCGCAATTACTTAAAGAAAACACCTATCGTGAGTTTCACCTTGAGTCTTTTGTAACCGGGCCTGAACAGACCCTCAAGTCAATGGCAGAATTTGTAAACTTAACCTCTCCGGACAGTTGGATAGAGCAATCCATGAAAATACTGAATATTGAACGTATCTCAAAAGCACCCCCCGCATTGGATTTCATGGGAGAGCAGGAATTAGGACTTTTGCATGAACTGGGTTACAAGTAAAATTGCCACATCACAATTCATACATTCCTGATCAGATAACGAAAGAGTTATTTCTTGAACATTAAACTTCAGACCGGTAGTGAAGGGCGTGTGCTTAAACATGGCGACTTTTCTTTGCGCTGTCTCGACACAAAGAGTATCGATATTAAGCCTGGCGAGATAATTGTATTTTGCTGCGTGAGAAATGAGTTACTTCGTCTGCCTTACTTTCTTGAATACCACAAAACACTAGGTGTTGACAGGTTTATATTTGTTGATAACGGTTCCATTGACGGGACAGTTGATTTTTTGTTGTCGCAAGCCGATGTTAATGTGTTTTATACCCAGGAGAGTTATGCAAAAAGTCGCTGTGGTGTTGACTGGTTAAATATGCTTCTCAGGGAGTTTGGCCCGGGACACTGGACTTTAACACTGGATGCCGATGAATTACTGGTTTATCCAATGTGCGAGCATGAAAATCTACGTACTCTAATCCGTTACCTTGAAAGTGTAGATGCTGAAGCGTTGCAAACTTTCTTGCTTGATATGTATTCGGACAAACCAATCAAGGAGACTTTTTATACCAGCGGGGAGTCTTTTACCAGTGTTTGCAATTACTTTGATGGTGATACCTATCATCAGCGTGGGCCAAAAGGAGTTCCAATTCGGGGCGGTCCGAGGCATCGACTTTTTTGGCAAGGAAAAGACCATTCTAAGCCCTCACCGGTGTTAGAGAAGGTTCCCCTGGTTAAGTGGCGGGAAGATCTTTCATATACGGCCTCCACCCACAATCTATCCGGCGTTGAACTGGCTCCGATTACCGGTGTTTTGCAACATTTCAAATTCTTTTCAGACTTTATTACACTGACAGAAATTGAAACACTCAGAAAAGAACATTGGGATAATGCAGCTCAATACGGGATTTATTGGGGAGAATTCAGGTTAAACCCGAATCTAACGGCATTGTATGAAGATTCGATTGCGTATATTGACAGCATGCAACTGGTGAAACTTGGACTGATATCTTGCCAGGACAGTTACCTGGTCTTTCTGGACTCTTTATAGTTGGATGTTCCGGCACGACCATGATACACAGTCTGCTGCATAATAAATTTGAATAACCATTCCGAAACCCTAACTGGATGATTGGGCCAGGTATCCCGGTCTTGTCCTGGTGATGTATCAATGCCACGATCTATTGATTGAGATCTAAGTGGGACGGCAGGGGGTACCGTCCGCTTCGGCTTACGCTATGGGGATAATTCCCGTGACGAATATAGCTTTCTCAATCAAGCATAATGCGGGTAAACCGGCAAAAACATATGCTTACGAATCTCAGTCATAATGTCATCCGGCTCATCACACCCTGCGAGACCTTGTTCCCAGGCAATTTTTGCCACTTCATAAGCGATTAAAGCACACACATTCCGTATACGTGAAAGTGATGGATAGACACTTCCCATGGCCAGGTCCGAATCGCTCACCTGGTTCGCTAAGGAATGTGCCGCTGCAAGGAACATCTCGTCCGTCACCCTTTTGGACCTGCTCACGATAGCGCCAAGGCCCACGCCCGGAAAGATATAGACATTGTTGCCCTGACCGGGTACATGGGTCTTGTTCTTATACTTCACGGCGTCAAAGGGACTGCCACTGGCAAAGATCGCCCGGCCGTTACTCCAGCGATAGGCCTGCTCCGCAGTACACTCAGCTTTGGACGTCGGATTGGACAGGGCGAAGATGATAGGACGCTTATTAATCCTGGCCATCGCCTCGATCACCTCTTTAGGAAAACTACCGGGTTGTCCTGAAAGGCCGAGAATTGCCGTTGGCTTCAGCGTGTTCACCGCTTCTAAAAAATTATCGAAGGGTGCTTGCTCTCGCGCGTACCGTTGTTTGTGGATTGCGATTTTCTCCCGATTTGTCGTCAGTAACCCCTGGGTGTCGAAAAACCAACATTGTTTACGTGCTTCCTCAACCGGTATGCCTTCTTCTGCCAATGCAGCGACAAAGGTGTCAGCTGTGCCAATGCCCGCTTCTCCGGCACCGAGGAACAACAGGCGCTGTTCAGACAGTTTTTCACCGGTGATCCGCATTGCCGCGATGATACCCGACAGGGCAACTGCCCCGGTGCCCTGGATGTCATCGTTGAAGCAGTTGGTCGTGTCACGATACTTTTTCAATAAACGGAATGCATTGATATTTCCAAAGTCTTCAAACTGAATCAGCACACCGGGAAAAGTCTCCCGAACAGCATCGACAAATTCATCGATGAATTTATCGTATTTTTCGCCACGAATGCGATGTTGTTCAAGCCCGTTGTAGAGCGGGTCGTTCAGCAATGATACGTTGTTTGTGCCGACATCCAGCATGATGGGCAGACACTGTGCCGGGTGGATACCCGCACAGGCGGAGTAGAGCGCCAGCTTGCCAATTGGAATCCCCATGCCGTCAGCGCCGAGATCGCCCAGGCCAAGTATTCTTTCACCATCGGTCACCACGATAATGCGGGCATCCTGGTGAGGCCAGTTTTTCAAAATCTCTTTCATGTGGCCACGGTCACGCCAGGAAATATAAAAACCCCTCGGTTTGCGGTATATGTGCTGGAATTCCTGGCAGGCCTGACCGACGGTCGGTGTGTAAATCAATGGCATCATTTCTTCGATGTTATTCATCACGACACGGTAGAAAAGTATTTCATTCCGGTCCTGCAGCGAAATCAGATACAGGTAGCGGGAAAGGTCGGTAGGTTGGCTGCGGATATTATTGAGTACACGCAATTCCTGTTCAGCGGGTGAATGCACCCGGGGTGGAAGCAAGCCTTTCAATTTCAGTACTTCACGTTCGGCTTCTGTAAAAGCAGTTCCCTTATTGCGTAAGGGGTCGTGGAGAATTTTTACGCCATGATGCAGCGCAGATACTTCATAGCTATTCATGTCATTTTCCTTTGAATTTTCAAGCATTGGGTTGCTCATAATTCGAATCTGGTATCCGGGGAACAGGGCTAGGATCGGCCTTTCCGGCAGAATTCAATAATACCATTAAATCCATTGATTTAACGTGTGTTTCCGGCTTGAGTTGGAGCGAATTGATCTGTGTCAACAAAGAATCAGAATGCCATTGCAGGGGCGGGTTAAGCAATTCAATCAATGTTAAAATAAAGGCCACAGAGTCAGCGAGAGCTGTGTCATTAAAATGCAATTAAAACAGGGTTTTAAAGGGTGTTTTAATTGCCGCATGTACAGGAGCGCGCCTGGAATATCCAATCTTCCCAAGTATCAGTGAAGTGCTCATGGATTTCCAAGGTTCAGACAGTTTTCAGGGGTTCATCGAGTCTTCTAAGGGTTCGTGGTTTTCATGTCGCGAACTGCATGAAGGAGCAAATACAAATGACACAAACAAACTTGACCAAGAAAGGCTGGCGGGTGACATTCGCAGGCACCGGCATCAACCTGGCACTTGGCGTTCTGTACACCTGGTCAGTGATCAAGGCAGCCATTCCAGTTGACTGGGGCTGGAGTGCCGCACAGAAATCCGATCCCTACGCCATTGCCATATTTGTTTTCGCAATTGCGATGATTCCCGCTGGGCGATTACAGGATAAAATCGGCCCTCGCTGGGTGGCGACAATCGGCGGTGTCATGGTTGCGTTGGGGTGCATTATCGCGGGTCTGGCCGGTTCGAGTTATCTCGGATTCGTAATTGGTTTTGGAATCTTCGGCGGTATCGGTATCGGCTTTGGATATGCAGCAGCCACACCCGCAGCGGTGAAGTGGTTTCCAGCAGCCCAAACAGGCTTGATCGCAGGCCTGGTGGTTGCTGGTTTTGGCCTGGCTTCGGTCTATATTGCGCCAACTGCGCAGTACCTGCTGGGCGCCTATGGCGTCTCTTCAACGATGATTATTTTTGGTGTTTCGTTTTTCATCATCGTGGTGACACTTGCACAGTTCCTTCGGAATCCTCCTCAAGGCTATATACCGTTTGATCCCAAGGCCGACATCCGGCCCACCGGCATTGCAGCGAGCAGACCACCGGTGGACATGGATTGGCACGAAATGATCCGCACACCCACGTTCTGGCTCTTCTGGACGATGTATGTGTTCGGGGCAGCCGCCGGCTTGATGGTGATCGGTTCGGCCGCCACCATGGCCAAGGCCTCCCTGGGAGAAGCAGCCTTTGTTGCTGTTGCAGTGCTGGCCGTGGGTAACGCAGGTGGACGTGTAATGGCCGGTGTCATCTCCGATCGAATCGGGCGCCAGTGGACCCTGTTCCTGGCCTTTATTGTACAGAGTGTGATGGTGCTGGTGCCCTTGTTCTATGCTGGGAATGCCACGGTCCTGTTAATCGCGTTACTGTTGATAGGGGCTTGTTATGGCGCCAACCTGACATTGTTTCCGTCGGCGACAAAGGATAATTTTGGTCTGAAGTCATTTGGCCTCAATTATGGCGTGATGTTTACGGCCTGGGGTGTGGGTGGACTCATACTCCCGCGCATCGCCGGAATGGTCAAGGACATTACGGGTAAAGAAGATATCGCTTTTTATATTGCTTCCGGCCTGATGGTTTGTGGTGCATTGCTGGTTCTGGTCAACCAGGCAACCAGCAAGATGCAACGCAGCAGAATTGGGAATACCCCGGCTCATTGAGCTTCCTGCCATGGCTGATACGTTCCCTGTTTTCCAGGGAGCGTATCTGCCCGGTCACTGAAATACACTGTCATCCATGACGCCGTAATTACCGGGCTGGTATATATCGACGCGCTGTGATTAAAGTTACCCTTGTGGTCGAATAATCAGATATTATTAGCTTACCATTTTTCTGATTTTGAGTGGTTTTGTATTTCCAAAACCAATTGACCAGGAGGGTGTCGTATGGCCGCAAAGTTGAAGTACGCAATCGTCAACCGTTTCCGTTTGAATCCCCGTGCACCGATAGGGTGTTATCCAGCCATACCCGCATTATGTCTTTCCCACTATTGGTCAGATTCGGTTTTCGTGGCCCCATTAATTTTCACAGGACACTACACCGGGATATGAGTGAACCTCAAACAACAGGAGCGTCAGCATATGAAAGCGATCTGGATATTGGTTGTAAACCAGGCCGAGGCACAAATCTACTCGGCCAAGCGACTTTCGGGCAGTTTGGTCCTGGTTGATACCCTGGTAAACGTAGATGGGGCCGCTCATGCCCGTGACCTGGTATCAGATGCGCCCGGAAGGGTGCATGACCGTATGGGAACTACCCGGCATGCCATGGAACAGGATACCGGCGTGAAAGAAGAGATTCGGCGCCGGTTTGTGAAAGAGGTGGTTGGCTACCTTAAAGCCGCCAATTTAAGGGGCGATTTTTGTGAACTTGTTTTGCTGGCGGCGCCGGCCATCCTGGGGGTGATCCGCAAGTCCATGACGGAGCAGCTCTCAAAGTCTGTTGTCAAAGTGATATCCAAGGATGTGATTGGCCAGGATATGGACAAGATCAGGAAACAGTTGGATCGCGCATTCGAACTCAAATGAGAGGGTAAGTACCGATGACTTCAAAAATGTATGCCCAGGTACTCCACGAATGCAAACCGGTATCAGAAAAACCGCTTGTTTTGACTGAACTGGACAGGCCGGTAGCCAGCGCCGGGGATGTGCTTATCAAGGTGAACGCTTGCGGAATTTGCCGGACTGACTTGCATGTCGTGGAAGGAGAATTGGATTCTGAAAGATATGAATTGCCTCTGATACCCGGACACCAGGTTGTTGGCATAATTGAGTCAGCAGCACGGGACTCGAAGCTGCAGACTGGCCAGCGGGTCGGTGTTCCCTGGCTGAATGTGACTTGTGGCCATTGCCGGTTTTGCACGTCCGGTCGGGAAAACCTGTGTGAAAAACCCGAATTCACCGGTTGGACAAAAAATGGCGGCTTTGCCGAATACCTCACCGCTCCCGCAGGCTTTGTCTATGAGCTTCCAGACGTCTTGCCCGATGTCGACGTGGCGCCGCTATTGTGTGCAGGAATCATTGGATACCGCTGCTTGCGTCAATGCGAAATCACGAACTGGGCGGGTGCAAAACTTGGTTTGTACGGTTTTGGTGCCGCCGGCCATATCGCTATCCAGATCGCCAGGCATCGCGGTGCGGATGTCTATGTCTGTACGCGGGACCATGATCGTCATCAAAAGCTGGCGGAAGAGCTCGGCGCGATTTGGGTTGGAGGAGCTTATGAGACACCTCCCGATAAACTCGATGCTGCCATCATTTTTGCCCCTGCCGGAGAAATCGTACCGGTGGCGCTCAAGGCCCTGGACCGGGATGGGCGCTTGGTGTTGGGTGGAATTCACATGAGTACCATTCCGGCATTTCCATACAGGGACATCTACTGGGAGCGGGTGATCCGCTCGGTCGCCAACAATACCCGGGCAGACGGCCGGGAATTCATCGCAGAGGCCGTAGAGGCAAATATCAAGACCCACACCCGGGTTTTCCCCCTCGCGGAAGCCAACCAAGCGTTAAAGGCACTCAAACAGGATGCAATCAGGGGTGCGGGGGTACTGCTTGTTGGCTCCTGATGCAGTTGGGGAACCGTCAGGTCTTTTGGTGATCCAAATTGTTGTGCAAAGAGCCGGTTCTCAGTATTCTGATAGGGCTTAAAACAATATTTGGTGGGCCGTAATCATGTTGACCAATGATCAGATTCACGAATTCAAAAAAACGCTTGATGATGGTGTTTTGTCTTTGCGAGAGAAAATACGACTTGAACTGCTTCAATCGGAAAATCAGCATTATATAGACCTTGCTGGCCAGGTTCACGATGTCGGAGATGCGTCGGTAGCCGACCTGTTGGTCGATCTGCAGTTGACCCATCTTAACCGTCACACCCAGGAACTCAGGGATACAGACGCGGCACTCACACGTATAGCGGCAGGCACTTATGGTATATGTATCGAATGCAATGCATCCATTGGAGTTGACCGCCTGAAGGTCTATCCAACCGCAAAACGTTGTCGGCCATGTCAGGCTGAACATGAAAAGCTTTACGGTGGGCGTGGAACTCCATCACTTTAAACGACACTTCTTTTGTCGCACCGGGCTGAATACAAATAGACCTTGAATTCCCACATTAACCTGCACCGGTTCCTGGCCAACGCCTGACCAGGCAAATGGGGCAACGAAGTTGCTTCAGGAGTGTTTGCAATGACTCGGGTTTCAGTAAGTCTTCTGACGCGCCGAGTACCAACATATCTGCACGCTCTGAGTTTGCGGTTGCGATCAGTTTTTGAATCTCGGCCCCCGGTATCAACTGGATACGGGCAGGGTCGTCTGGGAAATGCTCTTCGATCATGCGGTTCAACGCGTCAAGCTCGGCGGAAGTTGTAGCAGTCAGAAGAAGGTGAAGTCTTCGCATCTTACCCCCGGCAAGAAAATTTGCAGCGGCGAGGGTCTCCGCACCCATGGAAAAGTCGTTAACGGCAACGACTATACGCTGTAATGACCGCGGGGCAGGTGCCGGTAACGCGATTGCCGGCGCGGCAAATATCCGTAAGGGTTCGAAAATGGTGATGTCTGCTGAATGTGCCGTTTCCCGCAACAAGTTGACCGTAGAGCCTTTAACTGTCTGGAAGGAATGCGGTAAACCCGTGCTCAATGCAAGACTGGTAATGGCCCTGCGGGCGCTGCGTGTTCGAACTGCAACCGTACGTTCGAACTGGGTGCTGTGGATTTCGCGCACGCTGAGGGTGAGACGACATAACTCTTTGACAAATGGCAGATTGGCTACCTGCTGCAGCTCATTGTCTTCAATAAAGACACCCTGCAAGTTGGTTTCAGTTTCTTTGTCGAGTAATGGCTGAAGAATATTCAGCAGGGCCCGGTCTGCCCTGCTGATCCCAAGGACCACGGCAACCCTCCGTAGAACCCTATTGGCAGACGTTGCCAGCATTGCTGTTACTCCTTCGCCTGGCCTGCGCCACTAAACGCGTTGAGTTGCCTGGCAAAAACAAGTAAACGTTCGCATATTTTCCGGTTCACGCTGTGCTTTGGAAACTTACCGTTTTTATCTCGTTTACCGGCAGGTTTTCCGGTAAGAAGTTCAAGGCAACAATCGACGTGGTCAACCGGGTAGACGTGGAATTGCCCGGCATCAACTGCTTCGATAACATCGTTTCGTAACATCAGGTGCCTGACATTGGAAATTGGTATCAGAACACCCTGGTCTCCGCTCAATCCGCGTTTGTTGCAAATGTCAAAAAACCCCTCTATTTTTTCGTTTACACCACCGATCGCCTGGATTCTTCCATGTTGATCAAGTGAACCGGTCACGGCCAGGTTTTGCCTGATTGGAATCTCCGCCAGTGCGGATGCCAGTGCACAGAGTTCCCCGACCGAGGCACTGTCGCCTTCAACCCCGGCATAGGATTGCTCGAAGACAAGACTGGCCGACAGAGACAGGGGATGGTCTGTTGCATAGTGAGAGCGCAGAAACCCAGCCAGGATAAGAACACCCTTGGAATGTATCGGCCCACCTAACTTGACCTCGCGCTCGATGTCGATGACCTTACCTGAGCCGAGGGAAACTGTGGCCGAAATACGTTGTGGTCTCGCAAATGCAAACCCACCAAGTTGCATAACGGCCAATCCGTTGACCTGGCCAACCCGTACGCCGGAAGTTTCAACCACCAGTGTGTTGCGAAGAATCTCCTCCTGCATCCTGTCCCGGTAGCGGCTTGCACGATGGATGCGGCTTTCAATTGCCTGTTGCACCTCCCTGGCACTGATCAGTTCCTTGCTATTTTGGCTGGCCCAATAATGTGCCTCGCGCATGATGTCCGTTGTTTGCCGGATATCGGCCGAGAGTCGGTCACTGTCACCTGCATGCCTGGCGCTCTCTTCCATGAGTCGGGCAACACCGGTCCGGTCGAGGTGCTTGAGGTTTTCCTGTCGCACGAACGTGGCCAGAAATCGTGCCAGATGCTCAATGTTCTGTTCATTACGTCCGATTTCATCTTCGAAATCTGCGGCAATTTTAAACAGTGCTGAGAATTCCGGGTCATAACGATCCAACAGGTAATAATGAATACGCTCACCGATCAGGATGACTTTCAGATTCAGTGGAATGGGCTGAGGTTCCAGCGAGACTGTGCTGAGGAGACCAACGTCATCGCCCATTGAGCGTATCCGCAATTCTCGTGACTTGATTGCTCGTTTAAGCCCCTCCCAGGCGAGTGGATAGGAAAGAACCTTTATTACGTCAAGGATCAGGTACCCCCCGTTAGCCTTGTGCAATGCGCCGGCCCTGATAAGACTGAAGTTCGTGACCAGCGCGCCAAATTCAGACCCGTGTTCAATCTTGCCGATTAATTCAGCAAAACTTGGATTATCCTCAAATACCACCGGTGCGCCCTGGTTGTTACTCCGGTCTACCAGCACATTTATCGTATAACGCTGCATTGCAGCAGACTCTCTGGATTGCAACATTTCCTTCATTGGGACCGGTAATTGCGATCCTTCGGAAGGACTCAGGAAGAGACTGACATTGTCAATGATATCAGCCTGCATCCTGTCCAGATGTTGCAGCACTGAAGTAATGTGTTGGTATTTCTGTTTGAGTTCATCCACTAACCCGGTTACAGCGAGACCTGCAACTTCATGCTCAAGCCGGCGAAGCTTTTGTCGCATTTCACGTGCCCGCTTGGGTGCAGAACGCATCATGTGTTGCAAACGCCCGGTCAGTTCATTGATGTCCGCACGGATTTTCTTCTGTCGTTTTTCAGAGAGCTTTTCAAACGCTTCAGACTTGAAAGCCTCATCATCCTGCATCGGGATAAAGGCGATACCCCTGGGTGTTTGGATGACACCGATGTCACGCTTTTTGGCCGCCTGCTCAATGTCATTGAACAGTTTTTCTTCCTGTTCCTTGAATTCCTCTGTGATGGACTCATGCTGGATCTGGAAATCCTCACTTTCAAAGGCGCTGGGTATAGCCGTCTGCGCATCCTGGATGGCGTTTTCGACATCAATGCAGAATTCCTTACTGGTTCCCGGTGGTAGCTCAAGTGCTCTGGGTTGCCGTGGGTCTTCGAAATTGTAGACATAACACCAATCTGATGGGATGTCCCGGCTGGCAGCCTTGTCCATGAGGAATTGACGCACAAACGCATGTCGTCCCGCTCCTGTTGGGCCCAGAACAAAAACATTGTGCCCATCGACGTCGATCTCGGTTGCAAAGTGAATGGCTTCGACTGCCCTTTCCTGACCCGGAATTTCGCTGAAATCCTCAAGTCCCTTTGTTGATTCAAAACTCAACTGCATGGGGTCGCAGGAATGGTACAAGGATTGCGCAGGTAGCGGTTTTCCTGATTCTATGAGCATGTCTTACAAGTCCTCTTCAGTTAAACAAACCGTATATAACAACAAGAGTCCAGGCCCTATGATCGCATGGGCAGGCACCCGTTTAAATCAGTAATTGCAGAGAATGAAAAGTTACGTCAAATAACCCCGCTTTTCTTGATCCAGATCATTTACATTTTCCAGATTAAGAGCAACGTAAACATTGATAGAGGCAAAAAAACTGCTTCGGCCATACTGAATGGCAGGTCCTGGGGGATAGATATCTTAATCCTAAAGGAGAATTGATCATGACGACAAAGCGTAAAATTCCAAAAAAGGAAGAGGTAAAAGTCACTAAAAAGACCGAAGGCAAAGTAAAGGAAACTGAAGCGGAGCGGCAAACGTCCCTGATACCCGAACTGCGCCATGAAATTGAAGATACCTTCACCCGTATGCTGAAAAGCTGGCCACAATTCGGGGCAGCCTGGAACTGGCCGGAATTCGAGTCACTCGCAAAAATTGACTTACCAAAGCGGCATGCGACAGCTCGAAATCTTCCAAGGGTTGATTTTTCTGAAATCAATGGTGGGTATGAAATAAGCGCAGAGTTGCCTGGCATGGGTGAAGATGATGTTGAATGCACCTTGTCCGGAAATATATTGACAGTGAAAGGTGAAAAGCAGGAAGAAAAGGAAGAAGAAAAGAGGGGTTACTACCTCAAAGAAAGACATTACGGTTCCTTCATGCGCAACTTCACACTCCCGGAAGACGTGGATTCTGACAAACTGGAAGCATCGGTGTCAGATGGGATTCTTCGGGTATTTATGCCGAAGTGTGAGAAAAAGCAGAAGTTACGCAAGATTAAAGTCAAGAGATCCTGACAACCTGCGATGGAAGTGCATGGATACGACCTTGAGAGCCCGGGTTTAACGGGTAACAGAGTTCAAGGCGCTCATGGTGGAAGAAGGAGTTATCAACGATGGGCATGTTCAGTTGTAGATTGAAAAAAGCACTTAAGGTTTGGATTTGTTTCCTGGTGGCAGTGCTTGCGTCCGGACTTGGTTTTGCTATGGATGAGCGTCCTCCAGCCCCGCAAACCGAAACCACTGGCGGGACCACTGAGCGGCAGGTCATTCTCCTGGATGTGGCGGGCCCGATCGGGCCTGCCACGGCAGAGTTTCTGTCTGATTCTCTGGAAGAGGCCGTCGAGCGTAACGCAGAACTGGTGATTATCCGTCTGGATACACCGGGCGGTCTGGATGCATCGACCCGTGATATCGTCAAGACCATACTGAATTCGCCCGTGCCGGTTGCAACTTTTGTGGCCCCTGGGGGTGCGCGTGCGGCCAGTGCAGGGACATATATTCTCTATGCAAGCCATATCGCTGCGATGAGCCCGGCGACCAATGTCGGGGCTGCCACACCGGTTGCTATTGTCGGTGGCAAGCAACCCGGGTTCCAGAAGGAACCTGGCGAAAGTGAGGAGAGTTCTGAGCCCGCAGGTGACACGATGAGCCGCAAGGCGATTAATGATGCCGTGGCCTACGCACGTGGTCTGGCGAACAAGTATGGTCGAAATGCTGACTGGGCGGAATTGGCAGTACGTGAGGCGGCAAGTATCACCGCGGAAAAAGCATTGGAAATCGGTGTCATCGACCTGATTGCCAATGATGTGGCTGATCTGCTTGAGCAGGTTCATGGCATAACCGTCAAGGTACAGGGCCGGGACCGGGTCATGGATACATCCTCCCTGTTGATTGAGCGAATTGAGCCGGACTGGAAAAGTGAACTGCTGGGTGTGATCACCAGTCCAACAATCGCATATTTGCTGTTGCTGTTGGGCGTCTACGGGCTTATTTTTGAAGGCTACAACCCCGGCGCAATATTCCCCGGTGTGATCGGTGCTATCTGTCTGCTGGTTGCGCTGTATGCGTTCCAGATGCTGCCAGTCAACTATGCAGGTTTTGCCTTACTCGTTCTCGGAATTATCCTGATGATAGCGGAGGCTCTGGCACCCAGTTTTGGCGCACTGGGCATAGGTGGGGTTATTTCCGTGGTGATTGGTTCGATCATTCTGATTGACACCGATGTACCCGGATTCATGGTTTCGCGTCCTCTTATCGGTGCGATTGCGCTAACAAGTGCCCTGGGTTTGATGCTCATTATCGGCACTGCGGTCAAAGCCAGGAAGAGACCGGTGGTCTCCGGGCGTGAACAACTCATTGGCGCTGCAGGTACGGCATTGCTGGATTTTGAACACCAGGGGAGTGTATTCGTTCACAGCGAACGCTGGAATGCGATGAGCAATACACCGTTGCACGAGGGACAGGATATCGTGGTCACCGGAATCGACGGATTGATATTGGAGGTTAGCCCTGCGACCGGGCAAGCAGACGATGAATGAGCGGTCCAGGTATTTTGAATTGATGAAGGAGTAAGGTCATGATTGACTATTTCCTTGGTTTTATTGCAGTGGTCTTTCTGGGCATTGTCATCAATGCCGTCAAGATTTTACGCGAGTATGAGCGGGGGGTTATTTTCCAGCTGGGACGCTTTTGGAAGGTCAAGGGTCCCGGATTAATCATCGTGATTCCTGTGGTTCAGCAGATGGAGCGTGTTGACTTGCGGGTCATTGTGATGGACGTGCCAACACAGGATGTCATCTCGAGGGATAACGTTTCTGTCCATGTCAACGCGGTGGTTTACTTTCGCGTGATTGATCCTGAGAAGGCAATTATTCAGGTAGAGAAATACCTCGAGGCTGTAAGTCAATTGGCGCAGACGACATTGCGCTCGGTGCTTGGTCAGCACGAACTGGATGAAATGCTCTCCGAGCGCGACACGCTCAATAAGGACATTCAAGCCGTCCTTGATCGTCAGACCGATGCCTGGGGTATCAAGGTTTCCAATGTTGAGATAAAACATGTGGATCTGGACGAGAGCATGATACGTGCCATAGCCGCACAGGCTGAAGCTGAACGTCAGAGACGTGCCAAGGTAATTCATGCCACCGGTGAGAAGCAGGCCGCGAACGAACTGGTAGAAGCTGCGAAAACGCTTAGCGCTGAACCAAAAGCTATCCAGTTGCGTTACTTACAGACCCTGACCGAGATCGCTGGTGACAAGAGTTCAACTATCGTCTTTCCGTTGGATCTGATTGAAAAACTGGGGAAACCGGGTAGTAGCCTTTAAAATGACCTGACGTCGTGTTCTGAACTTTTATCCCTGATGACGCAAGCGACTGTTCCAGAGGGCACGCAAAGGATTTTTATCGGCATCCCGGTCGGTGAAAACACTCAGGCGGGAATCAATGAGTTACTGAAACCCATTAAAGCCCAGCAGCAGTATGTGCGCTGGGTAACCGAGAACAACCGACACCTGACCCTGGCGTTCCTGGGTAATATTCCGCTGTCAGCAGTCGAACATATTCTATGTTTATCCGAAGAAACCTACCGCCGGGAAAAAAGGTTTCAATTCAGGTTGTCTGCACTATCACGCTTCCCGACGCCTGCTGGAAGGATACTTGCAGTAACCGGTGAACCTGCAAAGTCGCTGGATCATCTCTATCAGACAACTTTAAACTTACTACACAGAAGCAGGATTCGATTTGATCGACAGGAATTTCGGCCACACATCACACTGGGAAGAATCAACAAGCCACAACAGGTAAAAGAAATATTTGACCTTCCGGTAGACATTGCAATGAACATCACAAACGTAGTGATCTATCAAAGCAGGCTTACCGAAACAGGAAGTATTTATTCATCTTTGAGGACATTACAGCTAAACTGATCGGGAAGTTCATATGATAGTAAAATGTACTGGCTATCACAGGAATTAATCTATGAATTTTTTACATCTGCTGCCTGTTTTTATCAGCTTGCTTATATTGTCTGCACATTTTTTCCGCTCCGGCGAGACCGTTTTTGCGGTACTCCCGATCGTGCTTTTTATCCCATTGATGCTGAGGAAAGCCTGGGTTCCCCGATTGATGCAACTGGCCCTTCTACTGGGGGCAGCAGAATGGTTATACACCCTGGTCTCCATTGCGCAGGTCCGAATGCAATTCGGAATGCCATGGCTGCGTATGGCAATTATTCTCGGTGTGGTAGCCCTGTTGACAGCATTTTCCGGACTGGTATTCAGGAGCCAGGCATTACGCGCGCGGTATACGTATACCGGTCAGTTGTAACTGCGAATTTCTATGTATGACCTTCTGATTACGTTTTTCCTTCTGGCCATCGTGGTCTCGTTTCTGTGTTCCCTGCTCGAGGCGGTGCTTCTGAGCATCACGCCGTCCTTTGCACAACTCAAATTGCAGCAAGGCAGCCGGATCGGACGTCAGCTTGAATCATTCAAGGCCAATATAGACCGTCCATTGGCTGCTATCCTGACACTCAACACGATAGCTCATACCGTGGGTGCAATTGGGGTAGGTGAGCAATCTGTAAAGATCTGGGCAGATAGTAATCCTTTGATCACCGGGGTACTGGTGCCCGTGGTTATGACACTGGGGATTTTACTCCTGTCTGAGATCATCCCCAAAACACTTGGGGCCAATCACTGGCAAAAACTGGTGCCATTCACCGTCAAAACACTCGATATCATTATTTTCCTTTTATACCCACTGGTTTGGGTCAGTCAGACCATTACCCGGACAATGAACAAGGATAAATCACAGAGTGTCTTCTCACGTTCAGAATTTCTTGCGATGGCTAAAATCGGTGTTACCGAAGGTGTGTTTGAAAAACAGGACTCAGAGATTATCGCCAACCTTCTACGCTTTGAAAAGGTACAGACGCATGACATCATGACGCCACGCACGGTGGTGAGACTGGCTTCTGAGAACCAGACCCTCAAGGCGTTCTACAAGGATGCCGGTGAGTTGCCATTCTCGCGGATACCACTGTATGAAGGTACGGAAAAAGAGCACATCTCCGGTTATTTTCTGAAATCCATTCTCATGGAAAACCTTGTGCAAGGGCGTGGTGAGGAGCCGCTGAGTAGCATTCAGCGTGACATTATCGTGGTCCATGAGAGTCTGCCTATATCGGATTTGTTTAATCGTCTCCTGGAAAGACGTGAGCATATTGCACTGGTGGTTGATGAGATCGGCGGAATGGCTGGTATTGTCACGATGGAGGATGTGCTGGAAACCCTGCTGGGAATGGAGATCACCGACGAGTCAGATAACACGGTCGATATGCAGGTACTGGCGCGTAAGAACTGGGAGGCACGTGCGCAGCGTATTGGCTTGATCAAAGAAGATCAAAATACATAACAGATGTTAGAGGAAATATGCGCGTTTTCCGGTAGAATCAGGGTTACACAGTTTCAGATTCGCTAATTGAAAGGAGATTTTAAATGTTTATAAGAAAACCAATAATCACTGTCTTGATTGGTTTGCTAATACTGTTGGCCGGAAACGTCCAGGCAAAAGGCAATGCTCAAAGAGGCGCTGATTTGACTTTCGATTGTATCGAGTGTCACAAAATGGATGGTAAAGGCGATTTTGAAACCCCAAATATTGCCGGTCTTAGCGAGTCCTATTTACTTAAAAAATTAAGGAACTTCTATAGCAAGAGGGAAGATTCTCTAGATGACATCATGCACATCTACACAGAGGACAGGACTGACCAGGATTTGCAGGACCTTGCTGCGTACTGGGCTTCAAGACCGAAATAAGCGAATTTGATTTAGAAAGAAGCGCTGCTCACCCGGAGCAGCGCTTCAACCTTCCCTGGTAATCAAACCAATGTTTAATTGATTCGCTGTCCTTTTTTCTTTTTAGATAAACTCATCAGTAGTAGCGCGCTGAAAAAATTTGGTCAGATTAATCATCTGCTTCTTCAGCAGAAATAATCCTGTAGCGACTTCCTGTTGGCTACATGACCATCTTAGCGATACCTAATGTGGTTAATAATGACCCAAGTCAGGATTTGCCCTGTGACAATATGACGCAGGTCATGTTTTACAAAATGGAATAGACAATAATACTACCAGTGGCGGATTGATTGCCATCATGTGATTTTGAAGGATTCCTGCCGGATTGGGGGCAGGCTTTGTTATACACAATATTTTTATCATTTAAGACAAAAAGAGAACTCATCATGAAATACCTGAACTGCCTGATACTGTTTTGCGCTTTGTTGCTTACTGCTCCAGTTGCAACGTCTGCAAATTCAGCCCCGCAAATTGGTACGGTGGCCGAGACCATTGAAGCAGGAAGTTATGTTTATCTGAGGCTTGAAGAGCAGAACATTTGGATAGCCGCCACCCGTTTTTCGGTTTCAAACGGCGACCAGGTCCAGTATAGCAGCGGTATGGAAATGAAGGATTTCTATAGCAAATCCCTGGACAGGACTTTTGAATCTGTCTTTTTTGTTCAAGATGCCAGCCTGGCGAACAGGGATACGGTTAAGATGCACACCGCGGCTGTCATGAAGAGTGGCGTGGGCACACCATCGCGACCGGCGCCGGTCAAGGCACCGGCAGTTGGTGACATAACACCATTGGCAGAAGGCAAAACCATTTCGGCAATTTTCACTGATCTAACCAGCCTGGAAGGAACCGAGGTCAAAGTAAATGCGCGGGTCATGAAGGTCAGCAAGAGTATTATGGGCAGAAACTGGATCACCCTGCAGGACGGAAGCGGCACCCAACCCGATAATAAACTGGTCGTAACTTCCCAGCAGGTGCCCGCTTTAGGTGATGTGCTAATTGTGACCGGAATTATCAGTACAGATGTCGATATCGGCTCCGGATACAAGTACAAGGTGCTGCTGGAGGAAGCGACATTTTCACCGGGTTTTGAATGAGTGCTGACATCAGGTTTTTAGCAGGATTATCAGGCGCCGCCCAATAAATAAATGGGGCCCGAAACACTGCACCCCCTTGGCGGATTCGACAGACCAAAATTCCATGTCCAGTTGAGGATTGATGTCCTTCAAACCCGCAAATGACCTTTGTTTGCGCACAAAGTATGGTACGGCAATGTTTTCGGCCCCTTTTTTTGACTTTATTGAGCGAGATTATAGCCTCCCCAGAAACAGGTCATGTGTTCAATAATGATGCGTGCCAGGTTTTGCGCTTTGAAAAATGGCGCAGGCCATGTTCGGTTCAATGTTATTGACAATACTCAGTTTTGTGTGGGTTTACTGTCAAAGCATGTGTAAGATATAGACTAAATAAATAATTCGATGACAGGTGAGGTTTGTCTTATAACGAATCAGATCGTTGTTTTAAAATTCCACTCAGGAAATTTGCCAATGAAAATAATCATACAAGCACTGGCATTCATGGTCTCTGTGTTACTTGTTGCAGATACATGCTGGTCCCAGGGTTCAAAGCTTGTTCAGGCGATAGGACCGGTTGAGCGAACAGCTTTATATCCGACCCGGGCGACCATTGAGTTCGGCCGGACTGTAGTGGAAGCCAATTGCGCCGGTTGCCACGGTATGAATGGCATCAGCGATGTTGAAGGCAAACCTCATCTGGCCGGGCAACGCGCGGTTTATCTATACCGTGCCCTGAAAGCATTTCAGTCAGGTGATCGAGCAGATGAGCCAAAGAACCACAACGATTTCCTGAATGATAAGGCTTTACTTTCCGCCGCTATTTATTATTCCAGCCTGACACCGGCAAATCCTGTTGAAGTCACGGTCGCTGTAGAAGGGCCGGACACTGGTGAGCAACTGCTTGAAGAAGACCCTTTCCTGGGTATCAGGGAGCCCATGAGGAAGTGCATCAAGTGCCATGGTGAAACGGGCAACAGCTCTCGCTCAGGAATGGCCAATCTGACAGCCCAGGATCCGGCGTACTTCGTCACTTCCATGCTGGCCTATATCAATGGTAGCCGAAGCCACAAGCTGATGAAGAAGCTTGTGGGCAACCTGGATGAAAAAACCATTAAGGATATGGGCGTTTATTACGCAGTCCAGGATCCGCTTCAGACGGAACACAAGGGTGAAGGTGACGTCAACGTCGGGCGCCGTTTGTCAGCGGATTGTGAGGATTGCCATGGTGGCGATGGCAACGCAAAAAAAGCCGAAATGCCAAGCCTTGCAGGTCAGGATGCAAAATATTTTGTTAAGGCCATGAACCATTACAAAGATGGCAAACGTCAGCATCAGAAAATGTTTGAGGCCGTGGAAAAGCTTAGTGAACAGGATATGATCGACCTTGCAACATACTATGCCAACCAGCAGCCACGCAGAAGAGACATAGTTGCACCGTTAAAAAGCACCGAGTGGATAGCCCGTTGTGAACGTTGTCACGGGATTGATGGAAACAGCAACGATCCCCGTTTTCCGATGCTGGCGGGGCAGGACGAAACCTATTTGAAAAAGGCATTGAAAGCCTATTCTTCAGGGACACGTGAAAGCACGACCATGCACGCAATGGCGGATCCCCTGAGTCCAATGGCCATTGAACGTATCAGTGCTTACTTTTCATCGCAACAACCGAGAGCCGTAGTCTATTTGCGTTTGCCATGCGAGGATGAACAAGAGAATTAGCCGGTAGCATTCCGCCGGCCATAAGAGATTTATGGAACCCTCATTGGGTCCACGTTTTACGAGGAGGGCCAGAGTTTAATTTGGCCTTTATCATAAGTAATTGCTAGATATGCGATCGGGTATCAGATCGACTAAAAGGAATAAGTAAAATGAGCGATCAAGCCATTCATCGACTTTACCGGCATTTTCAGGAGCTGCCGGTAAGTATGCGGGTTCTTTTTACCGGAACGCTGTTGGTGATCGGTATGGGTTATCTGTTCGCCCTGATCTATGTCTATACGTCCGATGCCGGTAATGACGGCAAGCCCGGGTTGTCGGTTGAAGATATTGTCATTTCTTATAGTGGCTCATCCAAAGGTACCCAGCTTGAAGCTGCCTTACAAGGGCCAATGTCTGCAATGCTTGACGGTAGCGATCTTGCGGAAATTCTGGATTGGGTTGGTGACGGCGCCAGCAGGGACGGTTATGAGACCCGGGTTAAGTCAGTGATCAAGGTGAACTGTCTTGATTGCCACGATGGCAGTAACCCTCATTTGTCCAATCTCGACGGTTTTGACAATGTCTCAATGCTTATAGTCCAGGACACCGGCAAGCCGTTGCATAGCCTGGTACGTGTTTCCCATATCCACCTCTTCGGCCTGACATTCATATTTTTTATCATGGGTTTTATATATAGCCATGCCTGGGTGCGTCCGGTATGGGTCAAAAGCCTGGTACTGTTCCTGCCATTTCTGTGCATTGCCGCAGACGTTAGTTCCTGGTATTTCACCAAACTTTATTCTGGCTTTGCATGGGTCGTATTGTTTTCAGGGGCTTTGATGGGACTATGTTTCGCCATCATGTGGTCCGTATCAATGTATCAAATCTGGTTTTACAAGATTCCTGAGCGTGTCAGGGAGCGCGAATTAGAATAATCAGTAGTTAGCGTGGCGAATAAGGACACGGCGAAGCCATGAGGTCCTGCTCCGGCCATCAGGACGGTATCGACCTTGTAGATTGGTACTCATCAAAAAACAAGCCTAATTAAACCCTCTCTGCGCCACTACGGCCAGGAATTTATCAGCCTCTGCCGCCAGTCGGCCATTGGAATCCAGTTCCTTGACCTTGTTGAGGGGAACGATGGCCTCCTGGTATCTCCCGATTGAAACCAATACATATCCCTTGCTTAACCAGGCACGGGTGTATGCAGGCGCCATGGCAATGGCTCGATCAAAAGAAACGAGTGCAGATGATGGATCACCGGAGTAAAACAAAGCCAGGCCCTTATCATTCAGGCAGTCGGCACATACCGGGTTTACCCCAAGGGCTTTGTCATAGGTCTGAATGGCCTCGAGGTATCGGGAGGATTCGAAATACAGGTCGCCAAGGGCGGACAAGGTGTCAAAGTCTTCCGGGTTGCTTGCCAGCTTTGCTTTCAACTGGTCAATTTCAGCAGGTTTCTGAAAGTTGTCGAATTGCGGGAATGGCTGGGTTTGTGTGGTGGGCGCTTGCGCCTTGTCTTCACAGGATATCAAGCTCACCGTTACCAATAATAGGCAAAGTGTTTGCAGCTTGTTCATATGGTTTGCTCCCAATGATTGTTTCCGTTATCGCCTCTGCGAATCAGCACCAGTCACAATGACTTTTGCCACCCTTGCAGAATAATACGCATCCGGCAAACCCGAATAAATAAAAAAGCCCCGGAATCCGGGGCTTTTTTTGTCAACAAAGCATGTTCTAGTCTTTTGTTGGTACGTCGTCATGGCATTCCAGGCAATCAACTTCATTGCCGGGAGCTGTCTCTTCGTGCTCAAGATCAGTAATATAGGTATGGCAATCGATGCAATCAAAATCTGCATGGTCTTCAACAAAAAAACCACCTGCAGGATTATGTACCTGGGGGCGATCCGGATTGCTTGGTGGCTCCCGATCGGCATCATCGTGACATTCCATGCAGGTCTCGGAGTCAGTCAGGTCCTCGGCAAAAACGGGTGTTCCGAATCCAATGGTCAACAAGGAGATGAACAATATAAAACTCAGGGATTTGAGAACTACTCTAATCGAAATCATGGTTTATCCTCTTTTATTTTCAATGAAAACCTACTGCAGAATAAGATAAATTGACCAGGCCAATTCTGATCTAGGTCATTATAAAGGCAATGTGATTCAGGAAAAGTCAATAGATGTAAAAAAAGAGC
>Ga0316201_10000586_pt1 | contig 21307 bp, 22 predicted proteins | sample CS6wburrow_MG_FD_204516 | JGI IMG/M metagenome (GOLD analysis project Ga0316201, IMG submission 204516) | Coastal sediment microbial communities from Delaware Bay, Delaware, United States - CS-6 worm burrow | ecosystem: Environmental > Aquatic > Marine > Coastal > Sediment | place: USA... | reverse complement strand
TCCTGCATTTCGCGGAACTCGGCGTCGTATTCCTGTTGTTCATCATCGGCCTCGAACTCAAGCCGGCCCGACTGTGGATCATGCGCAAGATGGTTTTCGGCCTGGGCACCGCGCAGGTCCTGGTCAGCGCGGCGGTCATTGCCGTACTGGCTTGGCTCTATGGCCTGGAGGCCCAGACCTCCGTTGTCGTCGGGCTCATCCTCGCACTCTCGTCCACTGCGTTCGTACTGCAGATGCTGGCGGAGAAAAAGCAGCTGAGCACCCAGTTCGGCCGCGCGGCGTTCTCGATCCTGCTACTTCAGGATCTTGCCGTCATTCCGCTGAGTACGCTACTGCCGTTGCTCGGCGCCCGAGCCGGGCTCGACAGCGGCTTCGATCCCGTGGAAGTCGGCATGATGATCGGCACACTGGTGCTGCTGATCGTCGGTGGCCGCCTGGCCCTCAAACCGGTCCTTTCTACGGTTGCGGCCGCGGGAATACCGGAGTTGTTTACGGCCACGGCGTTGCTCGTCGTCATCGGCTCGGCTCTGCTCATGGAGTTCGCCGGCATGTCGATGGTGCTCGGCGCGTTCATCGCGGGCATGCTGCTGGCCGATTCCGAATACCGCCACCAGCTCGAAGCCGATATCGCACCGTTCAAGGGCCTGCTGCTCGGCCTGTTTTTCATCGCCGTCGGCATGTCGGTCAATATCAGCCTGCTGCTGGATATACCCGGCAGGATCATGCTGCTTGTTGCCGGTCTCATGGTGTCCAAAGCGGTGGTGCTGATCGTGCTTGCGAGACTGTTCGGCATGTGCGACCGGCGTAACGCGCTGAGCCTTGCCGCGGTCATGTCGCAGGGCGGCGAATTCGCTTTCGTGCTGTTTGCGCTGGCCGCACGCGAACGCCTCGTTCCGGCGGGCGTGATCGACGAGCTGATACTGGCCGTGGCCGTGTCGATGCTGCTGACGCCGTTCGTGTACCTGCTCAACGAGCGCTTCAGCGCGAAACTCGGCAAGGCCGAAGCACCGCAGTTCGATGACATCCCCGAGGAAGAACACGAGGTCATCATCGCCGGATTCGGGCGCGTCGGACAGATCGTGGGACGACTGCTGCAAAGCATCAACAAGCCGTTTACGGCGCTCGAAATCGATTCCTCGCAGGTAGACATCGTGCGTCGTTACGGCAACAGCGTGCACTTCGGCGACGCGGCCCGGCCCGAGGTACTGCGTGCAGCCGGTGCGACTCACGCAAAAATACTGGTTCTGGCCACGGCCGACATGGAAACATCGCTGCACATTGCCGAGACGGCGAAGCGCCAGTTTCCGAACCTCACCATCATCGCTCGCGCGCACAACCGGCGGCACGCCCACAAGCTCATGGATATCGGCGTCGACAAGATCTTTCGCGACACCCTGTTATCGAGCCTGGCGATGGGTGAGAGCGTCCTCGCAAAACTCGGCTTCGACGACACCGACGTGCGGCACGTGTCCGACACATTCCGCGATGCCGACGAAAAGCTGCTCATGGAGCAGTACGCGATGCACGAATCCGAGGAAAAACTGATCCAGTCAGCAAAAGACGCGGCCCGGGAACTGGAGTCGATCCTCGAGCAGGATCTGCGGCGCCAGGGTTAGCTCATGGCCGAAACGCCGCTCATCGATATTCGCAAAGCGACGATCTGGCGCGGCAAGACGCGCGTTTTCGACGAACTGACGCTCACGATTGCCCGGCACGAACGCGTCGCCATACTCGGCCCCAATGGCTCCGGCAAGACGACGCTGCTCAAGACCATCAATCGCGAACTCTACCCGGTCGACCGTGAAGGCTCTTGGGTCCGTATCCTCGGGCGCGAGCGATGGAATGTCTGGGAACTGCGCCGCCATATCGGCATCGTTTCTCCCGACCTGCAGCAACGCTATCGTCCCGCCACGACCGGGCTCGAAGTCGTGCTATCGGGCTTCCTCGCCAGTATCGGCGTGCACGGCCTCCTGGGCGAGCGGATCAACGACGAGCGAATCGCTGCCGCGCGTGACATCCTCGAAGAACTCGGCATCGCAGAACTTGCCGACACTCCCTTGCGAGCGATGTCCACGGGCCAGCAGCGACGCTGCCTTCTCGGCCGTGCGCTGGTGCATCGGCCGGACACACTGATACTGGACGAGCCGACCTCGGGGCTCGACTTCGCGGCAAGCTTCGATTACCTGGCGCGCATCCGCGCGCTCGCCAGGGATGGGCGCAACATCATCATCGTGACACATCATCTGAACGAGATTCCTCCCGAAGTCGGCCGCGTGGTGGTTCTCGACCGGGGCGCGATCGCAGCAGACGGCCCGAAGGCGTCGGTGCTGAAGCCGGACCTGCTGAGCCGGGTCTACGGGACCCGGATAGCAATCGCCGAGATCGACGGCTACTACCTCGCTTATCCGGGGCACGAGGACGCGCCAAAAACGTGACGTATTACGTTAACTTCCCCGTAAATCGGGCCTATCCTAGGCGCATGCTCAGGATCCTAAGATCGTTGCTGTCCGGACTGCCGCTGATCGCGCTACCCGCGGTCGCAGCGGAGACGGCCGTTGCCACGGGAATTACCAGCGTCGGCCCGGCGGTATTCATGTTCACCATCGGCGGCGCTCTCTTCCTGACCCTCATCTTTCGCAGGGCTGCAACACAGGTCGCCCACTATTTCGTGTCGCGCCTGGGCGAGTTCCGGATCCGGCGCGCCCTGGAGGCGCGCAGCAAGGATGTGCTGCACGATTTCATGCTGCCGGGCGCCTACGGCGGCATCGCGAAAATCGACCACGCCATCATGACGGCCGGCGGCATACTCTGCATTCAAACGAAACATTACAACGGTGTCGTTTTCGGTGAGCCCGACGAACCGCAGTGGACCAACGTCGACGGCGTCACACGCCGCCGCTTCCTGAACCCCCTGGTCCAGAACGAAGGCCGGACGCGCGCCCTGCAGAAGGTCGTGCCCGAGGTGCCCGTCGCCAATCTCGTAATATTCACGGGGTCCGTCGAATTCACGTCGGCACCGCCGAAGAACGTGATCCGTGTCGGCCAGCTCGAGAGCTTCATCGCCAAGTTCGTTTTCGGCCCGAGCAAGGTCGAAGACTGGGACGCCGTCTGGATGACGGTCCAGTCGGCTGCAATGACCGACGACGAAACGCGCAAGGATCACGCTTCCCAGCTGGGTTTCACCTGACCCGATCCGCAGTCCGCCGCCGGCGCGACTATGAACGATCTTGAGATAGGTTCTATACTCGGTCGCTTTGTTGCCGCCGGATGCGTCGAGCATGAATGAAACTGCCGCCCTGATTTCCTCCCCGATCGGCGTACTGGCCATCCTGTGTGCCGTCGCCGGCTTTTTCTTCTATCTCGAGCAGGCGACGCGGGCGAAACTGTTTCAGTACGTGCCACCATTGCTGTTCATCTACATCACACCCGTCATCCTGAGCAATGTGAGCATCGGCGGCGCTTCCGTCATCCCCAACCAGTCCATCATTTACAGTGGGCTGAGCAAGTTCGCACTTCCGGCTTTCATCGTCCTGATGCTGATCAAGGTCGACGTACCGGCCGTGATCCGGATCATGGGCAAGGGCGTGCTGGTCATGCTCATGGGAACGGCCGGCGTCATGGTGGGTGGCGTCATCTCCTACATGATCGTGCATCGCTGGTTAACGGATGACGCATGGATGGGCATCGGCACGCTGGCCGGTAGCTGGATTGGCGGCACGGCCAACATGGCGGCGACGAAAGAGATGCTCGGGACCTCGAGTGAGCTGTTCGGCCTCGCCGTCATTGCCGACAACGCCATTTACATCGTCTGGCTGCCACTGCTGCTGATGTCGCGCAACTTCGCGGACCGCTTCAATGCATGGGCGCGCGTGCCCCCGGAACGGCTCGCTGCCATGGACGCTGCCGCCGAACTCCACGTTGAGGAAGAACATCCGCCCACCATGCCGGAATATATTTTCCTCGCGGCTGTTGTTATTGGCATTACCTGGATGGGCATCGCTCTCGCTCCCGGTATCTCGCAGTGGATCGGTAATACGTTCGAACCGCTAGCACCCGTTTTTGGTGAATCGACAACGCGCATCCTGCTGGTTACAACGACGGCACTGCTGCTGTCGGCGACCCCCGTTTCCCGGTTGCCCAACTCGACGGCGATGGGGACGGCGCTCGTCTACATTTTCGTCGCCGGAATCGGTGCGCGCGCGGAGATTGCGGGGCTCGCGCAGGCGCCGGCATTCCTGCTCGGCGCGTTCATCTGGATATTCATCCACGGCGCTTTTTGCCTCGCCGGTGCGTGGATCTTTCGCGTCGACGTGCACAGCGTCGCTATCGCCTCAGCCGCCAACATCGGGGCCGCGGCCTCTGCACCCATCGTCGCGGCGCACCATAAACCGAGCCTGGTGCCGGTATCCGTCCTCATGGCGCTGCTCGGCTATGCGATGGGCAACTACCTTGCCCCCCTGACCGGCTACCTCGCCAAATTTGCCGTCGGCCAGTAGCTTGCTTGACATGCAGCCATTTAGCTGCATAATAAAAGGCAACCATCTGGCTGCCTTTCAATCATGGACGCTATATTCAAAGCCCTTGCAGACCCAACGCGGCGTGCGCTGCTCGACCGACTGCTCGACAGGCAGGGTCAGACGCTGACGGAACTGGTCGACGGTCTCGGCATGCGCCGGCAGTCGGTCGCAAAACATCTCGCCGTCCTCGAGGCCGCCGGCCTCATCAACTGCCAGTGGCACGGACGCGAAAAACTGCACTACCTGAATCCCGTGCCTATCGCCGAAATCAGCCGCCGCTGGCTGGACCGTTTCTCCGGCCCGCGTGCGCAGGCCATCCTCAACCTCAGAGATGCATTGCAGGAGAATGAACATGAATAGTCCCGAATTCGTCTACATGACCGTCATTGCTGCCTCGGCGGAGCGAGTCTGGCAAGGCCTGACCACCGCGGAATTCACCGAGCAGTACTGGCACGCAACCCGCATCCGTAGCGAATTCACGGCCGGCGCGACGATCGAATTCGTGAACGCCGACGGCAGCGTGGGCGTCGCCGGCGAGATACTCACCGCAGACCGGCCGAACGAACTGTCCTACACCTGGCGCTTCCTGCGTAATCCAGACGCCGCTGACGATCAGCCGTCGCGCGTAACGTTCAGGCTGGAGCCGATCCACGCCGGTACGCGCCTGACCGTGACCCACGACCGGCTCGAGGAGGGCTCCGCAACTGCCACGATGGTGACGTTCGGCTGGCCGCACGTGATCGCGGGACTCAAGACTCTGCTCGAAACCGGCAGTGCCGTTGACTTCACCGCGCCCGATGAGTCGGACTGCCCGGGCCAGAAGACCGCGACGAGCGCCTAGGCCACCCGCCAGGGAGGATGCTTGCGTTTATCACCGGCACGGTACAGGCAGATCCGGTTCCCGCTCGGGTCGACGAGGATCGCTTCACGCCACAACCAGGACCGGTCCGCCGGCGCCTGTTCGAAATCGAATCCCCGAGCCTGCAGTTCGACGCACAGTTCGTCCAGTGCTTCGTGCTCGAAATAGATCGTGACGCCGGACTCAGGAGACACGGCCTCCACCGTATGCAATGAAAATGTTGCATCGCCGTCAGGACACTCGAAGCGCGCATAGCGGGGCGAATCGACGATCTGCAGGAAGCCCATGCGGGTATAGAATTCGACGGACTCCTGAAGGTCCAGCGCCGGCAGCGTTACCTGGTTGAGATCCATAATTGCCCCTCTTGCGACGATGCCTGATTCGGAGGTTGATGGTATCTTGGCGCCATGCCGAAGGTCACGATTCAGCACGTAAAACGTTACGCAAAGCGCACGGCCATCGTCATCGTCGGTACCCTCGCGCTGCTCGCGGCGCTCGCGACCTGGGTATGGCATAGTCGTCCGGATATTGCGGATACGGGGCTGCATCCACAGGTTGTGAACGTACCCCCGGAGTCCGCGGTAACCGCGACCTGGCTGGGCGTTACGACGCTGCTGTTCGACGACGGCGAAACGCAGATCCTGGTCGACGGTTTCATATCGCGCCCGACGCTGTTCGAATCACTCACGGGGAAACCCGTAACCTGCGACGCGCCGATGATCAATTACGTCATGAACGAATTCGGCATGCACCGGCTGGCAGCGATCATCCCGGCACACTCGCACTACGATCACGCGATGGATATCGGCGCGGTTGCCAATCGCAGCAGCGCGTCGATCCTCGGTTCCGAATCGACTGCGAATATTGCCCGCGGCTACGGCGTGCCCGAAGACCAGATCGTCGTGGTCGACAACGGGGCGCCCTATGAGTTCGGCGACTTTACAGTGACGCTGATCCCGGCGGCGCATGCGCCGATCGGCCTCCGTGGCGAGGTGCCGCTGCGCGGGACCGTGGACGAACCGCTCGAGCTTCCTGCACCGATTACGGCCTGGCGCGAAGGCGGAAGCTACTCGATCATCATCTCACACCCGCAGGGAACGACCCTCGTCCAGGGCAGCGCGGGCTACAGGGAGGGTGCGCTCGATCACGTGCAGGCCGACGTGGTAATGCTCGGCGTCGGGCTGCTGGAGAGCCTTGGGCGTGACTATGCGGAACGCTACTGGCAGGCGCTCGTAACCTCGACCGGCGCGATCCGCGTCTTCCCCGTGCATTTCGACGACCAGACACGCCCGTTCGGCGAAATCGCATTGCCGCCGAAGCTGATCGACAACTTCGTCAGGACATCGAAGTGGCTGCAGGATATCCGCAGCACCTGGGACACCGACACGCAGATCTACCTGCCGGTGTTCGGAGAGCCTCTGGTGCTTTACCCGGCGCAGACGCCGGACGCCTGAGTCGCTCAGGCCTCGACGGGCCGCAACAGCGACAGGTTGCCGTTTATCAGGGCCTCTTTCTCGGTTCTGCTGAGTCGCTTGACGCGGTGTTCCAGGCGTTGCGCCGTGCCACGATCGCCGGCAGCATGTTCGAACACGAGTTCCAGGGGCGCCCGCCCGCGCAGATATTTCGCGCCGCGAATTCCGCTCTGGTGTTCCTCGATGCGCCGGGTGACGTCGAGCGCAATGCCCGTATACAGGCTGCCGTCCGCGCAGCGCAGGATGTAAAGGCTGTAATTCAGGCGCTCCCGCCCTTGAGGACGTCACCCAGCACCCGGAAAGCGCCAACCTCGACACTGGTGAGGTTGTCCGGCGTCTCCGCGAAAGTCAGCGCGAGTTGTCCGGCGCCGTCCAGGGCATCGATGGCCTCCCTGAACTTCAGCGTCAGTGTATTGCCGATGAGTTGCGCTTCCTCGAGGATGTCGTGCCCGCCGAATTGTTTCTCGTTGATCTCGATGTACATGGATTCGTCGAAGTCGTCCTCGATCGTACGAACCAGCAGCAGGTAATCATCGATTTCACCTGTTTCCGTCGTCTTCGCGAAAAACAGCATCGTGGCATTGTCGCGCACATCGAAGGCGACCGTATCGTAATGCCGGCTGTCGGCCATTGCGCCCTCCACAGCAGAGTGATGCCTGCAGTCTACGCGACACGGCTCCTGATTTCAGCGATGCGCGCATCCTTCTCCTGCCACAACCTGCCGAGCCACCGATGCACTTCACGGCGAAACTCACGGTCATTCTGGTAGTCGCCGCTCACGAGCGCAGGGTCGACGGGCAGGACCCTGATGTCCAGGGTCACTTCGACGCGATCACCGCAGATCATGTCCCAGAACTTCGGTGGGCCACCCGCATAGACCAGCGTGACGTCGAGGATCGCATCGAACACCTCCCCCATCGCCGACAGCGCGACCGCGATGCCACCGGCCCGCGGCAGCAGGAGGTGGTCGTAAGGAGAATTCCTTGCCTCGCGTTTTTCTTCGCTGAAGCGTGTGCCTTCCACGAAGTTGATGACCGAGGTCGGTGTATGGCGGAATTTTTCGCAGGCCCTGCGCGTTGCCACGAGGTCGGCGCCCTTCTTCTCCGGGTGACGCGCCAGGTAGGACGGTGAGTGGCGTTTCATGAACGGCATGTCGAGGGCCCAGAATCCGAGGCCGAGCAACGGAAACCAGATCAGTTGCTGCTTGATGAAGAACTTGAGCAGCGGAATACGCCGATTCAGCGCAACCTGCAGCACGACGATATCCACCCACGTCTGGTGATTCGCGAGCACCAGGTACCACCCGTTCCTGTCCAGCGGCTCGGCGGCCTCGGCGTGCCACTGCCGCGAGCCGACGCCTCGCAGGACGAGCGCATTGACGCCGATCCAGTTCTCCGCGAGCCACATGAGCCAGCGCGTCAACAGGCGGCGCACGCCGGCGATCGGCAGGAGCAACTTGAGGAGCGCGAGCGTCATTAACGGCACGAACCAGAACACCGTATTGACGGCCAGGACGCCGAACGTCACAACACCGCGCGCCTGCCTGAGAAATCCCTTCACCCGCTACCCCGGATACCTTCGCCGAAACGCCGCATTTTAGCCCGACTTGCCCGCATTATTCCCTTGGAGTAACGTGAAACCGCGCAGGCTTTAAATCGAAACCAGATGATCACATTGTCCATCAACGGCGAGTCACGGGCGCTCGATGTCGACCCGTCAACGCCCCTGCTGTGGGTAATCCGGGACTACGCCGGATTGACGGGGACCAAGTTCAGCTGCGGCATCGCGCAGTGCGGTGCCTGCACGGTGCACGTCGACGGCAGGCCGGTTCGTTCCTGCGTGACGCCGGCGTCGGCGGCCGTTGGCAGGCGGGTCACTACGATCGAGGGCATCAACAACGGCAAGGACGGCCTGCACCCCGTGCAACAGGCATGGATCGACGAGCAGGTTCCACAGTGCGGTTACTGCCAAGCCGGCCAGGTAATGGCGGCTGCAGCGCTGCTCGAGCGCACGCCTTCGCCGACGGATGCCGATATCGACAAGGCAATGGCGGGCATCGTCTGCCGATGTGGCACCTACCCGCGCATCCGCAAGGGCATCAAGCGTGCCGCCGCAGCGATTGCGAATTCCGAAGCGCCGGAGGCCGACAATGGGTAAGTGGACCCGGCGCGCGTTCATAACGGCCGGCGTCGCTGCGGGCGGCGTGGTCGTGTTCGGTGTTGCCATTCGCCGCGGCGACCGGTCCGACAAAGTCGAAGGACTCGTTGCGGCCGACGGTGAATCGCTGTTCGACGTCTGGCTGAAAATCGCGCCCGACAACACGGTTACGGCGATCATCCCGCACGCCGACATGGGGCAGGGCGTGCATACAGCGCTGGCGATGATGCTCGCCGACGAACTCGACGCTGACTGGTCCGGCGTTCGCTTCGAGGAAGCACCCGCTCACAAGGAGTTCGCCAATTACGCGCTCGCGCGCGAGTACTCGACATCCGGCATGGAGTTTCCCGCCTGGCTGATCGACTCGGTCGACGGCCTGTTCTTCCGCGCCACGCAGATGATGGGCCTGCAGATAACGGGTGGCAGCCTCTCCGTTCGTACGACCGGCCAACTCGCCATGCGCGTGACCGGTGCTGCGACGAGGGCGGTGCTGCTGCAGGCGGCCGCGAACGAATGGCAGGTTCCCGTTGCCGAACTTCGCACAGCCGACAGCATGATTCGCCACGAGGCGACCGGCCGCGAAGCCACGTTTGCCCACTTCGCTCCTGCGGCCGCGGAGCTTCCCTTACCCGACAAACCCGCGCTGAAGTCGCCGGACGAGTTTCGCATCATGGGCACGTCGCCGCCGCGATTCGACGTGCCACCGAAAGTAGACGGTTCCGCAAACTTCGGTATCGACGCCGTTTTACCCGGCATGAAATACGCCACGATCAAGGCGGCTCCCGTTTTCGGCGGCCGAGTGCTGTCCGTGGACGAAGCCTCCATCCAGGACATGCCCGGCGTTCGCAAGGTCGTGAACCTGGGCGATGCCGTAGCCGTCATTGCCGACGGCTACTGGCAAGCCAAGAAAGCCCTCGACAAGCTTGCGATCGAGTTCGGTGACGGCGGTAACGGCGGCGCCGGGCAGGACGAGATATTCGGGCAGTTCGCCCGGGAAATCGACTCGGCGGCCGCCGAAGGTCAGGAGAAGAACGATTTCGAAGCGGGCGATGCGGCTGCGGCGCTGGACGCGGCGGCGCAGGTGCTCGAGGCGGAGTACCGCGTCCCGTTCCTCGCCCATGCGACCATGGAGCCGATGAATTGCACCGCCTGGGTCCACGACGACCGCTGCGAACTCTGGCTGGGCACGCAGAATCCGCTCGGCTTTGCCCGGCAGGTAGCCAAAGCGATTGATATGGACCAGGAGCGGGTCTTTTTGCACAACCAGTATCTGGGCGGCGGCTTCGGCCGGCGCGCCTTCGACGATTTCGCGATCCAGGCAGCGAGGATAGCCGCGGATGCACCGTACCCGGTAAAACTCATCTGGTCGCGCGAAGAAGACATGCGCCACGACCATTACCGCCAGGCGAGCATCAGCCGGTTTCGCGGCGGCCTCGACGCCTCGGGCAGCGCCGTCGCATGGCATAACCATTACGTGAACAAGCACGACCCGGAAGAGGCGCCGCATATCCCGTACGCGATTGCGGATCAGGCCATCGTCTACAGCGAGAGCGAGACGCATGTGCCCTGGGGTTTCTGGCGCAGCGTCGATCATTCACTGCATGCGTTCTTCACCGAGTCCTTCATCGACGAACTCGCGGTAGCCGCCGGCCGCGATACCTATGAATACCGGCGCGACCTGCTTGCCGACGCTCCCCGTTTCCGGGCAGTGCTTGACCTGGCGGCGGAGAAGGCCGGCTGGGGCGAGGACCTGCCGGACAACATGGGCCGGGGCATCGCCATTCATCGCTCCTTCGGTACCATCGTCGCCCAGGTCGTCGATGTCGAAATCGTCGACGGCAAGCCCAGGGCACGTCGCGTCGTCTGCGCCGTGGATCCCGGTTACGCCGTGCATCCCGACAACCTCGCTGCGCAGATGGAAAGCGGCATCGCTTATGGCCTCACGGCCGCGCTGTACGGTGAAATCTCGATCAGCGGCGGCGCCGTCCGGCAATCGAATTTCCACGACTATCGGATGCTGCGCATGGACGAAGCGCCCGGTATCGATACCTACATCATCAATGGTGGCGGAGTTACCGGCGGTGCCGGCGAACCGGGCACGCCACCCATCGCGCCGGCGTTTACAAACGCGATTTTCGATGCGACGGGCATTCGTATTCGCGAGCTGCCGGTCAGCAAACACGAACTGCGCCTGAAAGATGTTGAAGACGTGGCCTGACGCCATTGCGGGAGATAATCATTGAACAGTGAACGAATCCGTGCACTTCTCGCGGAACTCAACAAGGAATTGAAATCAACGGGTGAGATCGACGATGAGACGCGCGGGTTGCTGTCGAAACTCAATGACGACCTCGATGAGATCGCGCCGGGCAGTGAAGACACGCTGAGCGACAGCGCCAGGGAACTCGAATCCCGTTTCGCAGCCACACATCCGGTTGCCGAGCGCATTACACGGGAGATCGCGGACCTGCTCGCGAAGATGGGCATCTGACCGTTCAGCGCCAGACGGTTTCGAACATCTCCTGCAATCCTGCATCGCGGAATTTCGGCGGGCCGTTGTCGATATCGTCGTAGCGATCGACCGGCTTTAGATCCGGCCAGTAGCGCCTGATCTCCCCCGGGGAAATGGAAAACGGCGGGCCGGTCGCAATACTGTCGTCGTATTCGAGCGTAATGAGCAACCGGTGAGCATCCGGCGCCAGCAGTGCGTTGATGTGTTCCGCGTAGGCGGGACGCTGCTCCGAAGGCGTCGCAACGAACGCACCTCGATCGTACCAGCCGGTAAACCCCGGCTCATCAAAAGCGAACAGGTCACCGCAAAAGATCGTAATGTCGTGACCCAGGGCAGTATAGGCCTGCAGCCTGCCCTCTCGAACCGTGTATTGCAGGCCGTTCTCTTCGAAGAATGCGCGTGCCGCGATATCGGACAGTTCCACGCCGACGACGCTGTTGCCCTGTTCTTCAAGCCACAGCATGTCGACCGTTTTTCCGCACATAGGTACGAGAACGCGCCTGCCCTCGGCCTTCCAGTGCTTCTTCAGGCTGGCGTTACCGCCCGCCTCGTGCCAGCCGATGCGCCCTTCGCGCCAGCGTTCCAGCCAGGATTCGATCATCGTCTTTTTCCGCTAGGTAGATGGCGCAGTTTACGCAAACTGGCGCCGGCGTTACCATGCCCGCGCTTTCGACCTACAGGAAACCGACTCATGGCGAGTGCTATTCGCATAGACGGCAAGGCCAAAGCGGCTGAATTGTCGGGGAAAATCACGGAAGAAACGGCGGCGCTGGCCCGCGATCACGGCGTCAAGCCCGGCCTTGCGGTCGTCATCATCGGCGAAGACCCGGCAAGCCAGGTATACGTGCGCAACAAGAAACGCACGGCGGAGGCCTGCGGCTTCCATTCGCTGCGGCATTCTTTACCGGCTGACGTAGCGCAACAGGAAGTGCTCGATCTCATCGCATCGCTCAACGAGGACGAAACCATCCATGGCATTCTCGTGCAGCTGCCGTTGCCCGATCACCTGGACGAACACCAGATCACCCAGTCGATCCTGCCTTCGAAAGATGTTGACGGCTTTCACTACATCAACATCGGCAAGCTGACGGCCGGCGATACCGCGGATGCCTTCGTGCCCTGCACCCCCGCGGGATGCATGCTGATGATCGAGGACCATCTCGGCGCGGACCTGTCCGGCCTCAATGCTGTGGTGATCGGACGCTCGAATATCGTCGGCAAACCGATGGCCAGCCTGCTGCTTGCGAGAAACGCGACGGTGACGATTACTCACAGCCGCACGAAAGACCTGCCCGCGGTGGTGCGCGGTGCGGACATCGTGGTCGCCGCGGTGGGGCGGCCCAACATGGTCGGCGGCGACTGGATCAAGCCGGGAGCAGTCATCATCGACGTCGGCATCAATCGCGTCGAGATCGAGGTCGACGGTGAAATGAAGTCGAAGCTGATCGGCGACGTCAACTACGACGAAGCCTGCGAAGTTGCGAAAGCGATAACGCCCGTCCCCGGCGGGGTCGGGCCGATGACGATCACCATGCTGATGGCTAACACGCTGCGCTCCGCGAAACTGGCCGCGGGCCTCGCCGACTGATTCAGCTGTCCGCCGTTGACTCGAGCCTGAACCGAAACGTCCTGCACGTCTTTATCGCAGGGACCGGCTGGCTATCGGGCAACGGCTGGTAGCGGGACGCCTTTATCGCGCGAATTGCGGGCTTTTCGAATACGCGGTTGGTGCTCGTGCGAACGGCGATACGAAAAGGCCTGCCCTCGCGATCCACCTTGAAACAGACCTGCACGTCGCCCTCGATCCTTTCGCGGCGCGCCACGGTGGGGTAAACCGGGGCGACCGTACTCAGCGGAACGCGCTCGTGACTCCCGTCTTCGATGTCGGTGACGCGCGGCTCCTCGGCCACACTGCTCACAGCATGAAGCAACAAGACCGTGGGCAGCCAGTAACTATCGATCCGCTTCATCCGCGTCCGCCTCGCGTTGGTCATCGATGATAATGCTCGGTGACACGGGATCGACAGCATCACGATACATCGCCCGCAGGGTCTTGAGCGTACGTGCGTCCGGGTTCAGCTGCTCACCCATGGAGATATCCCGCTCAGCCTCGGCGTAGCGTTCCTGCCTGAGATACACGAGCGCCCGGTTGCTGTAGCTGCGCCAGTGACCGTCGTCGAGCTCCAGTGCCCGATTGCACGCCTGCAGCGCTTCATCGAATCGCTCCAGCATGACGAGCCCTGCACAAAGATTGGAATAGCCCGCAACGCGATCGCGCCGGCTGCTTGCCGACTTCAGGCCGCGTTCGGTCAACCTGACGCCATCCTCCGCGTTCCCGACCCTCAGCGCCGCGGCGCCGTCCGCAAGGTCGGCGTTGTCGGGCCCGATCACGGTCCTGGCGACCGCGCCGGACTGCCCTGCCGGCACCTGCGCCTCAGCGAACGCAGCCAGCAGCATGAGCAATGGCAAGAAGCGAACGATAGTCATAACTGTAAGGTTCGCCACACGAACCCGGTATCAACCGTCTTGTTTCAGGTGCCTGTCAAAGAATTCGACGGTTCTTGACCACGCGAGTTCAGCCGCCTTTTCGTCATAGCGTGGCGTGGTGTCGTTGTGAAAGCCGTGCTGCACGCCTTCGTAGTCGTGGTTCACGTAATCGACTCCCGCGGCTTTCAGGCCTTTTTCGAACGCCGGCCAGCTGGCGTTCACCCGTTCGTCACGGCCGGCATGGTTGAGCATTAATGGCGCCCGGATATCGGCCGCGCGGCCTGCATCGGGGTGCCGGCCGTAAAATGCGACGCCGGCATCGAGATCCGGCAGCCTGATGGCAAGTTCGAGCACCATGCTGCCACCGAAACAAAAGCCGACGGCCCCGGTGCGGTCCGTGGTGTCCGGGTGTTCGCGCAGGAATTCGACGGCGGCGACAAAGTCCTCGGTCATTTCTGCACCATCCCGTTGCCGCTGCAGCTCCCTGCCATCGTCATCATTGCCGGGGTAGCCGCCGAGCGGAGTCAGGGCGTCCGGCGCAAAAGCGACATAACCGGCCACGGCGAGGCGCCGCGCGACATCCTCGATGTAAGGGTTGAGGCCGCGGTTCTCGTGTATGACCACGACACCCGGCAACCTGTGGCCGGCTTTCGAGGGCCGTGCAAAGTAGCCGCGCATCACCCCCGCTCCTTTGGGCGACGCATATTTCTTATAGCCCACGGAAATGGACGGGTCGTCGGGATCAACCTGTTGCGCCAGTGCGTAGTCCGGGCTTAGCGCCGTCAGCAGGGTCGCGGCGGAAACGCCGCTCGCGGTGAATCGCGCCGCACGATCGAGAAATTCGCGGCGCGTAACCGTGCCGTGCACGTAGCCGTCGAACAGTCTCCACACCCGTTCGTCGACATCGTATTCGTCAGTCATGGGTCAGCCGCTTATGTACTGCTCGAGATGTTCGATCTCTTCCTGCTGGTCCGCGATGATGGCCTGCACGAGGTCACCGATCGAAACCATTGCGACCACCCTGCCGTCCTCGACAACCGGCAGGTGACGGAGCTTCTTCTCGGTCATGATTTCCATGCACGATTTGACCGTGTGCTCGCAGCTGGTCGTGAGCACGTCGGTCGTCATGATATCAGCCACCCGGGTATCCCCGGACGACCGGCCCTTCACGATGACTTTGCGGGCATAGTCCCGCTCGGTGACGATGCCGACGAGCCCTTCATTTTCGTCCAGCACCACGAGGGAGCCGATCGATTCGTCGGCCATCATCTTGATCGCGTCGAAGACCGACGCATCGGCCGAAATGGAAATTACGTTTCTGCCTTTTGCATCGAGCAGATGCTTGACCAGTTTCATCGTCCCCCCTCGTTGCCGGTAACGGCTTGTTATCAGCGCAATGCGCCTCTGCGCCCTTCTGCGGGTATGTAGTCATTCTAGCCTGACGAAGCAAGGCCCGCCATCACTGGCGGGCCTTGCAGGCTGTTTGTCCGGGATTCCGGCCTTGCGGGGATTGTCGTAGCTACGGAACGGCGCTTCAATCGTCCTGCCGGACGGTGCCGCGGACATTGGTATAGCGCAGCGAGCCGCTGCCCTCTTCTTCGATGATCAGGTCGAGCTCGACGTCGTCGATCTCGATATCACCGGAGCCGTCGTCCACGGTGACGCTGCCCTGTACACCCCGGATCTCGATGGTCCCGGAACCGTCTTCGACGTAGACGTCGCCCGCCGCCCTGACAATCGTAATCGAACCCGAACCGTCGTCGATTTTCACGGCGCCGGTATTTTCGAGCCTGATCGAACCGCTGCCGTCGTCGAGATCGACGTCGCCCGAATTGCCGATTTCGATCGGGCCGCTGCCATCGTCAATCCGGACGGTGCTCGAGATGTCATCGACGGCGATCGGACCCGACCCGTCGTCGATGACGAGCGCGAGCTGCGCCGGCATACGGACGTCGAGATCGACCGCGGCGTTGTTGCCCCGGCTCCATTCCGGGCTGAAATCTGCGCGTAGTTTCGCCCTGTCGCCGTCACGCTCCAGGCTCAGGCGGAGGCGCTTTTCGATGAATTGCGCACCCTCGTCCGGATCATTGGTATCGACGGTAATCGTTGCAAGAACGACAACCTCGTTGCTGCCTTCGACGCCGGTAACGACCATCGCACCGGCGCCGGCTTCGATGAATACTCCCGACAACCCGGACGCATCCAGTTCGAGATTCCTGACTTCGTTGTACTTGTTCGAGCCGGCATGAGACAGGCTTACGGCGAACATCGCCATGACGATAAATCCACGCATCATTATCTCCCGAGCCACGTGTGCGTATCAGTGTTACCTATAAGACGCCGCTCGAAGCCGTTTGGTTGCAAACGCCCCGATTCAGTCGCGGTCGTCGAGCCTGTAGCGCTCCAGCAGTGCCTCTATCTCGGCGGCCGGGTACCAGTTGCCCCGCACCATGACGCCGTGCACCCGCCGCGTGCTGGAAATGTCCACCAGTGGATTTGAATCGAGCACCACGAGGTCGGCCTCGCGCCCGGTCTCTATTACGCCCGTCCGCAATCCCAGGAACCGGGCAACATTCGCGGTACCGGCCCTGAGCGCCTCGAACGGCGTCAATCCTGCCGCAACCATCAACTCCAGTTCCCGGTGCAGTGAAAAACCGGGCACGTTGAACACCTGGGGGGCGTCCGAGCCAAGCAGAATGCCGGCGCCGGCATCGTGCAGCTCGCGTATCAGGGCGCGGCGGATGCGAATAGCCCGCCTGGCGATCTCGTCGCTGAAACCCCGCTCCAGCCGCTGCCCCTCCTTCGCCTGGACCCAGCGGTTTATCGTGTCCGTGGGCACGTACCGCATCTCGACCCGGCTTTGCAGCTCACTTGCCGGCACCTCGTTTATCAACTGCTCCACGAGGGTCTCGGTCGGGACTGTCCATGTACCAGCCGCCGCCGTCGCCGCGGCAAGCTCCGGTACCCTGTCTTCGTCCACATCGCCGGCCAGCAGGACGTCGAACAACCCGCCGTATCCACCCGATGCGTCGTAACGTGGCGGCATCAACGCCGCCATGTAGCCGTCGAGGTGATCGATGCTCGCCATGCCCGACTCCAGCGCGCTTTCGAGGCCGACCGCTACGGGCACGTGCCCGGCAAATGGCATCCCCAGCTCGTTCGCCGCTGCAGCTATCGCCGCGAATTCGTCGTCGTCCAGCCCCGGGTGGATCTTGATGAAATCGTAGCCCGCCGCGTGCTGCTCGCGAACCTGCCGCGCCCCGTCCGCGGCGCCGCTGACCGAGCGTCCGTTCAGCGAAGGACCCGACGTAATCAACCTGGGACCGAGTGTTTCGCCGTCGAGCAGCGCCGTGCGCAGCTCCAGGTGCGAAGGATGCCCGAGCATGCCGCGAACGGTCGTGACGCCATTGGCGACGAACAGCGCGAAGTCGCGTTCCAGTTCACCGGAACCGACCGGCGGCACATGCGCGTGCATCTCGGCCAGACCCGGTATGAGGAAACGATCGGTACCGTCGATAACGCGGGCAGCCTCGGGCACGGGCACCTCATCGACGTCGCCGATGATGCCGATAATTCCGTCACTGACAATAACGGTCTGCTGTTCGATGATCCGTTCCTCGGACATCGGGATCACGTTGACGTTGACGAACGCAGCGATATCGGCAGCCGCCCCGCCGGATGCGACCAGCGAGACGAGGAAGATAATGCAACGGTGCATGACAGCTCCCTAGAGAATGCGCTTCAGAGTATCGCGGCTTAAATTGCCGCCACAGATCAGGACCACGACCTTGCGCCCCGCGAGCGCGTCTTTTTGCCTGATCATCGCGGCCAGCGCTACGCCCGCAGCGCCCTCGATGAGTTGATGTTCATAGTCGATAAAGGTCCGCATTGCCGCGGCTATCTCCGCCTCGCTCACGAGCACGAATTCGTCCACCAGGTTCCTGCAAAGACCGAACGTGATCGCGTCCTGCTCTATACCGCCCGCGGTACCGTCCGACAGTGTCGGGCGGCTCTCCTCATCGACGATCCTGCCGGCCTCGATCGAGTGCGCCATCACGGCCGATGCCTCCGGTTGGCATCCAACGATGCGGATTTCAGGGTTGCGGGACTTGAGCACGCTCGCGACACCGCTCACGAGTCCGCCGCCGCCGACCGCAACGTACAGCGTATCGACCTGTGGCAGCGATGCCTGGATTTCGATACCGCACGTGCCCTGTCCCGCAATGACCTCAAGGTCGTTATAGGGAGACAGGTAGAACATGCCTCGTTCATCGGCGTACGTCCGCGCGTGTAACTCGGTATCGAGTCCGTCGTTGCCGAAAAACCGCACGTCGCCGCCGTAGCTCCTGATTGCCTCCACCTTTGCCGTGGAAGTCTGTTCCGGTACGAATATCACCCCCTCGATACCGAGCTTCTGCATCGCGTAGGCGATGGCGGCGCCATGATTGCCGCTGGACGCCGCCACGCACCCGGCGCGTTTCTGCTCGCCTGCCAGCGTCATGAGACGATTCGCCGCACCACGCAGCTTGAACGAGCCGGTGTGCTGGAGATTCTCCAGCTTCATGTACACGTCCGCACCGGTATCGGCGCTGAAGCGGTACGAGTAGTCCAGGGGCGTCGCTCGAACCAGCCCCGCTATCCTCGCCGAGGCTTGCCGGGCAGCCGCAGCCACGCTGTTGTAATCAACTTCGTTCATCCACACAGTCTCGGCTGCATGCACAACAGGCGTCAAGCTCACGACGGATGGTTCTGGCGCTGCCGCGCCACACCTGCCAGAATTTGTCCTCCCCCTGCCAGATCGGTGCCTGATGACGTTGCGAGACACACTCCTGATCACCCTGGCCTGTATCGCGGCCTGCGGAGCCGATCAGCCACCGGAAAAGTCAGGCGGACCCGGAGACGCGTCGGCGCCGATGACAGCCGACGAGGCCACTGAAGATACGACTGCGCTGCCGGAATACCTGGCCAGCGAAGAGAATCCGTCGGCCGGCGACATCCTGCCAATGCCTTTCCGCGTCATCTGGGAGCCGTGGCAGGGCGATTTCGACGGAATGGTCGAGCGCCGCATCATCCGCGCCGTCGTGCCTTTTGGTGGCTACCAGTTCTATTACGATGACGGTCTCCCCAAAGGCGCGACCTATGACCTGCTGCAACGCATGGAGTCCTACATCAACGATGAGCTCGGCCGCCGCAACATCAAGGTCTACCTCGTCGTCATTCCTGTAAGCCGGGACGAGCTCATCCCGGCGCTGCTCGGCGGTCACGCGGACCTGGTCGCCGGCGATCTCACCATCACGCCGGAACGGGCCGATCTCGTCGACTTCGCCCGCCCCATGCTGAAAGACATCGATGAGGTTATTGTGACGGGGCCCGGCGCACCGCCGATCGAAACTCTTGACGACCTGGCCGGACAGGAAGTCGTCGTCCGCGAATCGAGCAGTTACTACGAGCACCTGCAGCTCCTCGTCACTGGTTTCGAAAGCCGCGGGCTCGAACCACCCGACATCCACCTTGCCGACGAAATACTGGAAGCCGAGGACCTGCTGGAAATGGTCAATGGCGGGATGATAGGTATCACCGTCATGGACGATTACAAGGCGGAGTTCTGGGCGTCCGTTTTTCCGAACATCGTCGTACGCGACGACCTGATCCTGAACAAAGGCGGCTCGATCGCGTGGGCGATGCGCAAGGACAGCCCGAAATTTGCCGCAACGATCAAGGGCTTCCTGAGGAAATACGGCAAGGGGACGCTCGTCGGAAACGATACCTACAACCGCTACCTGTCGAGCGCAAAAAGGGTGCGCTGTTCCCACACGCGCAAGGCGCTGCAGGAGATGCGGGACCTGATCAGCGTATTCCAGAAATATGGCGAAGAATTCGATTTCGACTGGCTCATGCTTGCCGCACAGGCGTTCCAGGAGTCGGGGTTGCGCCAGGATCGGAGGAGCCCTGCAGGGGCGATTGGGATCATGCAGATCAAGCCATCGACCGCGGCGGACCGGAATGTCGGAATCGACGACATCACAACGGTCGACGGCAACGTCCACGCGGGCGCCAAGTACATGCGCTTCATCGCGGACCGCTATTTTGCGGGAGAACAGTTCAACGACCTGAATCAATGGTTGTTCAGCCTCGCCGCCTACAATGCGGGCCCGGCAAAAATTAACCGCTACCGTCGCGAGGCGACCGAGAACGGTTACGATCCGAACCGCTGGTTCGACAACGTCGAGATAATCGCAGCGCGCAGGATAGGTAGTGAGACCGTCACCTATGTCAGCAACGTATTCAAGTACTACGTCGGTTACCAGATGACCATTGAGCGCGGAGCCATTCGTGAGGAGCGCTATGCGGCCGAGCTGCAGGAATGCGCCGACGAGTAGTTACATCTGGCCCTCGATCGGAAGCAGCCCCATGAGCCGCGTCAGTAACCGCCGCCAGAAGCTCGTGTCGGGTTCTTTTGCCGCGACCAGTTCCCGGCCGTCGCTCGTGTAGTGCCAGTTGAGGCGCCCCCTGCGATTCAACTTCAGCCGGTAGGCTACTGTTTTCAATGACTCCAGGCCGGACGAGGCCATCGACTCCGCAATTTCGCCCGATTCGACGACCATGCCGAGCTCCGTGTTGATATACAGGGAACGCGGATCGAGATTGAACGAACCCACGAACGCAGCGAGCCGATCGACGATCGCAACCTTGGAATGCAGTGTCAGCCGCGCCGGATCCGCGTCACCGACTGTGCTTCCCTCCTCGATGGGACGCAGCTCGTAGAGTTCGACGCCCTCCCGTAACAGGGGCTTGCGATAGCGCGCGTACACCGCGTGTACGCTCGAGTGGTTCGTGGACGCAAGGGAATTGGTCAGAATGACCACGCGAACGCCCTTTTTAGCGAGCGCGCCGAAGAAATCGACGCCTTCGCGCTGCGGAACGAAATACGGCGAAACCACCACGACCTCTTCCTGGGCCGCTGAAACCATCTGCATAAGCCGCTCCGTTACATCGCCAATTTGCCGACGAACAAGACCCCGTACCCTGTCCGGATGATCGAGCACCAGTTCGGTCTTCGCCGAGACCCATGGCAAGTCGCCTTCGACGAGTTCGCGGATCAGGTGTTCATTGAGGCCACGAATGACCGGGCTGTCCCTGTGCGTCTCGATGTGGCGATGGCCGGCCGCGATTGTCTGGTTAAGCGGCTGGTGCGGCAGGTACTTGTCGAAGACGCTTATCGGAATAGCTTCCTTGGTATTCCAGTACTCGTCGAAGCCATTCGAAACGTCGTCCACCACGGGTCCGATGGCGGCGATATCTT
>Ga0316201_10000585_pt1 | contig 21311 bp, 19 predicted proteins | sample CS6wburrow_MG_FD_204516 | JGI IMG/M metagenome (GOLD analysis project Ga0316201, IMG submission 204516) | Coastal sediment microbial communities from Delaware Bay, Delaware, United States - CS-6 worm burrow | ecosystem: Environmental > Aquatic > Marine > Coastal > Sediment | place: USA... | reverse complement strand
GGATGGTCGAAGTCGAGCTCGCCCCGAGCCGTCAGAATGAGCAGCCAAGGTGGCTCCCAAAGCCCCCAGCGGCGCTCACGCCAATCTTGCAGGGCGTCACCCCATCGCGGGTCGGCGCGCAGGTCGAAGCTCAGCTCTGGCTCATCGCGGAGAATCTTCCCGGTGATGATGATGGCGTCGGCCCTGGCTCGAGCGATGTGCAGCGCGAGGAAGTCGAGGTCGCTCTTCGGGCTGTGCTCGTTGATGCGAATCGTCGTCAGTGGCTGGTCACGTTTGGCGCGCCAGGCGGCGAAGCTGTGCGAAACCGCAGGGCGTGTATCGAGCGAGCTCCCGAATAGGGCGTGTGCGGCGCGGTCGACGCTGGCGGCGTCGGCTAGCTCGACCAGGGAAGCAGCCATGCGCTGATGGAAATGCGATTTGGGCCGTCAAGTCAACCGGCTTTGCGCCCAAAACTCGCCCGGCCGATCTGTGCCTGTTAACGTCGTCGAATGTGGCGTTGGCTTCTATTTGGGTTGGCCTTGGGAATTGCTTGCGCCGGCCGGCAGACCCCGGACGGCTCGCAGGAAACGGTGGCGAGCCCGATCCCCGTTCCGCAGCCGGTTTATCCGCGCGAAGAGCTGAGCAACGATTTGCAGGAGCTTTGGAGTCGGGTCGAAGAAGCGGTGTCGGTCCGTCCGCCCGAGCCGCCGGACGGAGCGAGCGAAGAAATCATTCAAAGCTGGGCCGAGGGCGCGTTCCGGGACTGGATCCTTCGGCGCCAGGCAGCCACCGACCGTGCCCTTGCAGCCACTCAGGCCCTTCGCACCCATCCGTTGTTCGAGCGGGGCATCGGCACTGCGCTCTTTGGCTACATGTACGAAGACATGGCCGGAAGCATTCGCGGCGCGCCCGTGCCGGAGAATATCGCTCAAGACAAAGAGCTGCTCGAGATTTACACGAACGCGCTCACCGAGCACCTGACGCCCTTCGCCGAGCTCTCGGCGCGCGCCTACTACGCCTGCGTCGCGCTTTTCATCAAGCTGGACGACCCGCAGTGGGGCGAATGGGCGTACTACTGTGATGAGCGCGGCAGCGAAGTGGTGGACACGTTCAAGCTCGAGCCGCCGGAGCCCGTGGAGCCGGGGGCGACGGTCACGCAGCTGGTAAGCCCTCGCTGAGGGCGGCAGTGGCAGCGGCAGTGGCAGTGGCAGCGGCACAGCGTCAGTGCCAGCGTCTAGACGACTGCGACTTGCTCGGCGGCGCCGGTGTGTTCGGTGGACGGGTCGATTGACGCGGGTAGGTGCTTTGGCTGAATGAGGCTCATCGCACGCTCGGCAAGCGTGGTGATGGTGAGCGATGGGTTCACGCCGGGGTTCGCCGAAATCGCGGAGCCGTCGATGATGTAGAGGCCGGGATAGTTGTAGACCTCGTGGTTCTCGTTGATGACGCCTGTCTCGGCGGAGTCGCCCATGCATGCGCCGCCGAGGATGTGTGCGGTTGAGGGCACGCCGAGCAGGGTTTCGGTCATGAGGGTGGTGGTGACGCCCTCTGTCTTGTCGGCGAAGCGCTCGGCGAGGTCGGTGGCTTCTTCCATGAACGCCGAGGGGGCCTGACTCGGGTCGTCGACCTTGGTGACGAGCGAGCGCCGGTACCCGGTTCGCCATTCGCGGCCGAGCCTCATGCGGAGCGTACCTTCGAGGGTGCGCATGTAGAGCAGAACCTGCGAGTGTTTGGCGAGGTCGCTGACGAAGAGGGCGCGGAGCCAGCGCACGGGCTGCCGCAGGAAGGACCTGAAGCCGCCCCAGAGCCGCGAGAGAACGGTGGGGCCAGGCGCGTGCGGCGCGAGCAGGGTGCGGAAGAAGCCCGAGCCGGCACCGTAGCGCACCGGCTCCATGTGGCTGTGGTCGTCGGTGTGCAAAATCGAGGTGATGGCGACGCCCTTCGAGAAGTTGGTGCCCTTCTTCGGGGAGAGGACGGCGATGAGTGACTCGCTGTTGGAGCGGACGAAGTCGCCGACGCGTTCAGAGAGCTTGGGCAGGCCGGCAGGGTCTTCTTTCATTTGAAGAAGAAGCGGCATGGTGCCCATGACGCCGCCCGAGAGAATGACGCGATCGGCGCAGACCGTATCGCCCGGGCCCTTGCCGAAGGTTGGTTTGGTTTCGACACGGTAGCCGCGGCCGCCGTCGTTCGGACGAATGGCGGTTACCTCGGTTTCGGGGCGCACTTCGGCGCCATTCTTCTCGGCGAGGTAGAGGTAGTTCTTGACGAGGGTGTTCTTTGCGCCGATCCGGCAACCGGTCATGCAAGCGCCACAAAAGTTGCAGCCGGTGCGGTCGGGACCTTCGCCGTCGAAGTAGGGGTCGGGGACATTCTTGTTCGGCTTACCGAAGTAGACCGCGACCTCGGTGGGGTGGCAGTGCTCTTCGCGGCCCATGTCCTTGGCGATTTCCTTCATGACCACGTCGCCTGTCGTTTCGAGCGGGTTGGGCGTGGCGCCGAGCATGCGTTTGGCGGTCGCGTAGTGGGGTGCGAGCTCGGTCTCCCAGTCTTTGAGCGTGCTCCAGGAACCCGACTCGAAGAAGGCAGACTTCGGCGTGGGCAAGGTGTTGGCGTACACGAGCGAACCGCCACCGACGCCGACACCGTGAAGCACGGTCATGTGCTTCATGAACGACATCTGGAAGATGCCTTTGAGGCCGAGCGCCGGGTTCCACATCCAACGCTTCACGTCCCAGTTGGTTTTGGGGAAGTCGTCGTCTGCGAATCGGCGCCCCTTTTCGAGAACGAGAACCTTGTAGCCTTTTTGCGTCAGGCGATACGCGGAGACGCTTCCGCCGAAGCCCGACCCGATGATGACCCAGTCGTAGTGCTGCTCACTCATGGCCATACTGTACGCCGCGCCCGCCCTGAGATCGAGGCGGCCCTAGCTCCCAGCGCCGCCGATCGAGCGCTGCATGCCGACCAGGGTCAGGAGCTCCATGCGCGCGGCTTCATCTTTCAGGAAACAGCCGGTCAGGCGGCTGGTCGTCGTCCAGGACCCGGGCTTGCGGACGCCCCGGTAACACATGCAGAAATGCTGGCATTGCAGGATGACGGCGGTGCCCTGTGGCGTCAGGGTCTCATCCATCGCGTTGGCGATTTGCGCGGTGAGCTTCTCTTGGACTTGCAGGCGCTTGGCGAAGGTGTCGACGACGCGCGCGATTTTCGAAAGACCTACGACTTTGCCGTTCGGTATGTAGGCTACGTGCGCTTTGCCGACGAAAGGCACGACGTGGTGCTCGCAGTGGCTGTAGATTTCGATGTCGCTCACGAGCACGAGCTCGTCGTAGCCCTCGACTTCGCTAAACGTTCGCGACAAGTGCTCAACCGGGTCTTCGTGGTACCCGCGGAAGTGCTCTTCCATCGCGCCGAGGACCCGCTTTGGCGTGTCGAGCAGACCTTCACGCTCGGGGTCATCGCCAATGTAGGCGAGGAGCTTTCGAACGCATTCCTTCGCTTCTTCCTCGCTCATCTTGTCAGTCATTGCAATTGGCCAACCTTGTGCCGCGCCCCACCTCCGTCAAGTCAGCAGGCCGGCGCCTGTGAAGTCGCCCGAGCGACCAGCTGGGCTCAGGGCGTGCGCTTCGCGAGGCGTCCGCGCGGCGAGCCCGAGAAACGAGTCGTGCTACCCGGCCGCCGAATTGACCGGTTGAGCGCCTGACGGGGGTAGAGCCCGTCCCTGCGCACCCGGCGGCCGCTCGGCGGATCGGCGTCAGGCGACGAATCGGCGACCTGACGCTGGCTCAAGATCGGTAGCCCTTCGAGCGGCTTGGCCTGCGCAGGCTTGGCCTCGATGGGCGTGGTTTCAGACGGCGTCGGCGCATCTTTGGCCTTGTACACCTCGCCCCGGGCTGCCGCACCGCCGGCGCGTCGGCCCGAGTACACGCAGTCTGCAATCGAAAGGCCGCTCACGTACTGCCGAGAGCAGACGCCCACCGCGTTTCGTCCCGCGGCATACAGCCCGGGAATCACGCCGCCGTCTTCGCCTTTCACCTGACCGGTTCGCTCGTCGACGACCAAACCACCCAGTGTCAGCGTCGGGCAGGGGAAGCGCTTGCTCTTGATGCCTGCGTTGATGGCAAAGTAAGGCCCCTTGCGCATCGCGTGCATCTTCTCGGGGTCTTTGCCGAAGCGGTCCGCGGCCTTGCCGTCTGCCGCGTCGTTGTACTCATCGAGCGTCCTTCGAAGCGTGTCGACCGGAACCTTGGTGACCTTCGCCAGCTCTTCGACCGACTTGGCCTCTTTGCTGTTGAACCACAAGTTGAGAAGCGCCGGCGCCCGCTGGAACCATTGGGCCTTGCCGGGCTTGCACTGCTCGCGCGCGATTTTCTTGAGCTCGCCGTTGATGATGAGCAGCGCGACGCCGTCGTTCTGCTCGACCATCGCTTCGCCCACCGCCGCGCCGTACATGAACTCGTTGATGTACCGTTCGCCGTTCTGGTTGATAATCATGCCCTTGGCGAAAGCCTCCGGCGGGTTGATGAATCGCCACGCCGAGATGCGGTCCATCAGGTCGGTCTTGCCGCCCACGCTCTGCCCCAGCAAGATGCCGCTGCCGTTGTCGGACGCGGTCCCCAGTGGCATCCCGGCGCCGTACTTCGGTGCGATTTCCCTCACCATTTGGCGGTTGTAGATGAAGCCGCCGGCCGCGAGGACCACGCCCTTCACCGCTCGGACGCGCTTGACGACCGAGTGCTCGGCTTCGATTTGGAAGCAGCGCTCACGAAGCTTCGCGGCCGTCTTCGGATGATACTTGACGATGGCGATGCCGGCTTGGTTCAGCCGGCGGTAGACTTGGCTCCACAGGCCCTTTTCGATTTGCCGGTACTCGACACCGAGGACTTGGTTTTGGCTGTCGATGACGAGACGGGTGACGCGGGTCTCGTACTCGACCTTGATGCCCCGGCCCTGTGCCGACTTGCGAAGCGGTTCGTAGAAGCTTTCCCCGGGGAGGCCGGCACCTTTGGCGCGGTGACCGCGCGGCGCTGGCTTGGCCGCATCTTTGTACGGGGAGAAGCCTTCGTTGCCCGAGTAGTACAGGTAGTAGTCGTCGGTCGGGTAGCTCGTCTTGTACGGGCAGAGCGACGCCTCGAACGGAACGCCGTGCCCTTCGAGCCAGCCCAGGTTCTCGACGCTCTTGTTGCAGAAGTCGCGAAGGGTCTCTTCAGAGACGACGCCTTTCACCTCGAGCGAAAGGTAACGAAACATCTCGTCGGCATCGTCGCTGACGCCTGCTTCCTCTTGGATGTGCGTACCGCCGCCGGCGTAGAACACACCTCCGCTGATGGCGGTCGCGCCGCCCCCGTGGAAGCGGTCGAGCACCAGCACCCGAGCTCCTTGGGCCTTCGCCTCGAGCGCCGCGCAGGCCCCTGCGCCACCGAAGCCGACGACCACGACATCGGCCTCGTCGTCCCATGCTTCAGTCTCGCTCTTGGTGAGGACGAGCGGTGGATCGGCCGGTCGCGGGGCCAATGATTTGTTCCCTTTAGCCATAGAGAAGAAATAGAACATGTTTCACTTAGGCTGTCGAGGCGATTTGGTTTTGGCTAAGGCGCCAATTTTGCACGACTATCGGCCTGGCCCGCGCGGCATCGAAGGTCCCATGCGTCCAGGTGCGTTCCCCCGGTGCTGCAGCCGCGGGAGCAGCGTGCCCAAAAGGCGTTGGCCTCCTCCCAGATCCGCCCTTCTTGGTCTTTCCAGTCGGCATCGAAGCCGGCCGCCGCGGCCTGGCCCGAAGCCCGGGTCAGCGCGGTCGCAATCTGTTCGTAGACCAAGGCAATCCGCCCGTTGGCGACTGCGTACACGTCACCCGGCCCGACGCGAAGCGCCTTGAGCAGCGCAAGCGCCCGCTCGACCGCGACGGTTTGCTCTTCGAGCCAGGGCGCAAAGCTTTCGAGCTCCCCGCTCCACTTCGATGCGAGCGCGGCGTTGGTCACGTCGTACAAGGCCTTGTACGCGGCGCTCGCCGAGCCGAAGGGGTCGGACGGAATGGCGTGACCGCCGTTGTGCATGGAGCCCGGTTGGATGACGACGGCTTGTTCCTTGCCGCGTTGGCAGCCGAGCGCGAGACAGGCGAGCAGACAAGCAGCGACGGTGGTGGAAGCGATTCGCATCTGGTTACCGCGAAGCGTCCGGCGGCTGAGCGCGGGGGACCGCACCTTCGAGGAAGTCGATGTAGCGCGCTGCAATCAGGCCGACCAGGAGCATGTCGTTGTGGTCGATGCGCGGGACTTCGATGTACTCGTCGGCATGAAAAAGCATGGCCAGCTCCTTACCGTGGTGGACGTCGATCGTGCTATCCGCACGCCCGTGCGCAACGAGCACCGGGCACGACACCTTCCCCGCGAAGTCGCGGGTCATGAAACGGTGCTTGAGCAGGCGTCCTACGGGGAGCCAGGGGTAGTGTTCCTTGGCGAGGTCGACAATCGAGGTGAAGGTCGACTCCATCACGAGCGCGCCCGGGTTCACCTTCGAAGCGAGCTGCACGGCCACGCCGCCGCCTAGGCTCCTGCCGTGAATCGCAATTCGATTCGCCTCGGTGCCCAGCTCGCCCGTCACGAAGCGCCAGGCCGCCATCGCATCCCTGTGCAAGCCGTCTTCACTTGCGACGCCGCTGCTGGCCGGGTAGCCGCGGTAGTGGATGCCAACGAAGTCCCAGCCCTCGCTCAGCAGTAGATTCTGCAGCTCGATCTGGGCGAGCAGCGACGAAGCATTCCCGTGAAAGTAGAGAACCACGCGGCGCGGCCCCGACCAGACCGCGTCCCGGTGCCAGCCGTAGAGGGTTTCGCCGTCTTGCGTCGGGATGCTGAGCTCGGTGGCGCCAACCTTGCCGGCAACCTCGTGCAGCAGCGGAACGCTGACCCCATCGGGCCCCGGGAAAACCATCTGCCGTTGAAACTGTGCGAACACGCTGCGCATGAATTACCATGCCAAGCGATGACAGGAAGCATGAAAACAGTTGCGCTCGCTCTCGTGCTGCTCTCGACGGCCTGCGGTGGTTCGAAGTCCTCCGCGCCCGGGTCGAAGGGAAAGGTCAGCGCCATGGACGCGATGGGGCTCACGCCGCCCGACTCGCCCTGGGAAGCGATGAGCGTCGCCGACCGTGAGTTCTACATGATTGGCAAGGTGAACCCCATCATGAAAGAGCTTTTTGCCGCTCATGACGCCGAGGAGTTCGGCGACTTCGACTGTGTCGACTGCCACGGCGAAGAGATGCGGGAAATCGATTTCAAGATGCCTGCGCCTTCGATGTACATCGTCCCGCCCGAGGGCACGCCCGGGCACCGCGGCATGATGTCGACCTTCCCCGAGGAGGTGGAGTTCATGCAGGACGTGGTGACGCCCGCCATGGGCAAGCTCCTGGGCATCGAGAACTACAGCTGCGCGGGCTGCCACCCGAGCGAGGCCGTCAAGAAGAAGACGGCGGCTGCGCCCAAGAAGAAAAGCTCCAAGTCCAAGCGATGAGCGCCCCGCCGGCCATCTTTGACCCGGCCAGGCGCCCCTGCTAGCGTTCAGCCACTTTGTTGGGAAAGGGAGTCCGATGACCTGGGTCATTACACGTCTTTGCCGCGACTGCGTTGACAAATCCTGCGTCGATGTGTGTCCCGTCGAATGCATCTACGAGTACAAAGGTGACGACCGCGAGGCGTTCCCAAATCAGCTCTACATTCAGCCCGAAGAGTGCATCGACTGCGGCGCGTGCGAGCCGGAGTGTCCCTGGGAAGCGATTTTCGAAGACGCTTCGGTGCCGGAGGTTTTCGCTGAGGACACCACGCTCAACGCGAAGATGATGGATGCCCAGGATGACTTCGAGGTTCCCGTCAACGACGGCACCGACCAGCCGACTCCCGAGCAGGTTGCCGAGAACAAGGCCAAGTGGGGCCTAAGCGCCTAGCTCCCGTTTTCTGCGAATCAGTCGGTACACCGCATAAGCGTACGCCACGACCAGGGCGGTGACGGCCAGGTAGCCGACGTTGCGGTAGAACTCCGCGAGCTCGATGGCCGTCCAGCCGAACTGGCCGACGAGCCGGTTCATGTCACCGTCGCTTTCGCTGCCAATCGCAGAGCCCCAGGGCATCTTGGACAAGTCGATGACTGCGCTGCGCCAGAGCGTCACTGCGTGCGTGAAGCAGACCGCGGCCGGAATCAGCGCGACCCAACGCCAGAAGTCCCAACGCAAGCGGTCGGGCCCGGGGAAGTGGAAGGCGATGAGAATGAAGCCGGCGAAGAGGAGCTCGCCCAACGCGCCGGACAGGATCTGCCACATCAGGGTGGTTCTCGCTGAAATCAGAAACGTGATGACGACCCAGGCCAGCGTCACCACGGACACGCTGCCGAGCATGAACCGGTTCTTCTCGCGGTAGGTGTGGAACAGAAGCCAGCCGAGCACGCCTGCGACGACGAGGCCCATGAGCACCGACTGGTCGTCGTACCAAAACGTGAAGAACGGAAGTGGAATCGCGATTCGGCTGCTCAGCCAGGACCCGGCGGCGTGGCCGAGCTCGTGGAAGGGCATGCTCACCAAGAATGACAAAAGCCGCCCGAAATTTCCGGAGCAAAGCCACAAGCTGAGCAACAGCACCACAGGCACCGCAACGAGGTTCTCCAGGCCTTCGTCGAACCGGCTTCGGCTGTGCGTGAGGCCTGGGCCTGTCGGGAGTGATGGCGCGCGGCTGACCATGGGCGCGAGCATCGGCGGCACCGCGGGAAGCGAAGTTCGAAGCGCACGCGCCAACTCGAAGAACGCTCCTTCTGGAAGCCACATCCCCCCGCAGTTGCGGCACTGCCAGGCGCCGAGCTCGGCGGGCGCCCCCTTGATGCTCAGCGGTTGCATCGCTGGGTCGACGCATTTGGGGCATCGCGTCTCGACTTCTTCGCCGAGCGAAAGTGGGACGATGTCGGTTGCCCTGCTGAGCGAACCACGCCCGACGAGCTCGCGGATTTCGTGGCGGTCCAAGAAGAGCCCGCGACAGTGCGTGCAGAGCTCGACCTCCACGCCCGGGCTCGCTTCGTAAGCCGCGAGCGGCATCGAAACGCAGTTCGGACACCCCCCCACGCGCTCAGTGTAACGAGGTTTTGGGCGACCCACACACTGCAGCACTGGATTCGCCATGCGAGCGCCGCGGCCCCGCTGTATGCTTCCCCGCATGCGACGAACGCTCGCCGAAAACGGCGTTTTCCTGCTTCGAGTTGCGGTGTCCCTACTGATGCTGAGTCACGGGATTCCGAAGGCGCTCGAGTACGACACACTCGTTCAGAGCTTTCCTGACCCGCTCAACGTGGGCACCGAAATGAGCGCCATGCTCATCCTCGCTGCCGAGGTGGGCTGTTCGGTCTTGCTGCTCCTCGGCCTGTTCGGCCGCTTCGCTTCGGCCGTGCTCTTCATCGCGATGATGGTGGCGGCCTTCGTGCATCATTTCGAAGACCCCTGGGCGATGAAAGAGCTTCCGCTGCTCTACGCCGCGGTCTACGCCTGCCTCACATTCACGGGCCCAGGCTCGGTCTCCATCGACGGCTGGTTCGCTAAGACGGTGTTCGAAACAAAGGAGCCAGCTTCGCCAAGGCCGCCTCGAGTCGAGCCGGGGGCACCGACGTGAAGCAGAGCCTGACCCAAGTCGCGTAGTCCGCACCGCAGGAGCTTCCCGGGGTCAGCAGCACGCCCTGGTCCGCGCAACGCTCCAACAAAGCGCTGCAGTCTTTCGCGCCCGCTTCGAGCAGCGCGCTCACGTCGATGAACAAGAACGTGCCGCCTTCGGGTCGCGAAACGCCGAGCGCGTCGGCCGCCTGGTAACCCGCGTCGCGGTAGAGTGCTCGGCTCTGTTCCACCCAGGCGCCGCCTTGCTGCAAAGCACCCACTGCGCCGAACTGCATGGGACGGGACGCACAATAAGTGTGGAAGGTTTGCATCCCGCGGACCGCGCCCATGACGCTTGCGGGCCCGTGCGTGAAGCCGATTCGCGCGCCGGCGAATCCGTAGGTTTTGGAAAGCGTGTGAAAAGCAATCGCGCGGTCGCGGACTTCGGGGCGCTTCCAAATCGCCTCGGGTGCTGCCCGGTCGAAGTAGATCTCTTCGTAGGCCTCGTCGCAAAAGACCCAAAGGTCGTGGCGCTTGGCGACGCGCAGCATCGCGGCGATGCTGTGCTCGCAGAGCACGCGGCCGCTCGGGTTGTTCGGGGTGTTGATGTAGAGCGCGACGGTGCGTTCGGTGACGGCGCCTTGTAGCGCGGCTTCAGGGTCGAAACCAGGCTCGCCGAGCCGCGTGTAGAACGGAACCTCGACCGGGACCGCCCCCTTGGTCGCGATGATGCCACGGCTCAGCGGCCAAAACGGCGAAGGCAGCAAGACCTCGTCGCCGGGCTCGAGCAAAACCTGGCAAACGATGCTCAGCCCGGCCGTAGCTCCCGACATCAGCTGAACGAGCTCCCGGTCGAGCGACTCGCCGTGCCTGGCTTGCACGTAGTCGACGAATGCATCGATGGCGCTCGGCTCGCCTTGAACCGGAGCGTAGGCGTGAAGCCCCGGGTGCTCCTCGCTCAACTGCCGTTCCGCCCGGGCAGCCGCCACGGGCTCACGATAGGTGTCGCCGACGTGCAGCGGGAAGACCTCTGCATTGTTCGCATGAGCGCGCTGCGTCAGGTTGCTGTAGACGCGGGGTGAAACCGAGTGGGCGTGTTCGGAGATGTTCGGAAAACGAGGCACGGGAGCTCAGAGCCAGGCGAGGGCGATGATGGTGACCGTACAGATGCCAACTAGAGTTTGAAGCGGCAAGCCCAATCGCAAGAAGTCGGTGTACTTGTAGCCGCCAGGGCCGTAGACCATCAGGTTGGTTTGGAAGCCGATGGGCGTCGAAAAGGCCGTCGCGGCGGCAATCATCGTCATGTAGCTGATGGGCAAAAGGCCGATCCCCTGCGCTTGGGCGGCGGTAGCTGCGATGGGGAACATGAGCGCCGCCGAGGCCTTTGTAGTGACCACGCCGGCGAGCACCGCGGTCATGGTGTAGAGCGCAACGAGCACACCGATGTTTCCGAACGGCGCTGCAAAGTCGATGATGCGCGATGCGATGACCGCGGCAGCGCCGCTCTTCTGCAATGCGGTGGCGATTCCGAACGCGGCTGCAATCGCGATGAGGACCGTCCAGTCGACGGAGCGCCGCGCCTGTTCGCCGGTTAGGCAGCGCGTCAGCAACATCAGCCCGGCCGCGCTGAGCGATGCCGTCATCAGGTTCATGCTGCCGGTGACGTTCACGAGGACCATGAAGAAGAGCACCAGGGCGGCGAGCCATGCGCGGTCGTGGCGCGGTGGCGCGCTGTCTTCGACCTCGGCGATGAGCGCGAAGTTCGGGTCCCGATGACGCGCCTGTGCAAAACCAGGGTGCGACTCGATGAGGAGCACATCGCCGGCCTGCAGCCGAATGTCGCCGACTTTCGTCTCGGTGACGCGCACGCCCTGGCGATGGACCGCGAGAATCGCAGCGTCGTAAATCGTGCGAAAGCGGCTCTGCCGGACGGTCTGCCCGATGAGCGACGAGTGGGCTCCAATGACGGCCTCGACCAGCATCCGGTCGCGCCGCGCCGTGATTTTGTCGACCTGGTCGGTGTCGGGGACGATGCGCTGCTTTCGCAAATCGACCACCGAATCGACGACCCCGGTGAAGTGCAGCCGGTCGCCTTCGCGCAACACGGTCGTGGGCGGAACCGCGGCAAGCACGCGGCCGGCGCGCTCAATCTCGTAGAGGTAGACGCCACGGAGCGAACGGAGCCCCGCTTCTTCGATGCTGTCGCCGATGACCGGCGAGCCCTTCTCGACGCGCATCGCGATGGTGTACTCGCGCGCCTTGCCGAGCTCTTGCAGGGCGCCGCGGCGATCTTTGAGCAGCCATTGCGAGGTCATCACGATGAACAGCATCCCGATTCCGAGCGCGGGGATGCCGAGCAGGGCGATGTCGAAAATGCCGAACTCGATGCTCGGGTCCCACTCTTTGGCAAGACCGGCGACGACCAGGTTCGTGCTCGTGCCGATGAGGGTGCAGGTGCCGCCCAGAATCGAAGCGTACGAAAGCGGAAGCAGCATGAGTGACACGCTGAACTGACAGCGCCGCGCCCAGCTGGTCACGAGCGGCACGAACATCGCGACGACCGGCGTGTTGTTGAGGAACGCCGAAAGAGCTGCCACCGGGAACATCATGCGCAGCTGGCCGCCGGCAAGTGAGCGCGGCCTGCCGAGCACGACGCGAGCCGCCAGGTCGAGGCCGCCTGTCTCCTTGACGCCCGCTGCGACCACGAACAGTGCGGCAATCGTGATGACCGCCGGATTTGAAAAGCCCGTGAAGGCCTCGGACGGGTCGATGATGCCGGTGAGCAGCAAAACGGTGACGCCGGCGATGAGCACCAGGTCGGGCCCAGCGAGGTTGGCCGCCATGACGACCACCATCCCCACGATTACCGCGAACGTGATCCAGCCGTCACCCGTCAACATCCAGGCGCAGACTAGCAGCCAGCGCAATTCTTGGCGCGTTCTTGAGCGGAACGCGTGGGAACCGACCTATGGGGCGTAACGCTCGGCCTTCTGTTGGAACATCGTGGCGGCCTCTTGGTCGCCACGGCGGTCTGCATCGAGGGCGCCTTCGCGGTAGTAATCGAAGCGCGCGTTGCTGGCGCTCATCGTGACCAGGAGCGCGAGGCAACCGCCAAAAAGGCTCGCCACGCGCCAAAGCGGACGCCAGCGGGGCGTGAAGTAGAGTTGCCGGCCCATCACTACCAGCATGGCGATGGCCGTGAGGCTGCAGCCGGTTTTCACACCGGGGAGGTCGACGAACATGCTCAGCATGGGGGCGACGACCAGGCCGAAAAGCGACAGGTAGAACACCTGCGATGCGCGCTCGTCGAGGCCGCTCTCGTCTGCTTCGCCTTCGTCGAGCAGGCCCCGCGCCGGCTGGGTCAGGGCTCGGCCGAAGGAGTGAACCCATTGCATGGGCGCAAAGACGATGAGCGCGATGCCCGCCATGTACAGGGGGAGCCAGCCGGGCTGCGGCGTGGCCAGGTGAAAGGTGAGCGGCGCGGCGACGAGCATCGGCGCCAAGATCCGAACGGCGGGGAGCTGCACACGGTCTTGCATGCTCGCCAGCAGGTACCCGACGCAGCAGGCCATCGGCAGCCAGTACGACTCGCCGCGCGCCGCGGACCAGGCCGCCACGTAGAAGTAGACGATGGCCGTCGTGACGCAGAAGAGCACGTACGCGGCAACGCTACCCTGGGGCACCCGCTCCGAGCGAGAGAAGGCCGAACGCGCGCTCAACATCGGGAAGAACACGAAGCACAGTAGGTAGAGTGAGAGCAGGTAGTGGTAGGGCACCGAGTCGAGCAGGCTGCACGACCAACCGAGCGTGTAGCCGAGCGCGATGAGCACGATGGCTATTCGGTGAGGACGGTAGAGCGCCTGGCTCAGCGCGAGCACTCCGGTGAACGCCATCACGCCGAGGTAGAAGCCGGAGCTCGGAACGAAGCCCTCGAACCAGGGGAAGTGCGCCACGTTGAACGCGCCGACGCCGTACTTGGCGCCCTCGGGCATCATGTTCAGCCAAGTGTCGAAGGCCAGCAGCACGAGCACCAGGCGCAGAAGCAAGTAGGGCCGGGCGAGCACCACGTTTCCGAACCAGTACTGTTCCACGGGCTTCATCGCGCTGCCGTCCTCACGGTTTCGTGCGCGCGCTCGCCGCCACAGCGGAGCGTGAACTCATGCACGTCGCGTTCGTCGGCGCAGCGATTGACCAGCTCCACCGACAAGACGCCGTCCGCCTCGCACTGCTTTTGCAAAAACGCATCGACCACGGCCCGCCGCCCCTGAGCAAGGTAGGTCATCCAGTCTTGGTGAATCAGCTTCTCGACCAAAATAGCTTCGCGCGTGCCATCGTTGCGTTCGAGCGACGCGCTGGTCTCACAGCTGGGCGCCGCCGCCTCGCTTAGGCTTCGCCAGGTGAAGCGCTCGTCGGCCGCGTCCTCGCGAGCCAGGTAGGTCAGCGGAATCAAGAACTGCAGCAGGACAAAGGCTGCGATGAACGCAGTGCTCCGCCGCCGGGCCTTGCCGCTCGGCCCAGCTGGAGGGGGCTCCGTCTCGGAGGACACCATCCCTTCAACATCGGCGCCCAGCGCCGCGCTGTCAAAAGATGCTCGCAGCGCTGTTCGAGGGGGCAGCGCGACTGGCGGTTCCTAGCCGGAAAGCCACCCCGTCTTGCCCGGAGTACACGATGTCGATGCGGTCCGGCCCCGAAATCACGTCGGGGCTCCGCGCGCCCAGGCTGTCGAACGCCTCGTCGCTGTCGCCGAGCACGTCGCCCATCGCCCGCCAGAGCAAGAGCTCGTCCGAAACCAAGAGCTCCACCGACCAACGGGTGCCGATCCGGTGCGCGTAGTAGAGCTGGTAGGCGCTGTTGTGAACCATCAGGCTCGGCTCGGTGATTTCACTGGTAGCGCCTACGACTCGCGTCAGCTGTTCGAGGCCGCCGTTGACCACGCGCGCCCAGCCCGTGCCGAGGGCGCTCGTGTAAAACGCGTGGAGCTCGGTTACGCCGCTCGAGAAGGCTGCGCGCGCGACGAGCACCCAAAGCCCGTTTCGGTACAAGACGGTCGGTGCGTCGTACGAGACGATGTCGCCGGCGGGCTCCAAGACGGGCGCCTCGTCCTTGCTGAGTTGCGCCAGGCTCCGCTCACCCATCGCCACCCGGATGCTGCCGGCGCCGCTCTCATCGCGCGCCGTGTAGAACACGAAGAGGTTGTTTCCATCCCAGACGAGCTCGGGGTCGTGAACGCCCATCGCTTCGAATGGCTCGGTCGGTGCGAGAACCGCAGACGGCTCGGCGACGAAGACTTCGTTGGGCGTCACGAGCTCGCCGGCGTAAATCTCGCCGTCGAGCGCGTAGGCGACCTGCTTGCTCTGCCCCAGGTCCACAATCGACGGCCCGGCTCCGAACGCGTGGCGCGGGAAGTCGTCGACCCCGATGGAAACCGACAGCGGCTGCCGCTCGCTCCAGGCTTGCGGGTTGTCGCAATAGGCGAGCTCGACTTGAATCGCGGCAATCGCTGCGCTGTCGGCCGTGTTGCCCAGATTGCGCCCAAAGGCGACGAGTTGCGCCTGGCGGAGGGCGTTCGCATCAAAGGTGTAGCGGCCCTGCGGGACAGTATCGCGAAACAGCTGCGCCGAGCCACCGGGCGACAACACCAAACGCCACTTGCTGCTTCCGGGCCCCGCGAAGAACGAATCGGCCACCTCGTTGCCAATCATGACGTTCACGAGCCCGCGCGAGCCGCTCAGCAGCAAGCCCACCGCGGCGTCGACAAATGTGCCGGGCTCGCTCCCCGTAAACGCGACGCCCGCGCTCTCGAGGCAGGTGCCATCGCATCCGACCGGCAAGGCGAACTGCACGTTGAGCTCGACGCGCTGCGAGGCGAGGTTCACCGGCTCGCCGATGACGGCGCCGCCTTCCGCCTCCGCTGTCCCGTTTGGCACCAAGCCCCGCGCGTTCAGCACCGGCTCGAGCTCACCGAAGCTCAGCGCGTTGGTGCCATTGCTCTGTGCGCAGTCCAAGACGTCCATGCCGGCGCAGGCGCGGAAGTCGAGTGTCGCCGGGAGCGGTGCATCGTCGAGCACCGGCGCGCAGCAAGCGCCCGTTTTCACGCAGCAGGAAGCAAACGCGCCGCACTCCGCTTCACCGCAGGCGTCGGCGCTCGCGTAGCAGGCTAGGGCAGCGCTGCTGTAGTCTTCGGCGCCCTGCGCCGCGTCGGTGCTCAGTCCGAGGTAGTCGCCAGGATTCCGCTCCGGGTTGGCGTAGAGCTCGTCGACAGGATTGTCCGCTAGCGCATCGGAGAAGTTCACCAGCTCGCCACCGGCGCCGCCCCCGAGGCCCGCGTCTCCACCAAAACCCGCCCCGCCGCCCGCGCCTGCAGGCGCAGAGCCCTTGTTGCTCTCGCTACCGCAGCCGGCCGAAACCGCGGCCAACAGGGCGGCCATGGCGAGCCGCCTCCAGCGCTGGGTTCGTCGATTTCGGTTCAAGGTGTGCTCCAAGTTTGCTCCAAAGGGATTAACTGGTCGGTCAGACCCCCACCGGGGATATTCAAGCGCCGTGCCAAGACGAAGCGGAGTCTGCTCGGGTCGTCGGCACGCGGGGTCACCGCGATTGCAGTGATGTTGCATTCCTCACCAAGGCAGCCGCTGCGGACCAAGCTGGACTCGCTGCTCAGGATGGGGTTCACCAGGAAGGGCAGCGGCTCGGGAAGGTCGAACTCGAGCATCGAGGTGTCGTGCGTTCGCGCTTCGGCAAGCGCCACGCCCCAGTCGCCCGGCGTGCTCTGCGCCAAGAACCAAATCCGCAAACGCATCCCGTCCTTCGCGAACGAAATCAGCGGCTCGGGCGAACGAATCCCAGCCGCCGCAAACGCGCCAAGCTCGCTCGCCACCAAGACCACGCGCCGCATGGCCCCCCCGCCCTCACGAACGACTTCGAGCTCGCGCGAAATCCGAACCGCGTGAATCTCGCTTGCCGCGCCCGGCCCGTCGACGCAGGTGAACAGCAGCCAGTACCCTTCCTGCGCCTCCGGATCCACCGGAATTAGCGCTGGATCCCGCAAGCTCACGCATTCGGGGATGTCGTCAGGTGAAACCGTCGGCGTGGCCGGAAGCCCGAGCGAGGTAGACGGGCTGCCGGCCGGCCGCACGATTTGAATACCAAACAAGTCGCGCACGCTCGGGTTGCTCACCAGCTCCCGCGCAAACGACACGACCAGGTCGCGAAGCTCGCCTTCCTCGTTGAGCTCGGCGAGCAGATGCGGCTCGCGGACGCTGCGGTTGTCCGGGCAAGCGCCACCCACACAGGACGGCGGGTCGTCTCCAACCTTGGGCGAGCTGCTGCTCGTCCAGCCGTCGATTCGCCAGTTGCCGCCCTCGTCGGTGGCGACCCGCGCATGCCCGAGCGCGTAGCCCACATGCGTGTCGACCCCGAGCTCGGGCGGGTCGTTGCTGCCTTCCAGCATCAAGTCCCACTGGACGTCCGAAATCGAGTTTCGTGAGCTGGCCAACGCGGGTGCACCTACGTACGCCGACACCCATGAGGGGTTAAGTTCGAGGCTCGCCCCCGTCAGCGTTGCACTTTGTTCATCGAACTGGCTCGGATTGGCACAGTCCTGCTTCGCGCTCTCCACCGGCCCGACCAACACGCCGTCGCCACGCCCCTGGGCCGCCACGCGGAGGCCCGGGATCTCCGAGCAATCCCCTTCGCTGAGCAAGTCGGCAATCGGCGCAACGGTGAAACCCTCGAGCAGCAGCTCTCCGTCCACCATGACCTGCGCGTTTACGATGGGCAGGTTCTCGTCGTCGAGCTTCGGCCGTAACTCGATTTCAACATTGATGCTTTCGTCGATGCCCACGCTCGTGCGCGCCACTTCGACGTCGGCCTGTGACACCAAGAGCAGGCCGCCTGCGTGCAGCGTCACCGCCAGCTCGTCTTGCAGCTTGCCCCCAGGCGCCGAGTCATCGGCCACCGTGAGCACGATGCCGCCGTAACGTGCGCATTCCGTGTTCGCATCGCATCCGCTTGCGTCGCTCGTTCGCAGGGTCGCGCTCAGCCAGCCACCAAGCCCGAGCGACACACAGTCTTTGCTCACGAGCGCACGCGGCGAGTCGTCCGGGAGAAACCCTCCAACAAAGGTCGTTCCCGCAATCGAGGGCCGAGCCGGACTCCAGGCTCCACCGCCGGTCGGCGCGAAAATCCAGTCGCTGCTCAGGTCGGCCGTGGTCCAATCTTCGCTGAGCGTGGTGCGTCGCTCCTCGCAGCAGGCCGGCTCCTGGGCGCAGTCGGTGTCGGCGCAGTCGAACGCCATGTCGTTGTCGTCATCGAGCTGGTCGTCGCAAAAGAGCTCGATGCCGCCGCCATCGACACCTCCGTCCGGAGGTGTGAGGTTGCGTTCCGGCGCGTTCAGCCAAGTGCACCCGCCCGCGAGCAGCGCCGACGAGGCGAGCAGAGCGAGCAGCGAGCGACTCATTGCGCCGCTCCAAACGGCATTCGAATCGCGGCAAAGCCACCCTGCCTGGACAGCGAAACCGCCACCTCGGGCGCCTCGCGCTTCTGCCTCTTTCGGTGCACGCCGTAGAGCACAATCGCGCTGATTCCGAGGGCAATCGTCGTCCCCCACATCACGTCGGCGGCGAGGTTGAAGCGCTCGGTGCGGTCGGCGAGGTCCTGTGCGCGCTGGTAGTCGGCCGGGTCGTTGGTCAGCTCGAACTGCGCTGCGGCTTGGTCGTAGTCGTCTCGCAGGGTGCGGGCCCGAAGCGAAAGCCCAAGGCCAACGGCGGCTGTGGCCAGGGTGCTCGCTGCCGTTCCGATGGCCGCGTTCCGAAGCCGAAGCCGGGCAGGCTCAGGCACGAGCTCGGGCATGGGCTCCGGCTCGGGGATGACCGGCTCGACGACCGTCGCCATGAGCGCGAGCTCCATCTCGGTCGTCTTGCCGGGCGCCACCGTCTGCACCTGCTCGACCGGTTCGTATCCTTCTTTCTCGACGAAGGCCCGATGCTCGCCCGGGGGCACGGCCAGCTCGATGGGTGTCGCCCCGCGCGGCGCCAAGTCCTTGCGGTCGAGCCAAAGCAATGCGCCCGCAGGTTCGGTCGTCACCCGAAGCACAGCCACATCGGTTCGAAGCGCATCCCTGCGTGCAGTCGCGTTCGCGCGGTCCTCTTCCGACAAGCCTTCAATCGTCAGGTACTCGCCGAAGTAGTTGAACGCTGCGTCGTTGCGTCCGAGCTCGCCGAGCACGATGGCCGCGTTGAACAGCGCGTTCCGGCTTCGCACGATGCGCAAGCTGTCGACGTACGCTTCGAGCGAGCGCTGCAAAAGCTCCGTCCGCTGCGCCGCGCGCGCCCGGTTCGCCTGTTCGAAGAGCCGGTTGCCTTCTTCGAAGTAGACGCGTGCCTCGGCATTCTCCGAGCTGCTCTGGGCAGCCGTGACCGATGGGCTCGCCAAGCAGAGCAGGGCGACGAGCACGAGCGGGAATCGAGAAAGCACTGGTTAGAAGTCTGTCTTAATCGGAGAGGGCTTGGGACGGGTTTTCTTTTTCAGGCGAACCAGCAGCGAATCGTCCTCTTTGGGGACGAGGCGGCGCTCCTCGCTGCGGTAGCCCTGAAGCGAAAAGCGTACCGTCGCCTCCAGCCCCGGCTCGAGCTCGACCTCGAGCGGCGTCCGGCCTCTTTTCTCCCCGTTTACCGCGACGAAAGCGCCGCTCGGCCGCGAGTCGAGCGCAAGCCTCACCTGCTCGGCCACAGGCTCGATGGGAGAAGTTTCTGCGGGGTCGTCGGACTTATTTGTCACAGCGGCGAGGTCGGTCGTCGGCGCAGGCGGCTCGCCAAGCTCGACCGGCGCGCGCGTCGGCCACAAGAAGAACGCAACCCCGGCCACGACCGCGGCAACGAGTAAGGGAACGCCCAAGGTCCGCGCACGCCGCGGCACCGTCGGCCCGCGCAGCGCATCGCAAAACGCGTCCATCGTGTCGAAGCGGTCGGCCGGGTCTTTCTCCATCGCGCGCAGGACCGCCGCTTCGACGTGCGGCGGAATGCTCGCCTTCTTGCTCCGCTGCGAAGGTGGGTCCGGCGCCTCGTTCCCGTGCTTGTAGAGCAACTGAAAGTGGTTCTCCCCCGTGAACGGCGGCGAGCCCGTGAGCATCTCGTACAAGATGACGCCGAGTGCGTACACATCGGTCCGGTGGTCCACCAGCGACATCCCTCGCGCGAGCTCGGGCGAAATGTAGAGCGGCGTCCCGATGATTTGGTCGGTCGCGGTCAGCTTCGGGTCGCCGTGGTCCGGCGTCTTGATTTTCGAAATCCCAAAGTCGAGCACCTTCACGAAATCGCGGCCGTGTTTTTGCGTGAGAAAGATGTTCTCGGGCTTGAGGTCGCGGTGCACGATGCCCGCGTCGTGGGCCGCCTGCAGGGCTTCGCCGGTTTGCCGGGCGATTTCAACCGCCTCGTCGACGGGTAGGGCGCCCCGGTCGAGCCGGTCGGCCAGGTTCTCGCCATCGAGGAGCTCCATCACGATGAAAAGCCGGTGCTCCTCGTCGCTGTCGCAGTTGACCACTTTAACGATGTGCTCGTGGTCGATTTTGGTCGCCGACTTCGCCTCGCGCAGGAAGCGCTCGACCGCATCGGGCTTGTCCGCGCGCCCCTCGGGCAAGACCTTCACCGCGTAGGCCTTGCCGAGGTTTCGGTGGGTCGCTTCATAGACCCGGCCCATGCCGCCCACCCCAATCAGGCGCTGCACATGGTAGAGCCCGCCCAGCGTGGCGCCCAGCAACGGATCCTGCACTAGCTCCCCTTCGGCCATCGTCTTGTTCAAGCTAGCATGCCCGCCGCGTCCGCTGGCATCGCCCGGCGGCCGGCACTAGAGGGTAGCCATGGCTCTGATGCACTCCAAAGGCATGCCCGTTGGCACCGCCGCCCCATCTTTTTCGCTACCCGGCGTGGATGGCAAGGAATGGTCGCTCGACTCCTTCGCGGACGCCGAGCTCCTGGTCGTCGTCTTCACCTGCAACCACTGCCCCTACGCCATCGCCAGCGAGGACAGGCTGCTCGAAATCCAAGCGGACTACGGCAACAAGGGCGTGCAGCTCGTCGCCATCAGCTGCAACGACGCCGAGAGCTACCCCGCCGATTCATTCGACGAAATGAAGAAGCGGGCGGCCGACAAGGCCTTCACCTTCCCCTACCTCTACGACGAATCGCAGAGCGTCGCGCGCGCCTACGACGCGGTCTGCACGCCCGACATCTTCGTCTTCGACCGCAACCGCAAGCTCGTTTACAACGGGCGCATCGACGACAACTGGCAAGAGCCCGCAAAGGTCACGCGCCGCGACCTTCGGGCCGTCCTCGACGCCGCCCTGCAAGGCCGTGCGGTCGACTTCGAGCACGTCCCCTCGATGGGCTGCTCCATCAAGTGGAAGTAGATGGCCCGCGTCCCCTCGTTTGAGATGCCCCGCACCGAGATTCGCCAGGAGCTCGATCGGATCCGCCACCCATTTCGAATCGCCATCGACCGCGCCAAGAACCCCTTCAACATCGGCTCCATCGTCCGCACCGCGCACTCCTTCCTCGTGAAGGAAATCATCTTGATTGGGACCGAGCCCTGGTACGAGCGCGCGGCCATGGGCATGCAGCGCTACGAAAACATCGTCGAGCTCCCGAGCGAGCGAATCTTCCTCGACGCAGTGGAGAAGGAAGGCTGGCCGATGGTCGCCTTCGAGAAGGACGAAGCGAGCGTCGGC
>Ga0316201_10000584_pt1 | contig 21311 bp, 19 predicted proteins | sample CS6wburrow_MG_FD_204516 | JGI IMG/M metagenome (GOLD analysis project Ga0316201, IMG submission 204516) | Coastal sediment microbial communities from Delaware Bay, Delaware, United States - CS-6 worm burrow | ecosystem: Environmental > Aquatic > Marine > Coastal > Sediment | place: USA... | reverse complement strand
TCATCGCAAACGTGGTTTTGCCCATCGACGGGCGTCCGGCGACGATGACCAGGTCGCCCGGCTGCAGGCCGGTGGTCATTTCATCGAACTTGTCAAAACCTGTGGGCAGCCCGGTGATAGCACCTTCGGTTTCGAACAGATGGTCAATTTGTTCTACCGTGCGCGTCAGCAGGCCCTTGATGTCCTGGAAGCCACCGCGGCCACGCATGTCCTGCTCAGCGATCTGGTAGATCTGCTTTTCGGCTTCTTCGAGTAGCTCGCGGCTTTCGCGGCCTTCGGTCTGAAACGCGTTACTGGTGATGTCGGTACCGACTGCGATCAACTGGCGCAAAATCGAGCGTTCGCGCACGATATCGGCGTAGGCGGTAATATTTGCGGCACTTGGCGTGTCTTTGGCGAGGCGCCCGATGTAGGCCAGTCCACCCACCTGCTCGAGCTGGCCGGTTTTGGTCAGCAGCTCGGAAAGCGTGACTGCATCAAACGGTTGATTGCGTGCTTCGAGGTCACCAATGGCTTCAAACAGTGTACGGTGATCCTGGCGATAAAAATCGAGCGCTGAAATTTTGTCAGCGATTTTTTCCCAGGCACGGTTATCGAGCAGCAGACCACCGATGACCGCCTGTTCAGCCTCGACGGAATGCGGCGGTACGCGCAGGTGCGTGGTGCGGTCGGCAACGGGGAAAGAGACGGTATCAGACATGCTTACAATCCCATGCGGGCACTCAGGTTTGCGAATGCACACATACTACAGACATCCGAATCGAAGGGAAACAACTAGCACAGGGAACAGCGCAATAAATTCTGTCTGTGCCCTGTGTGGCTAGTCTTTGTGCTTTACAATCAGAAACTTACTTATGAACATGTCACTCGATCAAGATGTACGTGCAAGCGCTAGTCTTCGTCAGCAATGATTGTGAGATCCAGTATGGCATTTACATCCGCGTGCAAATGCAGCTCAACTTCATACTGACCGGCAAGGCGAATGGGACCGTTTGGCAAACGTACTTCGCGTTTTTCGAGTTCGACGCCAGCTGCTGTCACTGCCTCGGCGATATCGACACCACCCACAGAACCGAACAGCTTGCCTTCAGTGCCGGATTTTGCAGTGATGCTAATGCTGAGTGCAGTAATCTGGTCGCGACGTTTTTCAGCCGCTGCCAGGATTGTCGCAGCCTGCGCTTCGAGCTCGGCACGACGCGCTTCAATTTCAGCAATATTTTCTGGCGTAGCGACTTTAGCTTTGCCCATGGGCAATAAAAAGTTACGCGCATAACCGGGGCGCACATTTACCAGCTTGCCCAGCCCACCCAGACGATCAATTTTTTCTAGCAAGATGACTTCCATCTTTATCTACCTCTACGGTTTTTCAAGTTCAGCAGCAATGCGCCGTCTGAAATCAATCCAGGCATCGGCCAGTCCAAGTACAACCAGCAACACCATGATATGCGGTATAAACAGCATCAGAAAATACACCAGATACAGCCATACCACGTTAATTTTTTTTCTGGCAACAACGGCATGCATCACCGCCGCGCCCTGCGAAACATACAACACCAGCACTACCAGCGACATGGCGATGAGCAAATCCGTTTTAAACCACCCGGTCGCCGCGAGAATCACAACTGCGACCAGGGCTGCCGATGTGCCGAGGTTAAGCGCCTGGAATTCTTTGGCGAAACCACCAGGGTTGAAATTCACCGCCTGCCACCAGCGTGCCAGCATCAGGCTGAGCATGGTACTAAACATCAGCGTGCTCGCGATCAGCCCGGGGATCAGCCGAATGGCGATATCTTCCGCCTCACGTAATTCTTCCAGGGTGAACTGCCCCATCGACTGCTCGGCCAGTTGTGCGGTGAGCATATCCAGCGGTTCGCGCCAGAGTTCCTCGAATCCAGGAAACATCAGCGTCATCACCAGCAGTGCCAGCAGGCTCATGCCTGCCACCAGCAGTACACTCAATGCCAGCGATACAGTTTCACGTAATACCGTGGCCACCAGCCACACCGGCAGCCACACCGCGAGCATGTAATACACCGCGACCAGTGGCTGCGAGAATATCAGCGTGGCAAATACACCTGCCCCCACGACTGCAATCAGCATCACCAGCAGGCCATGGCGGTAGCCCTGCACCAGGGTAACCAGCGCCACCGCAGCGCCACTGATCAAAACAGCAAACCAGCCCACCAGTGGAACCAGCCCCAGTACCGCCATGCTGGCCGCAATCAATGCCGCCTGACTGGTTCCCTTCAGGATAAATCGCGATAGCAATATCATCTGAAGTATTTTCCTTTGCTGTGTCTCGTACGTTAGCGCGACACAGCCGGTTGTTAGTGATGGCCGTCGGTATAGGGCATCAGGGCGAGGAAACGCGCGCGTTTGATCGCCTGGGTCAGTTGTCTCTGGTACTTCGCCTTGGTGCCGGTGATACGTGCAGGTACAATTTTTCCGGATTCGGAAACATAGCCTTTCAGCAGTTCCAGGTCCTTATAATCGACCATAACAATGCCGTCGGCAGTGAATTTACAAAAACGTTTACGTCTAAAGTATGACATGTCTTTCTCCTGCCTTATTCGGTTGTAGTTGCAGTTGTAGTTGCAACTTTAGCTTCAGTATCGTCTGATGCGTCGGCAGTATTATCGCTGGTAGTATCAGCGCTGGCAGCATTATCTTCGCGCTGGGCACGACGTGAAGCATTTTCAGCTTCTTCAGCCTTGCTCTTGGCCAGGGGTGACATTTCAGTGATGGCAGCATCACACTTCATGATCATGTTGCGGATAACTGCATCATTGAAGCGGAAGGCAGATTCCAGCTCGTCACGTACTTCAGCGCCACATTCGACGTTCATCAGCACATAGTGAGCCTTGTAGATCTTGTTGATGGGATAAGCCAGCTGGCGACGGCCCCAGTCCTCAAGACGATGGATAGTGCCGCCTGCTGTTTCGATCGTGCTCTTATAACGCTCGATCATGGCAGGAACCTGTTCGCTCTGGTCAGGATGAACCAGAAACACGATTTCGTAGTGTCGCATTGTATTCCTCTCGGTAATGCCCCCCGGTGGCCGGTGGAGCAAGGATTGTTAAGGGCGCGTATTGTAGATTCAAATTCAGTCAGTTACAAGCCCGCGACAATCACTGCAGGCGAGCTCAATCTTCGCTAATATCGCCGCATGCAACTCAAAGCCCTGCTTACCGCTATTGTTCTGCTCATCGCCCTTGCCGCTGGCTGGCAGTTGCTGAACACTACGCCCGACTCGACTGGCCAGGACGATACCGGCCAGCACAGTATCGCCAGCAGTGATGCCAATGAATCACTCAACGCGCGCATCGTGCAGCTGGAAGCTGAACTGGCGACAGAAAAAACCCGCAATGCAGAGCTCGAGCAACGTTTACTGGCGATGCAGGATGCTGAACTGGACCGGTTCGAAAATGAACAGGAACTGACCGACGCCTCAGAACCGCCAGCAGGCACCGGGCACACGCCTGCCCGCTCCTCCATTCCTGCATTGCAGGCACTCACCGATGCCGGCATCCCGCTGGCCACCGCCGAGGCCATGCGTGACTGGATCGGCCAGAACCGGCTGGCGATGCTGAATTTGCGTGATCGTGCCGAACGCGAGGGCTGGCTCAACACCACGCGATACGCCACCGAATTACGCAAACTGATCATCCCGACCTATGGGCTGCGCGAGCAATACGGCGATGACATGTATGACCGGTTTCTATATGCCACCGGCAAATCAAACCGGGTTGTCGCAGCCGATGTGTATTCCGCTTCAGCGGCAGGCGCGTCCGGCATCATGCCAGGTGACATTGTCTACAGTTACGCCAACAAAACGATTTTTTCGATGAACGATCTTAAACAGGCCACGCTGGAGGGTGAAGCCGGTGAGAGCGTCCTCGTACTGTTGCAACGCGATGGCGTGTATTTTTCGATTACTGTTCCGCGCGGCCCGCTGGGCATCGAAATGCGCATGGAAAGCCATGCGCCTGAGTGATGTCTGTATATAAACATCAAAACATATAGAAGCGAAACCACAGAGGCACAGAGTACACAGAGAAAACGTTTTGGGGTAAAGATAAACCTTAAATAATTCACCGCATAGACGCAAAGAAAATTGCTTAAGAGTAATTGCTTTGTCTGAGCAGTTCAGGCACTTGAGTTTGCTTTCACCCCAAATTATTCCTTTGCGTCTTTGCGGTCAAAACCTGGCTTTGTGTTTGAGCTTTTACCCTAAATGTTTCCTCTGTGTACTCTGTGCCTCTGCGGTTTCGCTTTTTTTCGCTTTTAACTTCAATCTACAACAGCAAACAAACTACTTACGCGGCTTACCCAGCAGGTAGGACGCCGAGGGATCGACGACAAAGCGGTCATTCAGCGCCCTGCGGCCGAGCAGCATTCGAAAGCGCATGGTGTCTCGGTTGGTCAGGGTGAGTTCGACGGGCCACTCTACACCTGCAAACACTGCCGTGGTCCTGATCACATAGCGCTCTTCGGTATGTCCGCCGGAGTCAGTCACCAGGCGCTGATCAAACACCGGCGCCTCGCAATTAATGACCTTGTCATCCGTTTTCTGAAATGGATGAATGCCAAAGCGTACCCATGGCTTGCCGTTACGCTCGAAGGGTTCAACATAAAACGCATGCAGGCACGAGGTGCGCGCGCCGGTATCGGTTTTCGCCTTGATTCGATGCACGCCCAGCTCAGGCAGGCCTACCCATTCACGCCAGCCAATCATGGGTAAGCCGTGTTTGTCTTTGTCGTGTGTTTTTTTCTTATCCATTGTGATCCGCAAAATAATGTAATACTGCCTGCCGTTGACTGGCCAGAAGCCTGCAACCAGGCGACTCGCTGCTAGATTTACGCTGAATGCACGCCCTGAAAGGCATAACCATCTTCAAACGCGGCCAATTAGAGCATAAGATAGCACTCATCTCGAAGTTCTGGACTTCATTTCTCCGGATAAGGATCAGCGCATATGTGACTCGATATTACTGTGCCCGGTCTAAGTCCTCGCAAACCTTCATCTTATCGGATTTTTATACATGGATACTGCTTCCTCTATCGTCGTCATAATTTTGCTGCTTGCTGCCAACGGCTTTTATGTCGCGGCTGAATTCGCCCTGGTCAAGGCGCGCGGATTTCGCATTGAACTGCTCGCGTCTGAAGGCAGCGCTTCTGCGCGGCTCACGGTACGCATTCAGAACAAACTCGAACCCTATCTCGCTGCCTGCCAGCTCGGTATTACCATGGCCTCACTCGGGCTTGGCTGGGTGGGCGAACCCGCTGTGGCCGCACTGCTCGAACCGATGTTCACGCGCATGGGCATGTCAGAATCCATGGTGCATACCACTGCGTTCCTCATCGGCTTCCTGTTATTTTCAGCACTGCATATTGTCATCGGCGAACAGGTACCGAAAACATTCGCGATTCGCAAGGCCGAGCCGGTATCGCTCTGGGTGGCGTACCCCCTGCACATATCCTATTTGATGGCCTATCCGCTCAACTGGTTATTGAATCGTGCCACCAGCGCCATACTCAGTTTGTTCAATGTTGCCGAAGCCAGCCACGCAGAAGTACTGAGTCGTGATGAACTCAAGGGCCTGGTCGCCACCTCGGGTGAACACGGTGAAATCCATGCACGCCAGGCCAAAATGCTGCACAACCTGTTCGAATTTGATCAGCGCCAGGTGGGCCGCATCATGATCCCCAGCAGTTCAGTACACAGCCTGGATGTTGCCGCCCCGGCCGAGGACAACCTGAAAATTATTCGCGACACCGAACATTCGCGTTTCCCCCTGATTGACAGCGACAACGATGATGCACTGATTGGCATCGTGCTCACCAAGGACATACACCGCGCCCTGCTGCAGGGCGAGTCCGAACCCTGGCGTGAACTCGGTCAGCTGCGTCGCGATGCCTTAGTCGTACCCGAATCACAACGCATTGCAAAATTATTCGAACAAATGCGTATCCGCCGTGCACACATGGCCTGCGTAGTTGATGAATACGGTGCCTTCATCGGCATCATCACGCTGGAAGATCTGATCGAAGAAATCGTCGGCGAAATTCATGACGAAACCGACGATGAACGCCCCGGAGTTGGAGTGACACCAATCGATGATGCTCACTGGGAAGCCGACGGCCTGGTATCACTCACCGACCTGGAACGATCTATTGGCCTGAAAGTGGACGCTGAGCTCGATGCCAACACGCTCAGCGGTCTGTTCATGCAACGCCTCGCGCGCATGCCTGAAGTGGGTGATGAAATTAACGAAAAGGATTATCTGATGCGCGTCCTCAGCAAGGATGAACACCGTGTCGGTAAAGTACACATTCATTACCAGCCATTGTCACTGGATGAGAATCCCGCGGCCGATACACCGGCACCGGCACCGGTTGCACCTGCCGCATCACCTGACACCCCTGCAGCACCCGATAGTACAACTACAAAGGAATAATGCAGCTTACTGTACCCGCGCAAGTCTGTAGCATTTTATGACGCCGGCGATGTCGGCCTGGCAGCGCTGTAACAGCCCTGTGTCAGTCGTGTTCAAAAAACTCAAGCACTTCGTTAATGAGTTTTTTGCGGCTACTGCGCACCGGGTAGACCGCGTGTACCCGGTGCTTTATCACCGGCGCATCTTTTACCCAGTGCAGCTGTTTAGCTTTCACTGCGGGTTCGACAAGATGTGCTGGCAGGTACGCGCTGCCACCGAGGGTCTTTAAATAATGCAGCGCCATGGTGCCACTGGCGAGGCGTGTCTGCGGTTCAGGCGCATCGGGAAACAGGCGGCGATGCTGCAGCGCGTGCGTCAGCCCCCAGTCCACCATCAAGTAGCCTGCGCCCAGTGCCTCATCCTGTGAGACACCACGCCGGTTAGAAACCAGCTGCAATTCCAGTCCACCTATATCCCATATTTGTAATACTTCGAGCTGCGGCGGCTCCAGCATAAACGCCAGGTCAAGAACACCATCGAGCAGCTTGCGCGTCAGCAGGCTCGGGGTATGCGATTCTGCAATCAGTGCAATCTCGGGCAGCGCGGCGCGCATTTTAATCAGCCAGTCCTGCAGATAGACATCCCACAGGCGCAGGCTGCCGCCCACTGATAACTGCTGCGCAGCACCGCCGGCACTCACTTCCTGGCGGATCTTGCGCCACTCTGAAATCAGTAAATCTGCACGCGGGATCAGCCGGTTGCCTTCAGGGGTGAGCTGGATGTCACGCTTGACGCGGTCAAACAGCTGCACCCCGAGCAATTGTTCGAGCGCCTTGATACGCGCACTGACCGCGGCCTGGGTAAGAAACATGGCCTCTGCCGCCTGGCCAAAATGGCGGGTGCGGCTGACTTCAAGAAAAGTGCGTAGCAGTTCGATATCCATAACAATTATTATTAATTAGATCATAGAAAATTAGCAGTATTTTTTATCATACATCCATCCCTGCAACAACGTGCTGCAACTGCGGAAAAAATAATTTGTGACCCGATGACGCATCCACGGGTCTAATAATTTAATAGATAAATTGCATCGTGAAACTCACGCTTGCGCGCAGCGATGCTGTACAGAATAACCGCTTGGTGTGGTTTAGCCTCTCATGATGAGAGGCTTTTTTTTGCATGTGTCTGGATACATGTGCTGCACAAGGTTTCGATCAAGACCAGCGGGACTCCAAAGCTACTGGCAGGCTCACCCTGACTTCACTGACGTCCCGTGCCTCAGCCGTTGGGACAGGATGGCGATCATACCCGCGGCGCTGTTACCCGGGAGACAGGCCTGGATAATCGACCATCGTATGAAATTGGTAACACCTTAGAATAATTCTTTAACCTGACAGAACCCGAAAGTTTATATGGCACTTCAGCACCCGACAGCAGCTGCATCATCACCGGCAGGCCGCCAGCAAAATTCACCGTCACCGGCATGCGCACAAGCTGTGTCTGCTGTGCTGGTAGTACTGCATCATCTGACAGTTTCCCGCTGGCAACAGACTGCGCCATGATGTGCAAATGCAAATCCACCTCATCCAGTTGAATGTCAAAGTTGTTTGGATTATTTACCGTGATTGAAACCAGCATGTGCGCAACCGGATACGCCCACTCGACCACATCTACGCGGTCAATCTCAAACCCGGGCGCTACTGGCCTGAGGATTGACCCTGCGCATGCACACAGCAGCAATGATACCGCCATCACCATCATATGACTGCCACGATGCTCGCCAATGCGCTGCCATGATTTCAATTCAACGCCTGCCCGGCAATTAACCATGGCGATGAAGCCTCTACTAAAGTCTGGATATCTCATACTGCCCTTAGACGTGACATGCAAGCATAAAGTCACATGCAAACAAATGATGTGCTGCGCAAAACTCTGTGATATTAAAGCGATTGATGTAGTCCTTATGCGCTGTAATCGATTTATGACTAACAAATATTTGTTATTATACTCATAGATATTGATAATTAGTTTTATCATTCATAAATTCTTATAGTAGCTCCCGTGAACCAAACCGGGAGCGTACATGCGCCAAAATCAATTAGTTAGCCTCGATGACACGCAGCTAGTGGCGTTTATCCTCGAGCAACGCGCTGGCTGGCGCGACAGGCTGTCGATCCTGCTGCAACGCCACCACGCTGCCCTGCTGGGCCGCTGCCATGCCTATCTGAAAAACCGCGAAGATGCTGAAGATGCCGCCCAGGAAACTGAATTGCGCGTGTTTCGCGCGATACACCGTTTTCGCGGTGAATCGAGTTTTCGTACCTGGCTGTTTGCCATCGCTGATAGACAGTGCCACAATCTCGTCCACAAACGCGCACGCCAGGTCATGGACATGCACCTGTTTGCCCTGATCGAGATTCATGAACACAGCCTGCGTTCAACGACTGCCACAGATTCAGATGCCATGATCAGCACACTGCTAACGCAACTACCTGAGCAGGCGCGTGACGTTCTGGTGTTGCGCTTTTACAAGGAGCTTTCATTCGATGACATGGCCGTCACCCTGGGCCTGGGACTCAGCGCAACCAAAATGCGCCTCTACCGCGCACTTGAACAATTCTCTGCACTGCTGCAGAAAGAACAATACGCTGAATACTGATACTATGTGTTCATACATATTCTCACTAAACATATAACAATATAGCGAGAACACTGCTCAATTTGCCATGGTAATTCATGGCATAACCACAGGATATACACTATGAAAATCGCCATACTTTCGCGAAATGCAAAACTGTACTCTACACGTCGCCTGGTCGAGGCCGCCCAGCAACGCGGCCACGAAGTGCGGGTGCTGGATGCATTGCGCTGCTACATGAACATCACTTCGAATCGCCCCAGCATTCACTACAAAGGCGAAAACCTGACAGGCTTCGATGCCATTATTCCGCGTATCGGTGCCTCGGTGACCTTCTATGGCACAGCGGTACTGCGCCAGTTCGAAATGATGGGTGTGTATCCGCTCAACGAATCAGTCGCCATCTCACGTTCACGTGACAAGCTGCGCTCGTTACAGTTACTCGCGCGCAAAGGCATTGGCCTGCCCGTCACAGGTTTTGCGCATTCGCCCGACGACATCAAGGATTTGATGGACATGGTCAACGGCGCACCGCTGGTCATCAAGCTGCTGGAAGGCACCCAGGGCATCGGCGTGGTCCTGGCCGAAACTACCCAGGCGGCCGAAAGCGTGATCGAGGCCTTCATGGGTCTAAGCGCCAACATCCTCACCCAGGAATTCATCAAGGAAGCCGGCGGCGCTGATATTCGCTGCTTTATCGTCGGTGACAAAGTCGTCGCCTCGATGAAACGTCAGGGCAAGGAAGGCGAGTTCCGTTCCAACCTGCACCGTGGCGGTTCAGCCAGCCTGATTCGCATCACCCCCGAAGAACGTTCAACCGCGGTACGCGCTGCCAGCATCATGGGGCTGAATGTTGCAGGTGTTGACCTGTTGCGCTCAAATCATGGCCCGGTGGTAATGGAAGTGAACTCCTCCCCCGGCCTTGAAGGCATCGAAGCTGCATCCGAAAAAGATGTCGCAGGCCTGATAATCGAATTTATCGAAAAAAATTACGCCAGCAAAAGCACACGCACACGCGGCAAGGGCTGATACATGCAAAAACCATTTGTGTTCAATGGCCAGACGATCGCACCCGGTACACGCATCACCACTGACCTGGTACTGCCACGATTAAATTCGCGAACACACCTGGCGATGCCGGTGCATATTATTCATGGCAAAAAGGAAGGCCCGCGGCTGTTTGTTTCATCTGCAGTGCATGGCGATGAAATTAACGGCATCGAAATAACCCAGCGCCTGGTCGAGCATAAGTCCTTACGCAATATCAACGGCACGCTGTTAGTCGTGCCGGTTGTCAATGTCTACGGCGTGATTCACCAGTCGCGTTACCTGCCCGACCGCCGCGATCTCAATCGCAGTTTTCCCGGCTCGGTCACCGGTTCGCTGGCCGCACGCGTCGCCCACCTGTTTATTAACCAGGTGATTGCGCACTGCACCCATGGCATTGACCTGCACACCGGCGCGATTCACCGCACCAACCTGCCGCAGATCCGTGCCAATCTCGATGACGATGAAACCGCCGCGCTGGCAAATAGTTTTGGCGCGCCAGTATTATTAAATTCACCGATGCGCGATGGTTCACTGCGTGCCGCTGCCGCCGAAATGGGCATAACCACCCTGCTCTACGAAGCCGGCGAAGCCCTGCGTTATGATGAGTTCAGTATTCGCGCCGGGCTGGAAGGCATTTTAAACGTGATGCGCGAACTCGACATGTTGCGCAAGCGCAAACATCCACGCAAAAAAATCGAACCCTTCGTGGCGCGCTCAAGCGCATGGGTACGCGCACCCGAAAGCGGTGTATTGCGCTTCCCGGCCTCGCTGGGCAAGCGCGTGAGCAAAGGTGAAATCCTCGGCCAGATCAGCGACCCTTACAGCCAGGAGTCGGTACCACTAATATCACCCTACCGCGGCGTCATCATCGGCGCTACCCAGATCCCGCTGGTACACGAAGGCGAAGCCCTGTTTCACATTGCGCGTTTTAATGATGACCTCAGCAACGTCATCGATAGCCTGGAAGAATTTGAACTGTCGCACACGGATGATGAGTTGGCGGATGAGCCGGGTTGAGCTTAAGGTAAAGGCGTAACAACCTGGCCACAGAAAACACAGAGGGAAATATTATTTATTAATGTGACCACTGCTCGACGTTAATCGTGTAACTGTTTTGATAAAAAAAGCATGATCTAAAACCTTCAAACCTGGTCGTTATCGACTGACGAATTGATGCGCCTGTCTCGATCTGCACTGACGACCGGAAAGAGCTTTATCTAGCCAGAGGCAGACAGTCGTAATTTTCTCAACGTCTAAAGAAGACCCGATGTGGACATTGTCTAGCTGTAAAAAATGCCGAAAACAGTCTGGATGACTTTACACTATCCACTCCGACCCTTATAAATTTATAATATAACTAATTGTATTATATGAATAATTTAGAGTATGCACGAATATTGCATATAGCATTATAAAGTTACATGTTAATGACAAAATAATGAGCAAGCAGACCATTTGATCAACCAGTATGCGTGCTCGAATTACCGCGGTTCAAGCAACACAATTCTTGCCATACAGAGGTGTTAATGAGTGAAACTTTTTCCAGCAACCACTGGAATAAACCGGTGCTCTGATCGTCTTTCAGAGAGTTGAATTGATTTTTGTATTATTGAGATCCTGAGCAATGTGGATATTACACTTCATACCTGACAATGTTTCACAGCCCTGGTCGGTGCTGGACTCGTTCGATGACAAGATCAATGCCATCATCAAGGCCTACCAGGTATCCAGCCAGTACTATATGGTTAAAGTTACCGATATGGATGGACGGGTAATCTGGAGCACTTAGCGTATTCAATCGGCCCAGTTCAATTGTAGGGTGCGCCGTGCGCACCGTATCTTTGAATGATAGAAACATGGTGCGCACGGCGCACCCTACAGGGCTTTGGCAAAAAGACAACAGAACTGTGTTCTGATGCTGATAGCGCTTTACTTAAAATATATTTTCTCTGTGGCTATTCCGGGCTTCCTGCCCTCCACCCCTCGGGCCGCGTATAAAACACGCGTTCAATTTGATCCAGTCAAATTAGTCTGTGGTTTCGCTGCTAAATCTTTTTTTAACCACGGCGCCAGATCGTTTTACCATCCTTGTCTTCCAGCACCACGCCCATGCCCTGCAGTTCATCACGAAGCTGGTCTGCAACCGCCCAGTTTTTTTCTGCGCGTGCAGTTAAGCGTTGCGCGATGAGTGATTCGATTTTGTCTGCATCCGTATCTTCGCCGGCACCTGCCTGCAAATAATGCTCTACATCAGCTTCGAGCAAGCCAAGTACATTGGCGAGCTGTTTGAGTTCACTCGCCAGCTTTATTGCATTGTCAGGCGAAACTTCACGTTCACGGTTGACATGGTTGGCAAGTTCAAACAGTACCGCAATCGCTTCCGGGGTATTGAAATCATCATCCATGGCTTTTTTGAAACGCGCGGTGTAGTCCGTGGCTTCAATATTATTTGAAACATTTATGCCGCGCAGTGCCGTGTAAAGCCGGTTTAACGCGGCGCGGGCACTGTCGAGCAACTGGTCGGAATAATTGAGCGGGCTGCGGTAATGACTGGCGAGCACAAAGTATCGAATCTCTTCGCCCTTGTAGTGCTTTAAAATTTCACGCACGGTAAAAAAGTTGCCCAGCGACTTCGACATTTTTTCGTCGTTGATGCGCACGAATCCGTTGTGCATCCACAGGTTCACAAAATGCTCGCCAGTGGCAGCTTCGGATTGTGCGATTTCATTTTCATGGTGCGGAAACTGCAGGTCCTGGCCGCCACCGTGGATATCAAAATGATTGCCCAGGCAACAGGTCGACATCGCCGAACATTCGATATGCCAGCCCGGACGCCCTGCTCCCCACGGTGAATCCCAGCTGGGCTCACCCGGCTTGGCGGCTTTCCACAACACAAAATCCAGCGGATCGTCTTTATGCTCATCTACTGCGACGCGTTCACCGGCGCGCAGGTCTTCGAGTTTTTTGCCCGACAGCTGGCCATAACCGGCAAAGGTGCTGACATCGTAATACACATCACCATTCTCCGCCGCGTAAGCTGCGCCCTTGTCGACCAGGGTTTGCACCATGCTGATGATGTCGGGCATGGAACGCGTTGCGCGCGGTTCATCACTCGGCGGCAATACACCCAGGGCTGCAGTATCTTCGTGCATCGCAGCGATAAAGCGCTCGGTCAGTTCACCAATCGACTCACCGTTTTCATTGGCGCGCGCAATAATCTTGTCATCGATATCAGTGATATTGCGAATGTAATTGACCTCGTAGCCCGAATAACGCATATAGCGCGTAACCGTATCGAACACCACCAGCACCCGCGCATGGCCGAGGTGGCACAGGTCGTACACCGTCATGCCGCAGACATACATGCTGACCTTGCCGGCTTCTATGGGGGTGAAAACTTCTTTTTTGCGCGTCAGGCTGTTGTGGATTTGCAACATGGATAATAGCGGGTAGTGATCAAGTCCGCGATGATAACGGATAAGCCAGGGTCAGGCTAATCCTTATGTATTCAGCATGTTCTCTGTAGCCTGTGTTGATCGGACACGTTATTATAAAACCTCTGATTATTAAATTTTGAAGAATACACACGTATGGTCAAAGTCCTTTTTGTCTGCATGGGCAATATCTGCCGCTCGCCCACTGCTGAAGGCGTGTTTCGTCACAAGGTCAATGCTGCGGGCCTGGACAAGCGCATCCAGATTGATTCGGCCGGTACCCATGCCTACCATGTGGGTGAGCAGCCCGACCAGCGCGCCCAGGCCGCTGCGCGCAAGCGTGGGTTTGATCTTAGCCAGCAGCGTGCACGCCGGGTGTATGCAAACGATTTTGAGGAATATGATTACGTGCTGGCGATGGATGAAGCGAACTACTCTGACCTGGTTTCGATATGTCCCGGACCTTTGCGTGAACGCATATACCTGTTGCTGGATTTTGCGCACAACAGCAATACACGCGAAGTGCCCGACCCGTATTACGGTGGCGACCATGGTTTTGAGCATGTACTCGACCTGATCGAAGATGCCGCTGATGGATTACTGGGGCATATCCAGGCGCGCTGAATAAACCTGCGCATTGGGGATTTGCAGTATTGGACACTATATCAGTAGCGATCCCGGATTTTTAAATCCGGGATCGCTACTGATATGCAAAACGGACAAGGTCCGAGAACTATCTAAACCCAGCCCTGTTTAATCATTCGATGTCACTTTGTCAGCCGGCTTGCTGTGCGCTGCTGTACTGCTCTCGCCGGTTGATTTTACAGCTGCGGGTGCAGGTGCCGAGGCAACTGGTGCTGGCGCAGCAGGCGCCGAAGCCGGTGCACTGCTCTGCGAAGCAGGAGGCGCACTGCTCTGTGCGGATGATGGCGCTGGCGGCCTGGGGCTTGATGACTCTGATACTGGCTGCTGCTTTGGCTGCTGATTCGACTGTTGATCTGGCTGCGAATTTGACTGTGCTTTAGGCGCATCAGACTTCACCTGCTGAGCATCCGAAGCACCCGCAGTATTACCTGACTGCTCTGGCTTTGAAGCTGCCTTTGCCGAATCGGTTGGCGTATCAGTAGCAGGGGTTTTATTATCTGCCGCGTTCGGATCGCGACGGCGTCGTCCACCACCGCGGCGTGATCGACGGCTTCCGCTCTTGGCTGGTTTATCAGTGCTTTTATCCAGCGACTCCTGCTGTGGACCCTGTTCTGCAGAAGTCGATTTAGTCTGTGGTTTTTGGCGTGCTGCCGGCTCAGTTGTCTGCTGTTTGGATGTATCATCAGACTGCTTCTGGGGGGCTTTCTGCTTTTGATCGCTGCGCGGGCGGTTTCGGTTGCGACCGCCACGGCCACGGCCACCGCGGCTGCCGCGTTGCCCGCTGCCAGTACGCGTGCTTGATGACCTGGTTTTCGGCTTTTCTTTGGCTTCAACTTTCTCGCTGCTGGCCTTGTCTGCTTTTTTCTCTGCGTCACCGCCAACAAACAGGGATATCAGCCCGGTCAGCAAGCCCGCCTTTTTCGGTGCCGGGGCTGGCGCTGGTTGCGCGGTTGCTTTAGGCAGCGGCTTGGTGGGTATCACACGCTGCACTGCAGCCTGTTCCGGCTGAATCAGCGCTTCGCGGTATTGCTCTGGATCGTAATTTTGTTCAACGATTTCGGCATGCCGGTAACTGGCAACGACATCTTCTTCGGCCAGTTCAGCCTTGCGCACACGTTCAACCTTGTATTGAGGTGTTTCCAGCGAGAGATTGGCAATCACCATCACGCTGATCCCGGTCTGTTTTTCAACCTCGGCGATGGCTGCGCGTTTTTCGTTGAGCAGGTAGGTCGCCACATCAACCGGTACCTGTACATCGACGCGTCCGGAATTTTCTTTCAGCGCTTCTTCTTCGATGATACGCACCAGTGACAATGACAACGATTCGACCGTGCGCACGGTGCCGTGACCGCTGCAACGCGGGCATACCACCTGGGTCGATTCACCCAGCGACGGCTTGAGCCGCTGGCGCGACATTTCCATCAGGCCGAAACGTGAAATACGGCCGAGCTGGACACGCGCGCGATCAAGTTTAACTGCATCGCGCAGGCGGTTTTCAACTGCGCGCTGATTGCGTGATGCCATCATGTCGATGAAATCAATCACCACCAGTCCGCCGATATCACGCAGGCGTAACTGGCGTGCGATTTCATCGGCGGCTTCGAGATTGGTATTGGTCGCGGTTTCTTCGATGTCACCACCCTTGGTGGCACGCGCCGAGTTGATGTCGATAGAGACCAGCGCCTCGGTATGATCGATCACGATGGCGCCACCGGAGGGCAATACCACTTCACGCCGGTAGGCGGATTCGATCTGGTTTTCAATCTGAAAACGGTTGAACAGTGGCACCGTGTCCTGGTAGAGCTTGAGCTTGCGCACTCGGTTGGGCATCACCTGCTCGATAAACTGTTTCGCGGTTTCGAATACTTCAGGCGAATCCACCAGCACTTCGTTGATGTCATCGCGGAAATAATCGCGCAATGCGCGGATGATAACATCGCTTTCCTGATACACCAGGAACGGCGCCGGGCGTGACTCAGTTGCCTTGACGAAGGCATCCCACAGCTGCATCAGGTAATCCAGGTCCCACTGCAGTTCTTCGACATTGCGACCAACCCCGGCGGTGCGCACGATCAGCCCCATGCCACTGGGCACTTCGAGCTGGCTCAGAGCATCGCGAATCAGGTCGCGATCTTCACCTTCGATACGACGCGAAACCCCACCCGCACGCGGGTTGTTCGGCATCAGTACCAGGAAACGACCGGCCAGGCTGATAAACGTGGTTAGCGCAGCGCCCTTGTTGCCGCGTTCTTCTTTTTCCACCTGGATGACCACTTCCTGGCCTTCCTTGATTGCGGTGCGAATATCGGTTCGTCCCTGTGCCTGAAGGGCTTCTTCGGTAAAATAGCTGCGTGAAATTTCCTTGAACGGCAGAAAGCCATGACGCTCGGCGCCATAGTCAACAAATGCGGCTTCCAGACTGGGTTCTACCCGGGTGATCTTACCCTTGTAGACATTCGATTTTTTCTGTTCGCGTGAAGGGACTTCGACATCCAGGTCGTAGAGTTGCTGGCCATCGACCATCGCCACCCGGATCTCTTCCTTTTGGGCAGCATTGATTAAAATTCTTTTCATTTTTGTTTGAGCTCGTTGTGTACCACGGCCATAAGCCCTGATTTGCAGCCTTTTCTGTGAGGCGCACAATTTCTCGAGCCGAAATCATCGTGATCACCATGGCAAGCATGGCGGCGACTGGCATCGAGAAAGAATATTCAGTAATCAGGACCGTGTAATACATTGTTTTTATGTGTCTGTTATCAACACCCGCGTTCGTGCGAATGTGTGAATTCAGTTTTGCCAAGTGGCGTTTCCGCTGTCGCGGTCAGCAGTTATGATTAACTGTGAACGCATCCTCCTGATGCTTTCCCATCCTTTTTGACGGGATCGACGCTTTTGGGCTGCGATACAGCGCGTGCTGGCGCAACCGGTCACAAGTCTGTCAAAATGCGGGCTTGCGGTCAACAACAGTATAGCCCTCCAGCCATTAATCTCAACATGTGTGCCAATAAAGCCGATTCCATAACCCGGGTCAGAATGACCTCGATCGACCAGGACCACCACGGCCAGCGCATCGATAACTACCTGATGAGCCAGTTAAAAGGTGTACCGCGCAGCCATATCTACCGGCTCCTGCGCAGCGGCCAGGTGCGCGTCAACAAGGGCCGGATCAAGCCGCATTACAAGCTGCAATCGGGCGACGAGGTGCGCATACCGCCGGTACGGCTGGAAGAAAGGACGCCCGGCAAGGTCCCGGCCGCGGTAATGCAGCGCCTGGCCGAGGCCACGCTGTTCGAAAACAAGGACATCCTGGTGATCAATAAACCCGCCGGCCTGCCGGTACATGCCGGTAGCGGCATCGAGTACGGCGTGATCGAGGCCCTCAAACAGCTTCACCCGGACCAGTTCATCGAGCTGGTCCACCGCCTCGACCGCGACACCAGCGGCTGCCTGCTGCTGGCGAAAAACCGCGACAGCCTCACCCGCCTGCACGCCAGTCTGCGTAATGCCCACGGTATCGAGAAACACTATCTTGCGCTGGTCGCCGGGCACTGGCCGGGCAGCAACACGATCGACGTCAGCCTGGAAAAAATCCAGCGCAGCGGTGAACACATGGTCGAAGCCAGCCTGAACGGCGCACACGCACGCAGCCATTTCGAAGCCCGCAAAATCTTTCACCATGACACCCTGGGCGACCTGACCCTGGTGGCGGTGCAGATCGAAACCGGCCGCACTCACCAGATCCGGGTGCACGCCAGCCACAGTGGCCACCCGCTGGCGGGTGATACCAAGTATGGCGACAACAGCTTCAATCGGCAGCTGAAAGCCTTTGGCCTGAAACGCCTGTTCCTGCACGCCAGTCAGCTGTCGATTAAACTTGATAAAACTTTTCGGGTCGAAGCACCCCTGCCTGACGAATTAACAGCGGTACTCAACAAGTTAGCAGAATGAATAATCACCCCCGACACTTACTGGTGTTCGACTGGGACGGCACCCTGATCGATTCCATTGCACGTATTGTTTCGAGCCTGCAATACGCCAGTGAGAGCGCCTGCGGTGTGCAGGTCAGCGAAGCCGCCGCACGTAATGTGATCGGCCTGGGCCTGCGCGAAGCCGTCGAACAATTGCACCCCGGCATGAAGACCGACGCTGTCGCCGCGGTAAGCGAGGCCTATAAGCAGCATTTTATGCATCAGAACCCGATCGAAGCGCCGCTGTTTGAGGGCGTGGTTGATATGCTGGATGATTTACGCACGCGCGGATACAAGCTTGCGATCGCCACCGGCAAAAGCCGGATCGGGCTGGATCACTCGTTACAGACGCACAAACTGGCGCACTATTTCAGCACCACGCGTTGCGCGGGTGAAAACCCTTCCAAGCCCCATCCCCAGATGCTACTGGGCATACTGGGCGATACCGGCACGCGCGCGGAACATGCATTAATGATTGGTGACAGCGAACATGATTTATTGATGGCGAAAAATGCAGGCGTTGATGCCATTGCTGTCACCCATGGGGTACACAAGGCCGAGGTCCTGCTCAGGCATACGCCGTTGGCATGTTTCGACCAGATCACAGAATTATCGGGCTTTTTATCCCATAATCCCCAGGTGCTATAACACCCGCGTGGCAACATTACTCAGCAACAAGCTTATTTAATTATTCAAAGCACAACAGGAATACAAATGAACGAACAAGATACCGAATGGGAAAGAAGCGTGATTAGTAAACTGGCCGAATCCAGTCTGCGCGAACAAAAACGCGCGCGCCGCTGGGGCATCTTTTTCAAACTATTGACTTTCGTTTATATAACCACCCTGCTGGTACTGTATACCGATCCCGAAATCAGCAAGACCTCGATTAGCAAACACACCGCACTGGTTGATATGAACGGTGTCATCGCCGACGAAGAAAAAGCCAGTGCTGACAATATCGTCACTGCGTTGCGTGATGCATTCAAAGACAAAAATACCGCCGGTGTGATTCTGCGTATCAACAGCCCCGGCGGATCGCCAGTGCAATCAGGCTATATCTATGACGAAATAAAACGCCTGCGTGAAAAATATCCCGAGATCCCGCTGTATGCCGTAATCAGTGACATGTGTGCTTCGGGCGGTTATTACGTCGCCTCGGCAGCAGATAAAATTTATGCCGACAAGGCCAGTATTGTCGGCTCGATTGGTGTACGCATGGACAATTTCGGCTTTGTCGATGCGATGAAAAAACTCGGCATCGAACGTCGCACTTTGACGGCGGGTGACAACAAGGCATTGTTCGATCCGTTTGCGCCGATCAACGAAACCGCGAAGCTGCATTTGCAGACATTGCTCGACGACATTCATCAACAGTTCATCACCGCGGTAAAATCCGGGCGCGGCGACAAGCTCAAGACCGACACCGAAGGTTTATTCAGCGGCCTGATCTGGACCGGCGAACAGGCAAAAGCCATCGGCCTGGTCGACGAACTCGCGGGTGCCAGCTACGTGGCACGTGAAGTTATCGGCCAGGAAGACGTGATCGACTACACTCTGCAGGACGATTTGCTGGAACGCCTGGCCGGCCGTCTGGGCGCGACGATGGCGCAAATGCTGGGGAAAGACGCGGCTTTTCTGCAATTACAGTAAACCCGGGTAAAAAAACCATAAATGCATGCAGGACAAGCTTTGCGTAATGCGGTATGCTCGGTGAAAAATCAGGCGCAATCAACAACATAGCCTGCCAGTATAAAAATAAATAGCGCTCGGCTGCACGCATCAAGCTCTGCAATAGCCAGCACGCAGGCACACGGAAGCTGCTGAAGAATAACAAAAAACAACACTTATCACTGGGAGATGTCATGAAAAACGGGTTCTGGAAAAGCGACTGGTTTGTCGGCCTGTTGATCACCCTGATTTTCGCCCTGTTTGCCAACTCTGACCTGATACAGGGCGTGGAGCGCAGTGCGTATGACCTGGGTGTGCGCTCATCAAGCCGGGTGCCGAGCGATAAAATCGCCGTGGTCGCAATCGACGACCAGAGCATTGCCAATATCGGTCGCTGGCCCTGGGCGCGCGACGTGCACGCCAAAATGCACGATATCCTGACCCAGGGCGGCGCCAAGGCGATTGGCCAGACCGTCTTCTTCCTCGAACCGCAAATTGATCCCGGCCTGCAATTTATCCGCGAACTTCGAACTGCGTTTGCCGAAAGCAGCTTTGCAGCTGTGCCTGCACTCATTTCTGAACTCGACAAAAACATCACCAGTGCCGGCGAACTGCTGAAAAGTTCACGCGATGCCAATGGCCGTGCTGCGCTGCAGCAGGTCAGCGATTTTCTGGATAGTTCAGCATTAAAAGAACAGCTCAGCGGCGAAGTGATTGCCTTCGAAGAATTTCTTGCCTCTGCAGAAATCGCGCTCGACACCGACCTCAACCTGGCCGAAAGCATGCAGGCCGGTAAAAACGTGGTGCTGGCGATGCCGTTTATTCCCGGCGAAGCGCTCGGGCGTCCCGACGAAGAAATGCCCGATTTTGTACTCAGCAACCGTTTACCCGAAGCCAACGTAGTTGCCGGCGGCATCGATGCAGATGCCTACCCGGTGTCGATGGTTCAGGCGATACCGCCAGTCCCCATGCTCGGCGAACAGGCTGTCGGTATTGGCTCACTGGCTGCCCTGCCCGATGTTGACGGCGGGATTCGCGCCGAGCCCCTGGTGGTGAATTATTTTGACGATTTTTATCCTTCGGTGGCACTGTTGCTGGCTGCGCGCAGCCTCAACCTGACGCTGGATGATATCAGGGTGCACCTCGGTACGGATGTGCAGGTCGGTAAACTTAATATCAAGACCGACCGCAATTCGTTGATGAACACTTTTTTCTATAACGATGAGTTCTACGATGCGTTCCCGGTCGATTCATTCTTCGACGTGCTCACCGGAAAAATTCCCGCCAGCAAATACAAGGGGAAAATCGTACTCATCGGTGCCACCGCGTATGGCGTCGGCGACACCATGGTGACACCGATTAACCCGGCGATGTCACCCGTGCTCACACTGGCGCATTCGGTGTCGAGTATTCTCAACGAAGATTTTTTCATCCAGCCTGAATGGGCCACCTATGCCACCATCGGCGC
>Ga0316201_10000583_pt1 | contig 21323 bp, 25 predicted proteins | sample CS6wburrow_MG_FD_204516 | JGI IMG/M metagenome (GOLD analysis project Ga0316201, IMG submission 204516) | Coastal sediment microbial communities from Delaware Bay, Delaware, United States - CS-6 worm burrow | ecosystem: Environmental > Aquatic > Marine > Coastal > Sediment | place: USA... | reverse complement strand
TGGGAAATAATTCTTTAACCTCCATAGACATCTCCTCTGTTACCAATAGTATTCAGTTAAACACATTTTCAATTGAGAATAATCCCCTAACTTGTATTAAGGTAAATGCCGAAATGCTCAATGATATACCTTCACAGTGGACTAAGGATGATGAGGATACATTTGCATTGGAATGTAATTAACAGGTTTGAGTCCTGCTATTTTTAGTTCTGAATTTCTATCTTTATGAAAATTCCGTACCCATGAAAACAGTTTCTATATTTTTTTTGCTCATTGTATGCAAAGCAGGTTTTAGTCAAAATACTGTAGATGTCCTCCCTAATGATATCCAAATAAAAACGGCAGTTCTTCCGGCACCGGAAGCGGACAAAGATGGTGCGATGGTATATGGATATAATACCTCCGGAGAATTAGTTGTTTTACGTGACGGAAGTAATAATTTGGTTTGTATCGGTGACAATCCCAATAAGGAGGGAATTAGCGTTTCTTGTTATTCGGTGAAATTGGAACCTTTTATGGCACGTGGCCGAGAACTTTCTGCCGAAGGCAAAGATTTTAAAGAAAAAAGAGAAATACGGGGTGCCGAAGTTGCTAGCGGAAAAATACCCATGCCCAAAGAACCTAGTATGACCTATATTTACTACGGCAAGGATGAAAATTATAACAAGTCCACAGGTGAGCTTAAGGATGGGCAATACAGATATGTCATATATACCCCATTCGCTACTCCAGAGTCCACAGGACTGCCAATTAAGCCTCATGCGAAAGGAATGCCATGGCTCATGGATCCTGGAACACATAGGGCGCATATAATGATTGGGCCATTCAATTAATCACACTTATTATCACGTTAAAATTTATGTTTTATTGTTATTTGGAAAAACATGACATTTGTCAAATTTTCAATTAATTCAAGTTCGTATTTTTAAGTACAATTATTTAGTTTATGGGATATACCGCGGAAGATTTTTTAAAAGTAAAAACTAGAAAAGAATTAGTTAAGCTTGCACAGGAAAAGAATATCGACGTTGAAAGGGTTGTAAAAAACCTAAAATATGAAATCGAATTAAGTAAGCTTCAAAGCGAGCTGGTTAATCTGCAACAGTGGATTACAAAAAAGAATTTGCGTGTCGCTGTTTTATTTGAAGGAAGGGATGCTGCCGGTAAAGGCGGATGTATAAAACGCTTCATAGAGCACTTGAACCCACGTTCCTCGCGTGTTGTTGCCTTGTCGAAACCTACGGACAACGAGAAGGGACAGTGGTATTTTAGAAGATATATTAAAGAACTACCCAATCCTGGTGAAATTGTCTTCTTTGACCGTAGTTGGTACAACCGTGCTGTCGTAGAACCAGTTATGGGTTTTTGTACTAAAGATCAATATGATCAATTTATTGTACAAGTACCCGAATTTGAGCATATGTTATATGAAGATGGTGTTATCATTATAAAATTTTGGTTCTCTATCTCTAAAGAAATTCAAAACAAGCGTTTCAATGCACGTTTAAATAATCCATTAAAGGAATGGAAATTTAGTCCAGTTGATAAGAAAGGTCAGGAACTGTGGGATAAATACACCTATTACAAGGAACAAATGTTCACCAAGACCCATACAGCTTTTAGTCCATGGGTAATTGTTAAGACAAATGACAAGAAAACAGCGCGATTGGAAAGTATGCGTTATGTGCTTTCAAGATTTGACTACACAGATAAGGAAAATAGCTCGGATTTGATACAACCTGATCCAAATGTGATTGTTCGTTATTATAGAAATGCAAAACAAATTGATATTTAATATGGAGAATATGCAGAATTTGAATATTTCCACTGAAGATTTAGAATTACTCAATTCTAAACTTGGTCTACGTAGTTTGTTTACCAGTAAAAATGTCGATTTAGAGAAAACACTACGAGAGATTAAATATGAACTTCGATTACGTGAACTACAGGCAGAATTAGTCAAATTACAGACCTGGGCGATGGGCAATAGAAAAAAAATAGTCATTCTTTTTGAAGGTAGGGATGCAGCTGGAAAAGGAGGTGCCATAAGGCGAATAACAGCTCATATCAACCCAAGGTATTTTAGAATAGTTGCTTTGAACAAGCCTACCGAAGATGAGAAGGGACAATGGTATTTTCAACGTTATGTGAATAAATTACCCAAACCGGGTAAGATTGTTTTTTTTGATCGTAGCTGGTATAATAGGGCGGTAGTTGAGCCTGCACATGGTTTTTGTACCGAGGATGAGTATACTATTTTTATGTCACAAGTGAATGATTTTGAAAAAATGATAATGGAATCAAATACCTATTTAATCAAGTTTTATTTTTCAATCACCAAAGAAGAACAGGGGAATCGTTTTGATGATATTCAAAAAAGTGATCTGAAACGATGGAAAATGACATCCATGGACGAAAGTGCCAGAAAACTTTGGGATGTATATACCGACTATAAAGAGGTGATGTTAAAAGATACAAATACAGATCATGCACCCTGGGTAATCATTGATGCCAATAAGAAAACAGAAGCTCGTATCGCGGCCATTGAACATATTTTAAATACCATTCCCTATAAGGATTAGCAATTCTGTGTTAAATAGCCTTGAATCGTAAATTGCTAAATGATTGGCAATTTTCAATTTCGTTATATTTGTGATAGACAAACTATTAACTACGTGGAAACCTACGCCAAAGCACTTTTATATGCCATTCCTTTTTTCATGGTCCTTTTGGTCATTGAAATCGCCTATGGTTATTTTGTGAAAAACCAAAAACATAAGGTTATGGATTCTGTTTCGAGCATAAGTTCGGGACTTACGAATATCGTTAAAGATTCATTGGGTATAGGCATCATTATTGTTACTTACCCTTATTTATTGGAGCATTTGGCTTTAGTAGAAATAAAGTCTTCGTGGATAGTTTGGTTAGTGGCTTTTTTGGCTATGGACTTTGCTGGTTATTGGAATCACAGATTAAATCACAAAATAAATTTCTTCTGGAATCAGCACGTCATACACCATAGTAGTGAGGAGTTTAATTTGGCTTGTGCCCTCCGTCAATCAATTTCCAATCTTTTAGGATATTTTCCGTTGCTATTAGTTCCTGCGGCCCTAATGGGTGTTCCGAACAATGTAATAGCTATCCTAGCACCTATACATTTGTTTGCCCAATTTTGGTATCATACACAACATATTGGAAAAATGGGTTGGTTGGAATATATAATCATTACGCCCTCACAACATCGAGTTCATCATGCCATTAATCCTGAGTATATTGATAAAAACCTAGGGCAAATTCTTTGCGTTTGGGACCGGTGGTTTGGTACATTTCAGGAAGAACTGGATAATGTTCCTCCGCAGTATGGCGTACTGAAGCCTGCTTCAACATGGAATCCTATTGTTATTAATTTTCAACATATCTGGCGGTTGATAAAAGATGCCTGGCGTACTACTAGTTTTTGGGATAAAGTTCGAATTTGGTTTATGCCGACTGGTTGGCGCCCAGCTGATGTAAAAGCGAATTTTCCAGTTCAAATAATCGAAGATGTATATAATTTTGAACGATATAAAACACCGGCATCTTACGCCTTAAAGGGGTATGCAATCTTTCAATTAATGGCAACAACATTTTTATTGCTTTTTATGTTCTTTAACTATACTGCCATTGGTTTTGAGGGGTTATTACTTTTTGGCGCATATGTTTTTGTTGGTATTTATGGTTATACAACTTTAATGGATAGGACTAGCTATGCAGTTTGGATTGAACTATTTCGGTCAATTACAGGCATCGCCCTTATTTTTATAACGGGTGATTGGTTTGGAATTGATTCTTATTTCAAATACGGCAGTCTTCTAGTAGCATGCTATTTTTTAACTACTATTATGGCTGCAGTATATTTCACTTATATTGAGATTAGGCCTTCAGTTAATAAAGTAGCTTTTTGATTAAAAGAATAGGGTATGATTAGACCATATATATTAGCGGAAACAAACTGGAGGGCACTAAAAAATTCCAAATTTGATTTGGCAGTATTGCCTTGGGGTGCGACAGAAGCACATAATTACCATTTGCCTTATGCCACTGACGTATACGAAAGTGATGCTTTGGCCGCGGAATCTGCTAGATTGGCTTGGGAAAAAGGCAGTAAGGTTATTGTATTACCTACAATTCCTTTTGGTGTAAATACAGGTCAATCAGATATTTATTTGGATATTAATTTGAATCCAAGTACCCAATTGGCAATTTTAATGGATGTAGCTGAGGTGCTAAATCGACAAGGGATAAAAAAATTACTGATATTCAATAGTCATGGTGGAAATAACTTTAGGCCGTTGATTCGTGAATTAGGATTAAAATATCCAGAAATGTTCATTTGTTTCTCCAACTGGTTTCAATCAATGGATAAAACGAAGTATTTTGATAAAGAAGGTGATCATGCCGATGAAATGGAAACCAGCTTAATCCTCTATTTAAAACCTGAATTAGTTCTTCCAAAAGCACAGTGGGGTACTGGGGCATCAAAGAATTTTAAAATTAAATCATTCACAGAGGGATGGGTATGGGCAGAACGTAAATGGTCTCAGATTAGTGAAGATACCGGTGTAGGTAATCCTATGCAGGCCACTAAGGAAAAGGGAGAAAATTACTTTAAAGACGTAACCCAGAAAATAGGGAATTTCATTTCTGAACTTTGTGAAGCAGACTTGAAAGATTTATATGAATAGGGTAATCCACAGAACTACTTTTTAACCTCTTTTTCGACTAATCTTATATAGGCTTTCATGGCCTCTTCTCGGCTTATATTCTGCGCTTGTATCAATGCATTGGCCTTGAAAGCATTAATAAGAGGGGTTTTGCTGCCTGGATTGTTAAAATTCTTATTTGCAATCTTATAATATGCATATAGTTTTAACAACAGGTCAGCAGGTAATGGATCCTTGTAGCTGTTTAAAAATTCAACAGCTTTTTCAAAGTTTTTATTTAAGGTCTCCTTCTTCATGTTTATCGACAAAAGTTGCAATACATGTTTTGGCGCCAATTACTTTCTGATTCAATTTTACGGCAATGCCACAATCCAAAGGTAATAATAAGTCAACCCTAGAACCAAATTTAATAAAACCTGCATCTTCTCCCTGGTGAACACTATCACCTTCTTCTGCATAGTTTACGATACGTCTAGCCATAGCGCCTGCAATCTGTCGATACAGTATTTCACCAAATCTGGGTGTATTTATTACTACCGTCGTTCGTTCATTGTCAGTGCTTGATTTTGGGTGCCAAGCTACCAAGTACTTCCCAGGATGGTATTTGGAATATTTAATTGTTCCACTTATTGGGTAGCGTGTTACATGCACATTAAATGGTGACATGAATATGGAAACTTGTATACGTTTTTCGTTAAAATATTCTGTTTCCATTACTTCTTCAATCACTACTACTTTACCATCTACAGGAGCTAAAATTTCATCGAAAAGGTTATTCGCCCCTCTTTTAGGGTTTCTGAAAAATTGTAGTATCAGCACCAGAACCAAGACTGAAACAATCTGAAGGCCCCAACGTAACCAGTCGTTCACTACATAAAACTCTGTAATAAGAACTATGGCAATAACAAGAAAGAATGTTGTCAATATAATGGTTTGACCCTCTCTATGAAACATAAGCGAAAATATTAAGCGTTAAATAAGCAAATGGGGCTGCAAATACCAAACTGTCCAAACGGTCTAACATACCACCATGCCCGGGAATAATTGCACCGCTATCCTTGACTCCTGCCGAGCGTTTGAATTTTGATTCTATCAAATCTCCCAAGGTTCCAAAAATAACAATAACTGCAGCTAAAATAAACCATTGTAAAGGGCTTATAATGGGTTCGTATTTACCTAAGAAGTATGCTGCAACCATAGTAAATACAAATCCACCTAACGTGCCTTCAATGGTTTTTTTTGGAGATACGGCCGTGAATAACTTGGTTCGTCCTATTGTGCTACCAACAAGGTATGCAAAAGAATCATTCACCCAAATTAATATAAAAATGCCCATAATCAGCAATTTTGCAAAATCATTGTCCTTATATGGGATTATGGTTAAAAAAATGCATCCTCCGCCAATATAAAATAGGCCAACTATAAATTTTTGAAAAAAACTGAATGGCTTTTCCTTTTTCGAAAATAGAAAAAAGAGCAATGCGATGTTCATTGAAATGGTTAGGAACATTAAAATATTTATCAACCACTTATCATGAACCAAATATATAAATGCCCACCATAGCGCTAGATAAGCAATAAATATATGGTAGCCTTTGAGGTGTACTAGTCTTTTATATTCATATAGGCAAGCAAGTCCAAAAGTCATGATCAAAAAGTCAAAAGCATCAGAACTTAGGAAAATCGCTGAAAGTAATAATACAATGTAAACGGCCCCAGAAAGTGCTCTTCTTAAAACTTCTTTCATATTATAGATCCTCCAAAAGTAAAAGGTAAAGATTTTTGGAGCTACTACCGTATGTTAAAAAATCGTTTGAATTCTCGTTTGTAGATTGAAAGTGTTTGAGTGTAGTAATATTTGCAGGAATACTATGCCCATATTTTTTCTTTATCTTCTTTAATCCTTCGCCAATAGATTCTACTAATTGGCTTGTGGTTGCAAAAACAATAACATTGTCTGGAAGCTCATTGAGTTTCTTTTCCATTAATTGATTGGAGCAAACCAAAATAGAACCGTTTTGGGCGATTAAGTGCTCACATGTTGTAAAGAAAACCTCACTTTCTTTGGCCTTTCGTGTGAAGGTTAAATTCTCTTGGGAAAACCTATCTTCTAACATTGGGTTCATAGCAAAAAAGGGATGATTTTCCCAACTATTTTCCGTTACAATGTTTTGAAGAGCTTCCGAAATTTCTTGAAAAGAGTCACAATATATAAACTTGCCACCGTTATTTTTAAAGTGAATGGTGAATTTTTCATCAACAGGAATATTTAGGTCAGGCATATGAACCCCACGGGTTTCAGCTGTTTCTCTGGAAACCTTTTTCTTGCCACCACCAAAAAGTTTGTCAATAAACCCCATTAACTTAATTAAAACTTCTTATCGCGTTCCCTAACTTGTAAGAAGAACGTAAAATGCAACTATTTATTTTCTTTTTCTTCCTCCTTGTTTATCGGAGGTTCTGCCTCAATAATAACCTCGGCTTTCGTTACTTCTTGGCCTTTACCATCAAATTCTTTATCGAATGGTCTTTTACCAAAAATCTTTTCCAGATCTTCCTTGAATATCACTTCTTTTTCCAACAGGCGCTCGGCCAGCTCAATTAGTTTATCCTTGTTCTTTTCCAAAACATCGATAGCTCTAATGTATTGCGCTTCAATCATCTTTGAAATCTCGGAATCAATTTTTCTGGCGGTTTCCTCACTATAAGGTTTTGTAAAACCGTATTCGTTTTGACCCGAAGAATCATAATATGTAAGGTTGCCAATTTCATCATTCAAGCCATATACGGTAACCATCGCCCTGGCTTGTTTTGTTACTTTTTCAAGATCACTGAGTGCTCCAGTGGATATTTGGTTGAAAATTACTTTTTCTGCGGCTCTACCACCTAAGGTAGCACACATTTCGTCTAACATTTGCTCTGGACGAACAATAAGTCGCTCTTCAGGTAAGTACCAAGCAGCACCTAAAGACTGCCCTCGGGGAACGATGGTAACTTTTACCAATGGTGCAGCATGTTCCAACATCCAACTTGTAGTGGCATGACCCGCTTCGTGATAAGCAATTGTTTTTTTCTCAGCAATCGTTATGATTTTGTTCTTTTTCTCTAATCCGCCGACAATTCTATCCACTGCATCCAAGAAATCTTGTTTGCCAACCGCCTTTTTCTCTTGTCTTGCGGCGATCAAAGCAGCTTCATTACAGACATTTGCGATATCTGCACCTGAAAATCCAGGGGTCTGTCTGGCTAAGAAATCCAAATCCAAAGTTTCCGCGGTTTTGATTGGTCTTAGATGAACCTCGAATATTTCTTTACGTTCACGGATATCCGGCAAGTCTACATAAATCTGTCTATCGAAACGACCAGCCCGCATTAATGCTTTATCCAAAACATCTGCACGGTTCGTTGCTGCAAGTACAATAACATTGGTATTTGTACCAAAACCATCCATTTCTGTCAATAGTTGGTTTAAGGTATTTTCACGTTCATCATTTGACCCGGTAAAATTATTTTTACCTCTGGCCCTACCAATCGCATCTATCTCATCTATGAATATTATAGCTGGTGATTTGTCCTTTGCTTGTTTAAATAGGTCTCGAACCCTAGAGGCACCAACACCAACGAACATCTCAACAAAATCAGAACCTGACAATGAGAAAAATGGAACTTTAGCTTCACCGGCAACCGCTTTTGCCAATAAGGTTTTTCCTGTTCCAGGAGGACCTACCAATAAAGCACCTTTAGGAATTTTACCTCCAAGCGACGTATATTTATCTGGATGTCTTAAGAATTCTACAATTTCTTCAACCTCTTCTTTTGCTCCTTCAAGACCAGCAACATCTTTGAATGAAGTTCGGGTGTCTGTCTTTTCGTCAAACAACTTAGCTTTGGATTTGCCAATATTGAATATTTGGCCACCGGCACCCCCGCCACCGCCACCAGACATTCGACGCATTAAATAAATCCAAATACCAATAATCAGAACAAAAGGTATGATTGAAATAAATATATCGGCAACAATATTCGATTCTTTGTCAAATTCAACTATTGTATTCAAGTTTTCTGCCTTCTTGATTTCAGAAATTTCATTCTGAAATATCTGAAGATCACCATAATCCAAAATATATTGGGGAATGGCACCAGAAGCAGGTAGAAATGGCTTTTCAGAAACTTCTTTATGAACTTCTTTCTGCAGTGCTTCCTCCGACAAAAAAACTTTGGCTTGATTGGTATTGGTAATTATCAATATCTTTTCGATATCACCATTTCTTAAATACTCCTGTAATTCGGAAGTAGTTGATTTTTTTGTACTGGCAAAATTACTTCCGCCTAAAAAATTAAAACCTATCAATAATACCGCAATTAGTCCATAGATCCACCATGAACTGAACTTTGGTTTTTTGGGAGTTGTATTATTATCTTTTGCCATTCTTTTTTTTTACTGATTTATACTACTTTCTATTGTTGTGAACTTGGCATCGCCCCAAAGCCCCTCTATATCGTAGTATTCTCTAATTTGTTTTTGGAAAACATGCACTACAACATTAACATAATCCATTAACACCCATTCGGCATTGTCTTCACCTTCAACATGCCATGGTTTGTCTTTAATAGCTTTGCTAACTGTTTTCTGGATAGAACCTACGATTGCATTTACATGTGTGTTTGAAGTACCATTACAAATAATAAAGTAGTCACATACGGTATTTTCTATATCTCTTAGGTCCAGTATATTTATGTCGTTCCCTTTTACTTCTTCGATTCCCTGTAAAATTAATGCAATTAACTCATCTGCACTAGCTTTCCTTTTTTGCATTCAATAATTTTAGTTTGTACAAAGTTATTATTTTTTTGTTCTTTTAACCCTAGTATTTAACATTAGATTCTACATTCTTACTTTGGGCAACACATGCAGATAATCAAACTTAATGCCACGGACTCCACAAATTTGTACTTAAAGGATTTAATGAATACTGAATCATTGGAAGATTATACGGTAGTCGTAACCGAAAAACAAGTCTCAGGAAGAGGTCAGATGGGTACTAGATGGGAGTCAAAGCCTTATAAAAATCTGACATTTAGCATTTTAAGAAAAATTGATTCCGAAAAAGTAACAAATCCCTTCATATTGAATATTTGTGTTTCATTGGCGGTTTATACCCTGTTAAGTAAACTACATTTACCTGATTTAAAGGTAAAATGGCCTAACGACATTCTGTCAGGTAATTTCAAGATTTGTGGAATTTTAATTGAAAATATATTTTCAGGAAATCGTATGCTTGCCTCAGTGATTGGCATAGGATTAAATGTAAATCAAACTACATTCAATAACCTACCAAATGTTTCATCTTTAAAATCATTAACAGGTAAGACGTTCAATTTGGATCAATTGCTAACGGAATTTCAATCTGTTCTAAAACAGATTTTTGTGGAATTAGATGAAAAAGGAGCAGTTGAAATGCAAAAAAAATATGAAAATGTGCTTTTTCGAAAAGATAAGCCTTCAACATTCAAAGATAAAGAAGGTAACCTGTTTATGGGTTTTATTCAAGGGGTTTCAAATGAAGGCAGATTGGTGGTTACACTTGAAGATGATATAAAAAAGGAATTTGATTTGAAGGCGATAAGTTTGTTGTACTAATTAAATAACAGTCAAATTTTCTGAAAGTGTGCCAATGAAGTTTGTGATTGGTGATTTGATCATCATTGCCATCATGGCATTGAATTCACCATTGAAACTCAAGGTCACTTCACATTCATTTTCACTTACCGATAAAATGTCGGCGGTTAATGTAAATGGCAATTTATCGCTTGCGGCACCCAAAACTATTTTATCATTTGGATTCTGTTCTTTGCGTTGCAATACGATTTCTGGCATTCCTTTTAAAGCAAACAGAAATCTATCTTCATTAATTATTTCGAACTTTTCAATGTTTTCTGGCATTAATTTTTCGAAATTCTGAAGATCCGTTAGAAAATCAAAAACCTCTTTAGCACTCTTATCGATTCTATTCTTAGGGGCTTCAATATGCATAGTTATTATTTTATTGTTGCCATTGCGATGGGTTTTTACGCCATTCCATCAATGTATTCATTTGTTCTTCTTTTATATAACCCGTTTCTGATGCTTGTTCAATCACATGTTCATAATCTGAAAGGGTGTGCAATTCAAGCTCTTTTTTATTAAAATTTGTAGTTGCCAAATCAAAGCCATAAGTGAATATGGCAAGCATACCTTTGACATTGGCTCCAGCGGCTTCGAGTGCATCAACTGCATTAAGGCTGCTTTTACCCGTGCTGATCAAGTCCTCTATAACCACCACGGTTTGGTTAGGTTCTAAAAAACCTTCAATCTGATTTTGTCTGCCATGCGATTTAGGTTCTGGGCGTACATAAATGAATGGTAGTCCCAAATAATCTGCAACCAATGCTCCCAATCCAATGGCGCCAGTTGCCACTCCGGCAATCACATCTGGCTTGCCATAAAGTGTTTCAACCTGTTTGGCCATTTCTTCCCTGGCGAAATTTCGGATGACCGGATATGATAATATAATACGGTTATCACAATATATTGGGGATTTCCATCCGGAAGCCCAAATAAAAGGATTTTCGGGTTTCAACTTTATTGCATTAATTTGCAGTAGAAGCTCTGCAGTTTTTTTTGCGGTGTTTTTATCTAAAACCATACGCAAATGTATAAAGTTTTTGTAAAAGATCTGCCGCTGATTTTAACAAATAAATTATCGGAAATTACAAACAGTAAATACTTCTTATTAAATAGTGATGCGGTACAAGAAGCAATTAGTGCATTATCGAAAAAAAAGCTCAATGAAGCTTATATTTATCACCCTAACCATGAAGAAATACTTAAAAAATTCTGCAAAACAATCCCTATAGAAATCGCTGCAGGAGGTGTAGTTACTAACAGTGAGGGAAAAGTTCTTTTTATTTACAGAAATGATAAATGGGATTTGCCCAAAGGTAAATTAGATAAAGGCGAAACCATTGAAGAATGTGCAATTCGTGAAGTGGAGGAGGAAACTGGGGTAAAAAAACTCAAAATTGAGAATTTTCTCAAAACTACGTACCACATTTTTAAGCGCAATGGAAAGTACAAGCTAAAAGAAGTACATTGGTTTGCCATGAAAACTTCTTACGATGGCAAATTAAAGGGCCAAGTAAGTGAGGGTATTGAAAAAGTGAAATGGAAGGGTCCCAAAAAAATTAAAAAGGCCCTTGCCAATTCGTATACAAATATAAAGTCCTTGTTTGGGGAGTAACCTATTTCAAGCTAAAAGCATTGCCCAAGAATTTATTCAGCAGGTTTTGTGATAGCCGCTATTTCCGAACTCTTAATTGGTTTTGTGTTAAAAGTTATCTCGTGATGCGATTTATCGCTGTAATACTCAAAATTTTCATAATCAGCTGGATCAATTGATGAGGTTACTATATTAATACGGACCTTCTCTTCAATTGGCAGTACTATAAATTCTTCCAAAAACTGCCATCCATCCATAATAGGCATATTAATATCCAAAAAAATCACTTCGGGTACTGACTTATTTTCGCTTATAACTTTTTTAATGCCATCGATTGCTAATTTGCCATTGCCATACGCACTAATGGTTTTGAATTCAACGGAGGTACTCAGCATTTTTCGAATTCCAAAAACTGTAATAGGATCGTCGTCTATTATGAATATTGAATTAATTATCTTCATTGAAATGTAAGTTAAATGTGGTTCCCTTGCCTACTTCACTAGATGTTGTTATTTTACCACCCATAGCTTCCATTTGGTTTTTGGAAAGGAATAGACCTATCCCTTTTGCATCTGCATTGTCATGAAAGGTTTTGTACATTCCAAATAGTTTGTCTCCATATTTTTTTAAATCTATTCCAAGGCCATTATCATTAATACTCAGTATTGTGTATCCATTTTCATGGGAACTGCTTAATGTAATGATTGGGTCTCTATCGGGCGATTTGTACATGATTGCATTCGTGAATAGATTCATAAGAATACTGTCTAGATAGGCTGGTATGGCATTGATTTTTATATGGTCTTCGATTGTGTTTATAATTTTCGCATTATTGTTCTTAAAAAAAACACTAAGGTTTTTTTCTACAGATTTGATTTCTTTGTTCAGGAAGATATTTTTTTTCTTTAGATTGACATTTGTATTAATGACTACAACTTCATTTAAATTGTTCAATGTCTCTAATAAATGATCAGATGCCTTAACCAACATATTTACAAGATTTTGCTTTTCTTCTTCATCTTTTTCACTAACCAGAAACTCAAGTAGCATAGAGAAATTAGCGGTGTGGGAGCGAAGATTGTGCGATACAATATGTGCAAAGTTCACGAGTTTTTTGTTTTGGAGCGAAGTAACATCGATCAAATTTTTAAGTTCTTCTTCCTTCTTTTTGATATCAGAAATATCGAGACTTATCCCAACAAGCCCTGTGATTTTGCCATTAGCCGCTTTTAATGGAATCTTCGAGGTTAAAAAGGAAGTTATGGTACCGTCTTTTTTTATGTTCGTCGTTTCTCTTTTGAGCATGGGAATATCATTCTCCATAACCCTGATGTCTTCTTCTCTTCCGATTAATGCATTTTTTTTATTTAAAAAATCAAAATCGGTTTTCCCCAACACATCCGATTCATTCTTAAATCCAAGAAAATTCAACTCTGATTTGTTGACCAAAATTTTTCTTGAATCCAAGTCCTTGACGAATACATTCAATGGCAAGCTATCAACAAGAGTTCTTAGGAGTAGTTCATTTTCCTTAGTTTTTTTGTTCGTGAGTACCTGTTCGTTGATATCTCTAAAAGTACCTACAAGACCAATAAATTTATCATCTTTATAGATAGGTTTACCCGTAGTCACAATCCATTTTTCATTGCCTTTTTCTGTAACGATCTGTAATTTTTCTTTCCAAGGCAATCCTTTTTCTGAGGCTTCAAAAAATGCCATGGAAATTGCATTCTTACTATGGCCTTCTTTATAAAAATCAAAGCACGTTTCTATTTTGGGGATAAACTTGGCATCTACTTCATGAATTTGTCGGGTCATATCGCACCACCACAAAGAATTTAGCTCTGCATCATACTGCCAGCTCCCTATCTTGGCATTCGAAGATTTTTCTTCTAAGAGAAGCTGAAGTCTTTCGATATTTGAATTATTATTTAATTGTTCTGTAATGCCTTCGGTTTGAACAATAATCCCAATTATATTTTCCTTTTCGTCATACCATGGAATATTTGTCCATTCGGTGCATTTTTCAGGATTATCTTTTTCCTTATAATATTCCTTGATCCCAGTACCAACATTTCCTTTAAGGCATTCTTTAAAGTCCTTTTGTAAATCTTTACTAATATGTTTTAAAAGGTCACTGATTTTTTCCCCAATTACTTTCCCATTGGTGAACTCAAAATCTTTGATCCAAAGGTCAGATGCGTAGACAACCTCTAATTTTTTATTTAAAAAAGCAGTCGCTTTTGGCAACTGTTTTATTAAATAATTGTTAGGATCTATTTGACTTCTCTTTAACATTTTACAGTTATTTCTTACTAAAGTAGAAGTATTTTATAATATTAATAAAGCTTTGTTGTGAACAAGGCCATAGACGTTGTGATAGCCTATTAATTAAGCATGAAGATGAAAAATATAAAGGATTATTTACAGAAAAAACTTACTATTTGCAAATAAGTGCATTCATTTTGAAAGAGATATAGTTCGTCAAAAAGCTAAAGATAATTAGTCTATTTAACCCTAACCGTATCAGGAACCAAGGCTGAATAATCACCACCGTTTCTTATTACATCCCGAACAATGGAAGAACTGATAAAGGATTTTCCAGATGATGTTAAAAGAAAAACGGTTTCAATTTCTGAAAGCTTTCTATTGGTGTGTGCAATTGCTTTTTCGAACTCAAAATCCCCGGGATTTCTTAAGCCTCTAAGTATAAAATCCGCATCGACTTTTTGGCAAAAATCAACGGTTAAACCCTCATAGGTCAATACCTTTATTTTGGGTTCATTGTTAAATGCTCGGGTTATAAAATCCAATCGCTCTTCAAGCGTGAACATATATTTTTTATCGGCATTTATACCGACAGCAATAATAAGTTCATCGAATAACGTGATGCCCCTTGTGATAATATCATGATGACCCAATGTAAGTGGGTCAAAGGATCCAGGAAATATTGCGCGTCTCATAGGTTAAAGTTAGTGGTTTTTGGATAAAACTTCCGTTATGGCATTTTCAAACAACTCCGATAGTGAAATACCTGCTGCACTAGCTTGCGCTGGTAAAATACTTTCAGTCGTTAAACCAGGAGTAGTATTCATTTCAAGCATAAAAGGTTCATCTTCAACAAAAATGAATTCACTTCGGGAAAAGCCTTCCATTTTTAGAATATCATAAGCACGTTTTGCGATATCGCTTACCATTTTCTCTTGTTCAGGTGTAATTCTAGCAGGCGTAATCTCTTGGGATTTGCCTTCGTACTTCGCCTCATAGTCAAAAAAGTCATTTTCAGTAACGATTTCTGTAATGGGTAAAACTTTGGTTTCTCCCTTGAATTTAATAACGCCCACAGAAACTTCTGTTCCGTCTAAAAAACCTTCTATGATAATTTCATCATCTTCTTTATAGGCAATTTCAATGGCAGATTTTAATTCCTCTTTTTTATATACTTTGGATATGCCAAAACTGCTTCCCGCTTTGTTGGCTTTAACAAAACAAGGAAGTCCTACCCTTTCAACAATGGCCGCTTCATTTATTTCATCACCTAAATTCAGATAAAAAGAAGGTGCTGATTTTATTCCGTATGGCTTCAAAACGCTTAATAAGTCCCGCTTGTTAAAAGTCAATGCAGCTTGATAATAATTACAAGAGGTCTGTGGAATACCTAATAATTCAAAATAGGCCTGTAATAAACCATCTTCACCTGGCGTACCGTGTATGGCATTGAATACACAATCAAAAACAATAGTTAATCCGCCAATTTTTACAGAGAAGTCATGCTTATTTACAGCATGTTCATTTTCTTCATCATCAATATAGACCCATTTATCCTTTAAAATATGAATTCTATAACTCTCAAATTTATCTTTGTTCAAATACTCATGCACAACGCTCCCACTTTTTAGAGAAATCTCGTACTCACTAGAGTATCCACCCATAATGACGGCCACTTTTTTCTTCATATTCAAATCTTGTAAATTGAAATTTTAAAGGATTTTCGGTAATTCAAAGTAAAGAAAAAAGCAATCGGTTTCATCTGTTAATTTTGATTTTTTTCAATCAATAAGAGGTCTGGCCGATATAGCACATATTTCTTTAACCAACATTTGGGAATCTTCCAACCTATTGTTTTGGCTCATTTCCTATATTTGTGGCGTCAATTATAAGCAATGGGAAATTTTTTAAACTTTTTAAGAAGTAGGTCTTTTTTAATACAATTGGGCCTGGCTCTTGTGGTAGCAGTAGTACTGGTATTGTTAGCTTTACGATGGTTGAACAGCTCTACCAAGCACGGTGAGTTTGTTGAAGTACCTGATTTTGCAAAAATGTCTGTTATGGACATGCGAACGGCTGTTGAGGAGGCTGGTTTGCGTTACGAAGTTTTAGATTCAGCTAATTATAATCCTGATTATCCAAGATTTTCAATTATTGAACAGGACCCTAAGGCTGGTAGTAAAGTCAAGGAAGACAGAAAAATATACTTTACCGTGAATCCTTCAGGGTACAAAAAAGTTACGGTTCCTAATATAATCCAGGTTACCCAGCGTAACGCCACGTCAATGCTTAGAGCTGTAGGTTTGGATGTGCAGCGTGTATCCCATATAGATGAGCTTGGTAAGGACATGGTCTACTATATAAAATATAAGGGCAAGATTATAAACCCTGGGCAAAAATTACCTAAAACTTCTAAAATAGAACTGGTCTGTGGTAATGGTACTATACCTGATCGAGCTCAGATCAAAGCAGATTCCAATTAAAATATGGGACTAATAGAGAAGCCGGAACCCAATGAAGAAGAACTTTTTGAACACCATAAGTTTTTGGCTTCAAAGGGCCAAGAGCCCTTACGGGTAGATAAGTTCTTAATGAACTTTATTGAAAATGCCACCCGCAATAAAATACAACAATCAGCAAAAGATGGCCATATTTGGGTCAATGATAAGGTAGTAAAACAGAATTACAAAGTAAAAGCTGGCGATGAGGTAAAAGTACTTTTTGAACACCCGCCCCATGAACTCTTGCTTACACCGGAGGATATTCCGTTGGATATTGTTTATGAGGATGACGCTTTGCTTGTAGTTAACAAGCCTGCTGGGATGGTAGTGCATCCTGGTCATGGGAATTATTCTGGAACCTTAATAAATGCGCTTTTATTTCACATCAAGGATTTACCCACAAATAGTAATGAGCGCCCGGGCTTGGTACATCGCATAGACAAGGATACCTCCGGACTCTTGGTGGTTGCCAAGACTGAAGCTGCCATGACACATTTGGCCAAACAATTTTTTGATAAAACTTCTGAAAGGGAATATATTGCTTTAGTCTGGGGAAATGTTGAAGATGATAGTGGTACTGTTGAAGGGCATATTGCCAGAAATCCTAAGAACAGATTGCAAATGCAGGTTTTTCCAGATGGAGATGAAGGTAAAGAAGCAGTAACCCATTTTAAGGTCATTGAAAGATTGGGATATGTGACCTTGGTTTCATGTAAATTGGAGACAGGTAGAACACACCAGATTCGCGCTCATATGAAATATATTGGCCATACGCTTTTTAATGATGAACGCTATGGAGGGGATAGAGTGTTGAAAGGCACAACATTTACCAAGTACAAACAGTTTGTTGATAATGCGTTTAAAATTCTTCCAAGGCAGGCGTTACATGCCAAAACTTTAGGATTTGTTCATCCTGTAACAGGAGAGCAAATGCGTTTTGATTCAGAAATCCCTGAGGATATGGCCAATTGTATTGCAAAATGGCAGGACTATGCAAGACATAGCAAGTAAGCATAAATTATAGCTATACTTCTATTGAAAACTACTTTTATAAGGGATAGGAATGTCTGATAATCCTTTTTATTTTTATGATTAAAATAGATTGATATGAAAATTGTAATCTCACCAGCCAAATCGCTAGATTTTGAAAGTGAATTGCCGACCAAAAAGTATTCACAACCTCTTTTTTTGGAGCAGGCTGCAAAGTTGAACAAGGTTTTGGTAAAAAAGAGGCCAAGGGCATTGTCTAAATTAATGGGCATTTCAAATAATTTGGCGGAACTCAATTGGGAGCGCAATCAAAAATTCTCGATTCCTTTTGACCCAACTAACGCCAGACCAGCTATCTATGCTTTTAACGGTGATGTTTACCAAGGATTGGATGCTTATACCATCCCAGAGGATAAATTAGATGGACTTCAAAATACTTTGCGAATTTTATCCGGTTTGTATGGTGTTTTGAGACCCTTGGATTTAGTTCAGCCCTATCGCCTTGAAATGGGCACACAATTAAAAATTGGCCGTAAGAAAAACCTATATGAATTTTGGAAAAAGCAATTGACAGACCATCTTAATTCAGAACTTGAGCAAGGTGAATTGTTTATTAATTTGGCAAGTAATGAATATTTCGGGGCTATTGATGAAAAGAAATTAAATGTTCCTGTTATAACACCCATATTCAAAGATTGGAAGAACGATAAGTTAAAAGTCATTAGCTTTTTTGCCAAAAAGGCCCGGGGTTCAATGGTTAGATATATTTTGGATTCCAATGCGAAAACCTTGGAAGATATACAAGGTTTTAATTTGGATGATTACATCTTTAGTAAAGAACATACGCTAAAAGCGAATCAACCAGTATTTATTAGATAGAATATTTCTTCAAGGTTATCGTTCTTATCATAGCACATTTAATTAAAGCCTTGTGATATGAAAAAGTTTTTAATATTGGTTATAAGCGTCTTTTTCATCAATATTAGTTGTAATGATCAGGATGATGAATTAAACGGAATTCAGATTCGGGTAAAGAATATTAGCTCAATTAATTTTGACACTATTCAAGTAGGTGGGGATGAAATGGTTCATACCAATATTCCCCCAGACGACTATTCTGGATATTTAATCTATGAAAGTGCTTATAAATATGCTTATATCAATATAAAATCGGCAGAAGAAACCTACATCTTGCAACCTATTGATTTTGTTGGCGAAACCGTATTGCCATTAGGATTTTACACCTATGAAATAGGATTGGATGCCGAGGGCAATGTGACTTTGAATTTTGTGATTGACTAATTTATTTAGCTTTTTTCGCAACCTTTTTCACAACCTTTTTTGTTGCCTTTTTCTTTGGTTTTACTTCGATTTTTGCTGCTTTTTTAGGTCTTCTAGCTCCATATGATTTATTTGCAATTTTACCTCTTCTAGTTTTAATGTCGCCTTTTCCCATATTGTAATTATTTGATTTTCTTAAAATTACTGATTTTATGGGCAAAATTCTATTTATGTATAGGATTATTCAAAACTGTATATTTGGCTTTTGGTAATTCCATTACCCAATTAATTAATCTCATAGCATGCAATTTGTTTTTTCATAAGCACCCATACGAACCTTTTCTTTTTGACGAAGCTACAAAGTTGATTGTGGGTACGTTGCCACCACCAAGATTTACCACAGGGGAATTAAAAGTTGGGGATGTGAATTTTTGCTATGGAAGTAGGGATGGTCAGTTATGGCCAATTCTAGATCGAAGTTTTGGATTGAATTTAAAGTTCGAAACTACTATAGAAGCCATTGAACAAAGAAAGCAATTCTTAATAGCGCGTAAGATCGGTATTTGTGATATCGTGCAAAGTGCAGAACGTACTAAGGTTGATGCATCAGACATTGGGATGCAGAACATAAAATTAAGAAACCTGATTTTTTATTTGCATGAGTACCCAAATGTCGAAACTTTATTGTTCACGGGTGGAAATAGTAAAAACGGGCCTGAATATTTTTTTCGACAGCACCTTAAGCAATATCAAATTAAATTGGAAATAATAAATGGTAAAGTGCCAAGAATACATCAATTTATTCTTCCTTCTGAAAAAAACGCACCAAGAATCATTAAAACAGTTTCGCTTACTGCGCCATCAGGAGCTGCCAATAGGGCGGTCGGTAGTCTTTCCACTTATAAACATATGAAAGCGAAAAATCCTTCTTTCAATACGTTGGATTTTAGAGTGCTACAATACGCACCATTTTTCTAAATTGATTTTGTGTGGTATTTACCAATTTATAAATCCAATTTCTGTTGGTTTTGTAGCGACTCTACCGTATTTTGTTAATTGATATAATTTACAAATATTGGTTCGTCGAATATACCGATATTTGCCAGTTCAATTGGGTAAGTAAATCCGTGTTCACTATTATGGTGAAATACATTTGTCAAAATCTATGCATCAAACAGAAAGATTAGAAGAATTTAAAAAATCAGTCCAAAATAAATTTAACGTTTACAACAGCCTATTTCTAAATCTACCTTATAGGAATATTGAGAATGTTGGGATGGTCGTCCCGCTATTGTTGCACCAATCTTCAAAGGGTCTTAAAGCAGGCTTGAATCCGCAGGACATCTTGGAATCTTTCTTCCAGAATTATGTAAATATAGAATCGGAAAAAGATAGGATAGATTTTATGTTTCGCATTATTCAATATGTTGAAAGACAGGTGGTTTTATATGATAGTGTTGAAGATGCCGCATTCCCAAAACTCCAGGAGCATAGCGATTCACTTTCTGTAAAGGATTATTTTCAATTGGTCAACAAGACCAAAAGTTGGGATAAAGTGACCGAAAAATTATCAACCTTTAGTGCAAGAATTGTATTGACTGCACATCCTACGCAATTCTATACACCAGCCGTTTTGGATATTATGAACGATTTAAGATCGCTGATTGTCGACAATAAAATAGATGATATAGATATTACGCTGCAACAGCTTGGGCTTACTTCTTTGATCAATAGCCAAAAACCAACCCCTTTGGATGAAGCCAAGAATATCATTTATATTCTTAGGAATGTCTATTATGATGCCATGGGAGATTTATATGCGTACATAAAAGAGAATATTGATAATGAGGATTTTGAGAACCATCATATTATGAAACTTGGATTTTGGCCGGGTGGTGATAGGGATGGGAACCCATTTGTGACAGCGGCAATTACCAAAAACGTTGCTGATGAACTTAGGGTCAACCTAATGAAATGTTATTATAAAGACCTTAAATTCCTACAACAAAAACTTACATTCAAGAAACTACAGGTTCATTTAAAATCGTTAAGGAATAACCTTTATGCAGCGATGTTCAATCCAAATAAAAGTATGGGTTACCAAGATATCATTGACCCACTAATGGCGATACGGGATTTGTTGATAGATGATTATCACGGACTTTATCTACACGAATTGGATCATTTTATCGATAAGGTAAAAATATTCAAAACCCACTTTGCAACGCTTGATATTAGACAGGACCATAGTAAGCATGTTTTTATTGTTGAAACTATACTCAAGAAAAATGGCATTATTAAAGAAAGTCTAGAAGAATTAA
>Ga0316201_10000582_pt1 | contig 21356 bp, 19 predicted proteins | sample CS6wburrow_MG_FD_204516 | JGI IMG/M metagenome (GOLD analysis project Ga0316201, IMG submission 204516) | Coastal sediment microbial communities from Delaware Bay, Delaware, United States - CS-6 worm burrow | ecosystem: Environmental > Aquatic > Marine > Coastal > Sediment | place: USA... | reverse complement strand
GACTCACGGAGTGTCGTGTTCTGGTCCGGCGGAGGCATCAAGCGTGTGGATATCGGCAGCAAGAACGTGACCGAAATCCCGTTTCACGTCAACGATACGCGCGCAGTTTACGATGCGCCGCGGCCAAACATCGATGTTGCGCCCGCGAGTTTTACAACATCCATGGTTCGCAACGCCGAGCTTTCGCCGGATGGCACCAAGGTCGTGTTCGAAAGCGCGGGACGACTTTATATAAAGAGACTTCCCGACGGCAAACCGAAACGACTCACCGCGGACGCGACCGATCACTTCGAATACGACCCAAGCTGGTCACGCGACGGCAAGAACGTCGCGTTCATTAGCTGGGACGATAAGGAACTCGCGAACGTGCACCGCGTGCGCGCATCCGGCGGCAAAAGTACAAGGCTGACCCGTCAGCCAGGGCACTACCACGGGCCGCGATTCTCGCCCGGCGGCAATTCGCTTGTTTTCGATGCAGACGATGGCGGTTATCTGACGTCACCAGACTGGTCGATGGACACCGGTGTATTTATTGTTGCGGCGAACGGCGGCGATGCAAGGAAGATTACGTCGGATGGCAGTAACCCGCATTTCGGCGCTCGTAATGATCGAGTCTACGTCACTCGCCGTGGCGAGAAAGGCCGCTCGCTGGTCAGCATTGATCTGGAAGGCGACAAGGAACGCAAGCACGCAAGCGGCGAACACGTCGTGCAGTATGAAGTGTCCCCGGACGATCGACATTTTGCGTTCCGGCAGAACTACCACGTGTACGCGTTGCCGTTACCGCCGGGCGGCAAGCCGCTGGAAATCTCCACGAAGGTGGCCAGCGTCAGCATGACCAAAGCCAGCGGCAACGGCGGCAACTATCCGCACTGGACCAACGGCGGTGCAACGCTGGCCTGGAGTCTCGGGGCAACGCTGTTCGATGCCAGCGTCGAAGAACTGTTCGTACTGGCCGCCGAAGATGATGAGGATGCAGGCTACAAAGCGCCGGTGGACGGCATTTCGATGTCGATGCGTCTTGACGCGGACGTTCCTTCGACCGTCGTGGCGCTAACGGGGGCTCGTATTGTGACGATGGCCGACGACGACGGTGGTGTCATTGAAAACGGCGTCATCGTGATTGATGGCAACCGTATCAGCGCCGTCGGCTCGTCGGGCGATGTCGAAATCCCGGCGGGCGCAAAGCGGGTCGAGATGGACGGCAAGACCATCATCCCGGGCCTTATTGATGCGCATGCCCACGGGCCCGCGGGCGTCGGCATCATTCCGGAGCAAAATTGGACGGCCTATGCCACGCTGGCACTGGGAGTCACTACCATCCATGATCCATCCAATGACGCCACGGAGATCTTCGCGGCCGACGAGATGCAGCGCACGGGCCAGATTCTTGCGCCACGCATGTTCTCGACCGGCGACATCGTTTACGGCGCACGTTCCACGTACTTCGCGGAAATCAACTCGCTCGATGACGCGCGTGAACACGTTCGACGGCTCAAAGCGCAGGGCGCGATGAGTATCAAGAATTACAATCAGCCGCGACGCGAGCAGCGTCAGCAGGTGACGACGGCGGCGAGAGAAGAGGGCATGCTCGTCGTCTCGGAAGGTGGCTCGCTGTTTCACATGGACCTGTCGATGGTGGCGGACGGCAACAGTGCCATCGAGCACAACCTGCCGCAGTCCATGTTGTATGACGACGTACTCCAGTTCTGGGGTCAGACCAACGTGGCTTACACGCCAACGCTCGTTGTCACCTACGGTGGCCTCAGTGCCGAGACCTACTGGTACCAGGAAACTGAAGTCTGGAAGCACCCGTTACTTTCGAACTTCGTACCGCCGCATATTTTGCAGCCGCGGTCGGTGCGCCGTCTGATTGCTCCGGATAACGATTACCACCACACGACCAGTGCGGCGACCTCAAAATTGCTCGCCGATCAGGGCATCATGGTCAGCATTGGTGCACATGGCCAGCGCGAGGGGCTGGGCAGCCACTGGGAGATCTGGAGTTTCGCGCAAGGCGGCATGTCATCGATCGAAGCACTGCGAACGGCAACGACCGCGCCGGCCAAAGCACTCGGTTTCGCCAACGACCTGGGCTCGCTCGAGGTCGGCAAGCTTGCCGATCTCGTGGTCATTGACGCCAACGTCGTGGAAGATATTTTTCAGACTGACAAAGTTGACATGGTCATGCTGAACGGCCGGCTCTACGACGCCGCGACCTTGAACGAGCAGGTAACCGGCGACCGCAAGACGCAGCCGTTCTACTGGCAGTAAAGGGGGCGCGTGTCGCGGACGTACGTTGCCTCCGCTACTCTGCCGGACGCGTCAGTTCGTGGCAGCTGTACTGCTACCGCCGGTCAGCATCGCGCTCTGGATGACTGACGTAGCGGTCGCTGCATGTTTGTCGAAGTAATGCGGCACGGCGCCAAGGAAGAACATCATATAGAGCTTATCGTTGGCGACAAACGCACCGGCCGTTCCCCGATATTTCGGACTGTCGGATACGGTCGCGTCAACATCGAACATGACGCCACGATTCTCTCCGAAGCGCTGTGGCCGCAGGTTCTTGGTTGTCACTACCGCATTGCCTTCGCCAAAATACTTGACGAAAGTGGATTCGGTTAGCTCCTCGATTTCGTTCGGCAGCATGTCTTTCTTGAAAAGTGGCATCGCGGCAGATTTGTTGGAGCTCTTCATTAGCGGCTCGCCATCGGCAACGCCGGGGATGATGATCAGCTGATCCAGCAGCGGACCATCGTGCGTCCACAGCACAGCACCCTTCTGCATTGACGGCGTACTCATCGGAGGCGCCTGGTTCCAGCCGCTCGTGGCATTAACCTGCAATCCCGCGACGGCTCTCGCACCTGGTTCGACAAGCGTGTAGTTGGTGGCGACACAGCCTGAGGCAAGGACGGCCAACGCAACAAGTGATGACATTCGGTAGATCATGACGACTAATCCTCCAGGTAGAATTCGATCATTTCCCGGTCCGATGCGTCCGGGTCAATTTCCAGGTATTTGACAAAATAGGTTTTGGCGCTCTCCATGTCGCCGGCTTTCAGATAAAGGTAGCCGAGGTTGCTGTACGCCTTGGCCGGCGCCTTGCCTAGTTCTATGGAGTGCAGATAGGCGCTTTTCGCGAGATCCCTGTCGCCGTCACTGCCACGTTGCCGAAACATCTCGCCATAGAAATATCGAACCAGGCTGGGCTCCACGCCCAATGCAGCATGGCGTTCGAGCAGTTCCTTGGTGCGTCCATAGCGATTGGTATCGAGCTGGTCTTCCATCAGCAACATGTAGTTATTATTGAGCACGCTCAACAAGCGCTGATCGGCGACCGCTTCGGCATCGGGCGGTCCGTAACGGGCCGTGACAAGTTCCTTGAGGTATGCCGCGCGAAGTTTTGCCTCGGGGTGAGTCTTTCCGAATGCTCCGGGTTTCTCGCGTTTTACTTCGGCCGCTTCCTCTTCGGCAATAATCTTGTCCCAGATTCCGTAGGAGGCGTGAGGGTCGTAGCCCGCCTCGGCAAGCAGGCGCACGCCGAGCAGGTCGGCTTCTGTTTCCTGTTCACGGCTGAAGGACATGACGCTCAGGGCAGCCATAGTCTGTCCGAGACCCGTGCCATAGCCGGTTGCCAGTATTAACGCGATATCGACGAATGTGCCGGTTGCCAGTTTCTTCTTCAGCGCCCGCAGCGTCGCGAGTGAGTGCAGCAGCGTGTAATGCGATATTTCATGACCGATAACGGCTGCAATTTCGTCCGTTGAATTTGCGCGGACAATGAGGCCTGTCCAGACCTGCATCATGCCGGTAGCGGTCATTGATGCATTAAAGTCCGGGTTGCGGATCAGGTAAACACGAAAATCCTTGCAATACCCTGCTGCAACCCTGCAAACGATCTCCTGAAGGTAGTCATTCAGGCCCGGGTCCCGGACAAGCAGGGCCGACTGCTTGAGCGCCTGTTCGTACTCGCGCATTTCCATCCAGAGCCCGAGCTCGTCCTCAGCTTCAACCGGCTCGTACCCGGGTGGAATCCTGTGGTCGAGTGTTTCGCTCTCGGCGCCGAATACGGGCCAGTATGCCAGCAGGCACGCCAGCAGGACGACGGTGCGGGGTTGCCTCATTGTTGTTCGCCGCTGCCCCGGGCTGTCGGAATATCTTTGAAAAGGGCGCGAACGGCGGTTGCTGCGCCGTCCTTGTTGCGCAGTTCACCGGCACCGGCATTGACAACGTTGAACCACACGATGTCACCGGTCTTTAGATCAACCAGCGAAGCGAAGCCGTGTTCGGAACCGGTCGCAACCGCACCACCAACCGCGGCCGCCAGGACCGCCAGTGCAACTCGGCCGCCTGAGGCCTGGTAGTCCCTGTAGTAAACGAACAGCGCGTAGTCAGCATCGTAATTCTCGCCAATCGACGCGATTTCGGGTCCCAGTGACCAGTCGAACTTGCCGTTCTTGCTGGGGAGCTTCATCATGCCGAAGTGGTGGTTTAAGAGCGAGCTGCCGACCGCCGAGTGCAGGGACTCATAGCGAATCTCGTTTTCGCTCAGGTTGTCCTGGCTGATAAATTCGAGTTCGGTACCGATCGAGGCCGCATAGTCGGTCATTGCCACGTGGAAGTTTTCGCGAGCAGCGGTGGTCCATTCGACGTTCGGTTCCGGCACACCGGAAGCAGTCAACAGGTAGTACTTCACGTCGGGCGGCATCATGACAATACGCGGGTTTTCACCGACAGACTCAAGCCGATCTATTTGCTGCACGTTGCTGGACATGACACAGCCGGATAACAAAGCAATAAGTATCGACAGTGTTGGCAGCCTGAAGAATCTTGGTACGTTCATGGTTTGTCCCCCGCATTGGCGATTTATCGAAGTTATGCCTGTATCGGTTTGTGCGCAAGTACTTTGATGCGGTCCGGACGGACGCTACACTGTCCACAAGCCGTTATTCCCAGGGGAGATACAAGTTGCTGAAAACATGGACGTAAGCGAGCTCGACAGCCTGCGCATAGTGCTCGATCCAATCGGGCAGACGGGCGTGGTGCTGGCGCTCATGATCGTCATGTTCAGCGTCGCGCTCGGGCTGCGCATCGATGATTTTCGCTTCCTCCTGGACAAGCCGGTGCTGTTCCTCGGCGGTGTTTTTGCGCAGGTGCTGGTCCTGCCATTCGTTACTTACCTGCTGATTCTCATTATTGCGCCGCCCGCATCCGTAGCGCTCGGGATGATTGTTGTTGCCTGTTGCCCCGGTGGCGCCGTGTCCAACCTGATGACTTACCTGTCCCGCGGCAGCGTTGCCATATCGGTGGCCCTGACCGCGACATCAAGCATGCTGGCAGCCCTGCTGACACCGGCGTCAATCCTGTTCTGGTCGCATACCTACAAGCCCACATCGACACTGCTGAAGACCCTGGACGTGAGTCCACTCCTGTTTCTGGCGCAAACGACCCTTTTACTGGCTGTGCCACTGGTGCTGGGAATGACGGTTGCAGCAAGGGCGCCGGACGTGGCGGAGCGGATCCGGCGGCGCACTACATTGCTGGGGAGCACTGTGCTGCTCGGCGTCATTATCTACGGAATTGTGTACTTCGTGGATATACTGTTTCCTGTCTTGTCCATTCTCGGCTACGTTGTAGTGCTGCACAATGCAATTGCGTTCGCTACAGGTGCAGCCGCGGGACTGGTTCTGTCGCGCGTTCGGGGGACCCGGCGGGCACTGACATTTGAGATAGGCATTCAGAATGCCGGGCTGGCTCTTGTTATTCTGGTCAGCCAGCTGAAGGGCCTGGGTGGTGCGGCGGCCATTGCCGCGGTTTGGGGTGTCTGGGATTTGATCGCCGGCGGCGTTATCGTCGGGCTGTTTCGTGCGTTGGACAATAGAAGGCAACTGCTTTGGCAAACCGGACAAGAATAGCGGTCGACGATTTTCGCCGTGCATTGAGCTGCTTTGCGACCGGTGTCGCCGTCGTTACGACGCTCGACGAGAAAGGTGAGAAGGTTGGCATAACCGTGAGCAGCTTTAACTCCGTCTCACTCGAGCCGCCGTTAATTCTCTGGAGTGTTGGTGTCGAATCATTGAGCTACGATGTTTTCACCAGCGCTGAATATTTTGCCGTACACGTGCTGGCGCTGCATCAGCAGGAATTGTCCGATCGATTTGCGCAAAGCGGAAACAATAAGTTTGCGACGCTTGATTGCAGTGAGGGAATTCATGGCGTACCGATTCTCCCCGAGTTTGCCGCCTGCCTGGAATGCAGTACAGAGCATGTCTACCCGGGAGGTGATCACAAGATCATCGTGGGCCGCGTGCATCGCTGCGAGGACAGGGAAATCGATCCACTCATCATCCACCGCAGCCGCTTCCTCAGGAAAGAGGGCCCTGCCTGAATACGCGCCGGGCGGAAATAGCCCTACGAGCTGTGCAGCTGCGGAGCCGTGAATACCAGGAACAGGCCCAGTAAGATTCCGACGCGGTAGCCCCAGTCCTGGGACTTGGCGACCGGCTCTATATGGCCGCCGTGATCATGGGTTACTCCAAACGCCACGACGTGAATCAACGAACCGGAGACGAATGCCTGCACGTAAGCGATACTCCGGGCTTCCGCGAGCTCGACCATGGGCCCGCCAAGGGTATAGGACACAGTCGTAGCAATACTGATCATTGCGAGCGCGGCAATTGCCACCGGCAGGCCCAGGTTCGGTCGCAGCGACCACCAGATTGCCATGCCGACCGGAAGCCTGTGGAGAACCACGGCGTAAGCGAGATCGCTGTCCTGAGACGGCAGCAGGGCGATACCGTCGATGATGGCGTGAACAATCAATCCCAGTGCGGCGATAATCAGCACCAGTTTGTGAGCTTCGTGAAAGGCGCCGTGAAAACCACGCTCGATGATGACCGGAAATACGATACCGAGAAGAAGGAAAATGACGGCCAGCGTGCCGCCAACGGTCAGCGCTTCCGGAATAATATTGACACAGATGATCCCGGCAATCGTGATGAAGATAAAGCCGTCGAGAACCTGCCTGGCAACATGGTTACGGCGGCCGAGTCCGTAAATTACCGGGCCAAGCAGTAAAGCGGCAATGCTGAGAAGTAGATTCATAAAATAATTCGTCTAGGTGCGGTCGCTGTGATAGTGCACGGGCCAAGATTTAGAATACACGAATGATTATGGACAGGAGATACCGTAACACTTTGACCGGCCCAGCAGCCGCCCATTAGTTTGAAAGCATGTAAAACTGCCACAGGTCCTTCTGGCTCATCTTGAGAAAGGGCTTTATTGCCAGAAGGCCGGTCGTGCCGATGCTGGACTCAAGGAACTTGAGCTCCTCGAGTTTCGCCTTGGTTTCCTCGCCGGTTTTGTTTACAAAGCCGGACTCACGCATCATGAGGAGCCCTTTGGCCCTTATCGATAGTTCGGTGTGTAAACGCAGGTAGCACAATAAGTCGACAACGATCGGCCCTTCGAACTTCTGTTTGAGCGAATGCAGGTACTGTCCGACTTTGGACGCCGAAAGCTCGCCCGAGTTGATGAGTTCAAGCAGTTCGGTATCAGCATCAAAGCCCATGCCGAGCCACTCTGACACCGATTTTTCACTTTGCTGGAACACGACCGCAAGCAAAATAGGTAGCGAAACCAGGATCAACAGCGTGTTGACGATCGGCGTGAAGAAGAAGTGATTGAACACCGAATGCAAAATGACTGCGACAACAAATCCCGGTATATACAGCGCGTGGCCGCGGGTTGCCTTCTGTCCTGCGAGAGTGTGCGACACGATCGCAAATATCGCTGTGGTACCGCCGTGCATGAAGGCAGTTCCGAAGCCGCGCACAATCCACGTGCCGAGTTGAGTTTCAGGGAGCGCCTGCAAGTAAAACAAATTTTCAAATATTGCGAAGCCGGTACCGACCGCGAAACCGAAGATCGCAGCATCGACGAGAAATCCGATGCGGTTGCGACGCAGCAACATAATGATGATCAGCGCCTGTAGCGCTTCCTCAATAACCGGAGCAACATAGCGGGAGAAAGGGACAAAACCGATGTCGAACCACTCAAGCCCGGCAACGTTAATTGGATAGCTCACAATCGCGGCAAGACAGCCAAGCAGGATCGTGCCGAGGACCCAGCGCATGGGTATCAGCTTGTAACTGTCCAGGTACATTAGCGCTGCCAGGAAGCAGCAGACGGGAAGCAGCCCGAGCAGGGCGTGTAGTGCGAAGTCGGCGCTCATCCTCGTGGCAGGCTGTCCGTCATGGGCTTGGCGTCAGACTACAGGATTTTCAGGGATACCATGAACTCGTCATCGTCGAGGATCGAGCCGCTGCCGAAGCCTTCGGCGTAACCGACGGACAGCGTCATATCGAGGCGTGACAGGATTGTGAATCTGAAATCGACCTGGATGCCTGCGTTAGTCACTTCCTGGCGGGTCGAGCTTTCGTCGAGATTGCTAACAAGTGAGCTCATAAACAAAGACGGGCGTGCCCAGGTCAGGTAAAAACCCGGCGTACCAACGCTTTTGAACCGAACGGGCGGGAGATTCCACTCCAGCATGGCGCGGTGGAAGTTGCGGCCGGGTACGCGGTTTAGTTCAAAGCCCGGCATGGCATAAAATTCGTGATAACGCTTGATCGTGCCACGGTCGACATAGTTGTTGCCGAAACCGCCAAAATAGAAATTTGCAAATTCGTCGTTAGGCTCACCAAACGCGGCACCGACCGAGTTACGCAGCCAGATTGAAGAATGTTTCCACGGAAGTGCGAATCCAAAATCAAAGTTGCCGAGCAGCTTCGGTATGTTGTCGCCTGCCACGTGGTCCAACGACGTTGCGATGCTCCATTCAAATCCCTTTTCGTTGTCGACCGCACCGAGCGAACGGCGCACATGGGAATACTCGAGTTTAGCGTTGAGCGTCGTCAGCTTGTCGAGCGTAGTTGCGACGTTTTGATAGCGGGGCAGGGCATCGAAATCCGAGTAATGGCTAATGTCGGTTGAAAAACCGAGCCTGCGGGGCTCGTCGTAAATCAGGGTCTTCTCGTACCCGATCGAGTACCGATTGCCTTTGCGACTGCGTTCTGTCGGGCCCGCAAGGTCGTAGAAATCCGCGCCGTTCAAGGCCGCCCCCAGATTCCAGGTGCCGGCTAGCGGTGACGCGCTGACCACGGTATGCCGATAATCGATACTGATATGCGGCCGCTCATCCGATGCAAGGTCCTCGTCCAGGCTGTAAGACGCTGAAACCTTAAGTCGGTCCAGCATAATCGCGTCCGAGAACACCGCGTTCAATCCCAGCGCAACCGTGTCCTTGTAACCCTCCAGTATCGGGTAGACAGATTCAAGCGCCAGGTTCTTCCTGGGCACATACGGGGCACGCCGGGTTGTCAGTTCGTCGAGCGGTATGTCTGCTGCGGACCCGACCTGCCACTCCTGCAGCTGCGGATGCCTGACGATGACCTCGTTGCCAAAAAGCCGGATCGTTCCGAGGTCTTCAAGTGGTTCCGGATTGAACTGCACCGGGGTAAAGCCATCGCCGCTGTACTGAAAGGCAATCAGCGAGCCGTCCTGCAGCGGAATTGGGCGAAAAAGTCCGCTCTCCACGTTGCTTACAGCCTCGATGTCGCCGGTGGCAAGTTCGTAGCGAAAGATGTTCGAAACGCCCGTGTAATAGGAGCTCCCGAACAGGTATTTCCCGTCCGGTGAGAACACGAACCCTTCCGGTACCGCGAGGCCGAAATCGAAAGATTGTTTAGGCGTTATGTTACCGGCGAGTATCTCTTCAGTTTCGATAATGCCAAGTGTCTGGTTACCACTCACATTGCTAAATGTCGCGGCAAGCAGTTTGCCATCCGGCGATATGTCCAGATCGGACGGGACAGTACCGTAATCGAAGGAGTGAACCTGGTTCCACTCTTTGTAGGGGTGCGGAAGCCGAACAAGCGTCGCGATACCGTTCAGATGACGGATGCCCCACAGCGATCGATCCACGCGGTTGAAAGCCAGCTCACCAATGCGTGCATCACGCAGCAGCATCTCGGATTCCCCGGTCTCGATATTGATGGCCATCAAATCGCGAAACGCCGTGTTATCCGTCGTGTAGAACAGCGTCCGGCCGTCAGGATCGAAGGCGAGCGAGGTCACCCGAAACAGCATCGGCCCCTTTATGTCCTTGAATTTTTCCAGGCTGCCATCGGCCAGGGAAAGGGCGCCGACGTTGGCTACGACGCCCGGATATCGCAAGCCCAGGTAGAGGCGATTGCTCGATGCGTCGTAGTGCGCGCGGGAAACAGAACCCAGCGCCTGTGCGCTCAGGTTCTTCATTTCAGTTAAAGGATATTCCGCAACCGACTCAAGGTTGCGCTGCTGGAACTCGTGCTCCCAGTCGATCCAGTTTTGCCATGCCTCATCCAGCGAAATGCCGAAGACCTTATGGAACTGCGCCCTGTAGGAGCGGCGACTGCCCTCGACCCGGCCGATCCACTCAATCAGTTTTTCGGGCGACCAGTGATACGCGACGTAGCTTACAAATCGTGTGCCGTAGAGGTAGTTGTTCACGCCAACCTGAAAGTCGATCTTGGCGCCCTCGGAAACGAGCCCGAGTGGGTCATAAAAATGTGCGCCGTCACGAACCATCGAACGAAACACCATTTCGTTATAGGCGCCCTGAGCGCGTCCAACGCCGCCTGCGAGCCAGGTTTCGAGAAATACCGCGTTGCCTTCGAGGTACCAGCCGGGAGACAGAATGCGCGGCGTTGTCAGCACTGCGTAGAGAATCGATTCGGGATGGTCGGACTCGGGAAGCACCTTGCCATTGAACAAGCGCCTCATCCGCTTGTCGGCGAGAGTCGCCATGTCCGTAGTGACAATGTGCGTCAGCTCGTGGTTCATCAAGAGAAAGAAGCGCTCGTTGGCCGTTAGCGTCTCGAACGTGGTCGGTAACGGGGCTATGTCCAGCATCAGCGTGTTTCTGGGTACGGCACTCGCCGACGCGTTGCCGTAGTCACCGAAATCAATCAGCAGCGTCGTTATTTTCTCATCGGGTTCGTAGCCGAAGATCGATCTTTGCCGGATCATCGTGTTCTCAAACGATCGGGCAACGTGCGGTACAAGGTAGGTTTCAGTCGGATCGAAATACAGCAGGCGGAGATCATCCGTCTCCAGCATGTCGAGCCCCTGTGCCAGCGCGCACTGGCAGATGCAGAGCGCGGCAAATGTCACCCAATAGCGGAGCCTTGATATTCGCATTTCTTATTCTTGTTGGTTATGCGTCAAGAGGATACCGCGAAACAACGTCGCGGTATCCTCTTCGTTTCCTGCAGAGTCGCGCCAGACGGGCGGCGCCGACTCATTGTCATCGTTTGCTACTGTGCCATTGCTCTTGCCGCAGCTGCACTTTGCAGCTGGTCGAGGAAACCCCGATTAGACAGCGCATTCACGAAGCCCTGGTTCTGGATCGCATTCAGGAATCCCTGGTTCTGCAGCGCGTCCAGGAAGCCCTGATTGCCCAGCGCACTCGTGAAGCTGCTGTTGGACAGCGCATTCACGAAGCCCTGGTTCTGGATCGCATTCAGGAATCCCTGGTTCTGCAGTGCGTCCAGGAAGCCCTGATTGCCCAGCGCACTCGTGAAGCCCCTGTTGGACAGTGCATTCACGAAGCCCTGGTTCTGGATCGCATTCAGGAATCCCTGGTTTTGCAGCGCGTCGACAAAGCTCCGGTTATTCAGAGCATTGGCAACACTTCGGTTTGTCAAAGCGGTCGCGAGCCCCTCGCTGTTCAGCGCACTGTCCAGACCTCGACTGCTGAGCGCGTCGGCAATGCCCTTGTCGCGCATTAATCGATCGACGAACGCGCGATCCTGCAATGCGGTCGCAAAGCCTTTATCCCGCAGTGCATTGACCAAACCTCTGTTGGTGAGCGCAGTAGCCAGCCCATTGTCCTGCAAAGCAGCCGTGAGGCCCTTGTCTCGCAGAGCGTCGGCCAGGCCTTTGTCTCGCAAAGCGTCGGCCAGGCCTTTGTCTCGCAGAGCTTCGCTCAGACCCTTGTCACGCAGAGCTTCGCTCAGACCCTTGTCACGCAAGGCAGCGGTCAGGCCCTTGTCTTGCAGGGCAGCGCTAAGGCCTTTATCACGCAGTGCGTCTACGAGGCCTTTATCACGCAGCGCATTGACCACCGCTTCATTGCGCATCGCGCTCAGGAAGCTTTCGTCGTTTATGAGTTGTTCGTAAGAGTCGGTCTGCATGAACTTCTGGACAGACTGATCGTCGAGTAGCACATCAGACGCGTCGGGTTGATCCGCGCGATAGCGCTCGGCCGGAGCGACCGTGCCGGCCGCATTATCACCGCCGGGAGGGTATTTCATTCCGAAGTAAGCCACTACGGCGAGTGCTGCAACGCCGACCAGGACTAGCGGAATTGCCTTGTTACTCGTAGCCATCTTGTTTCCCCTTTGGCCCCGTCGGGGCTCTTCACTGTCTGTTCTACCTAGTAATACAACCCAGGCATGAAAAAGTTGGTGTCCACACGTAATTAACTAATTTACGTACCTTTTTGTCTATCCTATTGAGCGGGTGTGAAGTTGAGACTAGCCTCGTGCACGACCGTCCCGCCCGCTATAAAACGGAGCTTGACCGTCGTCTCCCTGCCGCCTTTATTCTGCAAATAAACAGCGAAACGTCGCTTGCCTTCCATGCCGAGCCGTATGCGCCCGGTCTCCGCCGAGATCTTCGTGCCGCTGCTCTCGAGCTGTGCGAAACCGTTAAACCAGATTGACCTGTCCGTGTAGTCGGCCTCGATTTCGATCGGCCGCATGGCCACGAGGTCCATATCCAGGATCAGCATGGCGCCCGAGCTGCGCAGGGCAACCTTGCCGGCTACTTCGGGCTTGTCGAATGCAACAGCGCCGAAAACCTTGGCGTCAATGGGGTCCGCGACCGTGCCGACGAGCCCGGTGACGTCATCGAACGCCCGGTTCGAAATTTGCCCTGAATTCAGCAGGCTCAGCGTGAGAAACACGCCGGCAGCAAACGTCACCGCGTGTGAAAGCGCAGGAATCGCGAAGAGCTTTTGAAGCAAGCCCGGAGATTCAGGCCTGGGTTTGGCAGCTTCTGTTGACTTCATAATGACGTGCCGCAGGTGCGGCGGCGGGTCAATGGACTCGACGCCATCCAGCGTCGAGCACAGCGAGGCGAGCTCTTGATGCAAAGCACGGCCCTCGGCATTTTCGGCCAGGAAAGCCTGTAATTCGGCTCGAGCGCTGTCGCCGATTTCGCCATCGATATCGGCGTTGATCAGGTCCAGGTATTTTTTGTCCATTGCCATTAATGTACGCCGGTCTGTGTGAGTACGTCTTTAAGCTGCTGTCTTGCTGAATAAAGGCGCGATTTGACTGTCTTGTCGGGAATCTCGAGAATCTCTCCGATCTCGCTATAGCTGCACCCGAGGATGTGCTTCAAGACGATTACGGTTCTGTAGTCGCTGTTGATGGCCATTAGTGCGGCCTGTACATCTTTCGAGAGATTCGCACTGTCGACCTCCTGTTCGAGACTCCTGCCTTCATCTACTGCTTCCTGTTTCAAGGGCTGCAGCCGATTCGCCTTGCCGAGCCAGTTGATCGACTCGTTCAACGTGATGCGATAGATCCAGCTGAAGAAGCGGCGCGACGGGTCATAGTGATCGAAGTTCTCGAAGACCTTCAGAAAAACCGTCTGGGTAACATCCATTGCGTCATCCCTGCTGTCCAGCATGCGAAACGCTGCGTTAAACACGGGTTTCTCGTATTGGACTAACAAGGTTTCCAAGGCCTTGCGGTCACCGCCAATGCACCGCTCAATCAACTCTGTATCGTCTGTCTTACTCATACATACAATTGACCCGGCAAAAAGTTGGTGAAGACGCGATTCGACCTCTTATTCTTTTGCTTTTATGTCGAAAATGGCGTTAAAGCCGGAGTAGCGGAATACGTCGTAAATATGATTGTTGACGTTTGTTATTTTTAGCGCTGCACCGCTTTCGGCCAGACGTTTCTGCGTCTTGAGCAGTATACCCAGTCCGGCGCTGGAGATATATTCCAGCCGGGAAAAATCCAGCGTCCGGGTATCGGCGATCTCGTCCATGAACGACTGCGCCTTGGCGCATTGTGATGCGTCCAAACGCCCGCTGTAGATGACTTCTCCGTTGTCGCCGTAGTCAATCTCGAACATCTTGTTATCCTGACTCCTTGGTAAATATTACTCTACTTCGTCGATCATGGTACTCGTACTCCAGCTTATCGACGATATTCTGTAACAAATGAAGGCCCAGCCCGCCGGGCGTCCGCTCCGCAAGCGAGGCGCTGGTATCGACGTCGAGGGGGCGGGTTACGTCAAATTCGTCAACATCATCGTCAGTCAGCGTAACCGTAACGGCGCCTCCAGCGACCACAACGTCAATACCGATCTCGCCGTCGGAATCCGGGCTGTATTTCACCATATTGGTAAAAAGTTCTTCCATCGCAAGGTGTACCGGAAACCGTACCGCTTCGCCTATCTCGTGGTCCGCAAGAACCGTCTCCGCAAACTCATAGATAGCGGCGAGTGAGTCGTAGTTTCTGGCGAATTGTCTGAGCATATCGTTCGGGGCGCTCTACTCCGGCAGGCGTCGTGCCAGCACAATCGTAATGTCGTCTGCCTGCGGCGCCGTGCCGCCGTGCTCTCTGGCGCCACGCATTATCATGTCGACCAGTTCCTGAGCGCTTGCGTCGCGGTTGTTATCAATGATGTTGATGACGCCTTGCTGCCCGAACTGCAGGCCGGAGTCGTTTTCGTACTCATAAATGCCATCGGAAATCAGGCCAAGCACATCGCCTGGCTGCAGGGACGTCACCACCGCCTGGCCCAGGTCGGTCTGTGGCATGTAGCCCAATGGAAATGTGGTCGCTTCGTGCCAGTCGTATTCATTCCTGCGAGCGTGAAAATGCATGATCGGACCCTGTCCGCCCGAGTGAAACGTTACCGTATTGCTGGTTGCATCCAGGAGGCCGAAGAACCCGGTGACAAACCGGTCGTCAGGCAGGTCCTCACAAAGCTGATTGTTGATTTGCACGAAGGCATCATCGAGGCTCGAGTTCAGCCGAATAGCGACGCGCAGCATGGCGCGAACCTGTGTTGCACTGAGTGCCGGACCGATTCCTTGACCGGTCGCATCACCCATCAGCAGGAACAGGTGCTTGTCGTCGAGAGGCACAAAATCGTAAAGATCGCCGCCGGTCTGGTCGGTGGGAGCAAACGCACCACCAAATTCGTAGCCTGCTATTTCGGGCATGCTCTTGGGCAAGGTGCCCATTTGCACATCGCGGGCGACCGTTATTTCCCGATCAAGGCGCTCGGATTCGATGATCTGTTCGGTGACGGCGGCGCGATGCAGAACGACGGCAGCCTGCGCGGCGAGTGCTTGCGCCACGTATTCGTCCTTCTCGTCAAACACGCCGTTATTCTTGTTGAGTATCTGCAGTACTCCGACAAGGGAGTCTTCGTAGCCAATCAGCGGGATTGTCAGCATACAGCGAGAGCGATAGCCGGTTTGCTTGTCTATGTCGCGGTTAAAGCGGTCATCCGCGTAACAGTCCGGCACGTTGATGAGCGTGCGCGTCTGGGCGGATTCACCGACGATGCCTTTATCGGCAGGAATACGAATTTGCTCCAGCCCGGTGCCGACTCGCACGACCAGCTCATTGGCGCCGCCGTCGTAAAGGAAGACAGTGCCGCGATCAGCGTTCAGCACCCGGCGGGACGCATCGACAACTTCGGCGAGCATCGTATCGAGGTCGAAAGGCGCCGCAAGCTTGCGAGTAACCTCGAGGATTTGTCTTAGCGCCTGCGTGTCATCGATGCCTTTGGCCATGTATCAGTAGCTCGCGGTTTCTGCTGCCATCGGGAGTCGAACGTATTTGATCTCGATGTCTGATATTCGTGCCACCATGCGTTCGGCGAGTGCCGGGACCTCGAAGTTGGAGTGTTCGAGCGCGCGCTTGGTGACCAGGGTCTCGGCGTGGATGGCGAGATCTTCGCCGAGTTTCGATGCGGTATTTACGGGATCGCCAAAAAAGTCCCTGTCGCCGATGAGGAGTACGCGTCCATAGTCGATACCTACCGACAGAAAGATATGCTCGTCGAGTCCGAATGCACGATTTGCATCAAACAGCGCCGCATTGATGTCGAAACTCGCCCGTATTGCCTCGTCCGGCGTCCTGAAAAAGGCATAGCAGTTGTCCGCCTCGCACTTCAACAGCTTGCCGCTGTTGGCCGCGATGATCGGAGCTATTATTCGCCTGGCGCGATGAATCAGCTTCAGGAAATGGCAGACGCCGCGTTTTCTCGAGGTGCTGGAAAAGCTCGCCATGTCGGATATGAAGACCGTGCCTTCGACACCAAACTTGTCGATAATCCCTTCGCGAATCGTCTCGGCTTTTTCAGCGTCGTGTTCGTCGGCGAGCTCTGCGATGAGCGAGTCGAACTCAGCGTGCCCGGTTAATGGCTCGGTGTTAGCATCCTCTGCCATGAATGTCCCCGTTTTATTGTTTGATTGCGGCCGCTTTTCGCCCATTATATCCTCGTTTGCCACAATCTACCCCTGGCGCTTTGCGCATTACCAGGAATTGGCCCGATCGGGTGAATCGGAACGGCTGTGATATCGTAGCAAGTCAGGAATATCGATGTTTCATATGCTGGAATAAATGATGAGCGCCGTACCACAGGGGGACAAGCGAACAATCGCCGAGCTGATTGCGGGCCAGAAGCCCGGGTACTCTCTCGACCAGCGTTTTTACACCGACCCTGATATCTACGAGCTCGAGATCGAACGCATTATCAATCGCAACTGGATACTTGCGGGGCACGTTTCACAACTGCCGAAACCGGGCGATTTCAAGGTCGTTAATGTCGCGCGGGAGTCTGCAATTATCGTGCGCGGCAAAAGTGGCGAACTGAAAGGATTCGCTAACGTTTGTCGTCACCGCGGTTCACTGGTTTGCCTGGACTCCAGCGGTCACACGGACAAATTCGTTTGTCCATATCACGGCTGGATGTATGACATCGATGGCCATTTGTTTGCGGCGCGCAATATGCCGGACGGCTTCGATATGGCGGCACACAGCCTCAATCCGGTGTCGGTTGACGTCATTCATGGTCTGATTTTTATTTGTTTTACCGACACACCTCCGTCATTGGCAGGAGCGAAGCGAGACCTCGCCGAGCCGATGGCAATGTTTGATTTTGAAAACCTCAAGGTTGCGGCACAGAAAAACTATGAGATTCCGGCGAACTGGAAGCTGTCGATCGAGAATTACCAGGAGTGCTATCACTGCGCGACGGCGCATCCCGAGTACGCACGCATGCACACGCTCATGCTTGACAGCGAGAAACGCGAGCGTGTGCAGGGAAAAATGAAGGCGAGAATGGAAGCTTGCGGTGTCAAAGATCTTTATATTAACCATATCGACACGGCCGCGCGTCCCGGTGAAATTGGTTATGGCTACAGCCGCACGGCGCTGTTCGACAAGTACAAGACAGGCAGTAAAGACGGCGGCCCTGTCGCCCCGTTGTTAGGAGAATTCAGTGACTATGACGGCGGCGCGTCTGACTTTTCCTTTGGCGCGTTCTCGTTCTTGTTGGCTTACAGCGATCATGTTGTCGCGTATGTATTCACGCCGATCGATCACGAGAACTCGAACTGCGAAATTTACTGGCTTGTTCGTGGTGACGCGGAAGAGGGCAAAGATTATAACGTCGATGACCTGACCTGGTTATGGGATATCACCACACAGTCGGATAAGACGATAATCGTCAATAATTCGAAGGGCGTGCACTCGAAGTACTATAGACCGGGACCATTCTCCGGAATGGAGCGGCCGGAGCGTGCATACATCGAGTGGATTCTGCAGGAGCTGCAAAGGCCCTGAGTTTGCCCGGCGGTTCCCTAATTTCGTAACCGGCGCATCGCGATCCAGGCGACCAGCACGCCGAGACTCACGGCCGCAATTATCAGTGTTGCCAGGGCGTTGATGTCCGGTGATACGCCGAGTTTCACTTTCGAGAATATGTACATCGGTAATGTGCTGCTGCCGGGACCTGATACGAAGCTGGCAATCACAAGGTCATCGAGCGATAGCGTAAAGGCCAGCAGCCATCCGGCGATCATTGCGGGCGCGATCAGCGGCAACGTGATGTCAAATACTACGCGTCCTGGTCTGCCGCCAAGGTCCATTGCGGCCTCTTCGAGTGATTCGTCCATTGAAAGCAGGCGTGATTGAACAATCACGGCAACGTAGGCCATCGAGAATGTTGTATGCGCAATGGTGATCGTCGTAAAACCGCGCTGGCCGGGCCAACCGGTCAGCTGCTGCAGCGTTACGAACAGCAGCAGCAGCGAGAGTCCCGTAATGACCTCCGGCATGACCATTGGCGAGGTGATCATCCCGGAGAACAGCGTTCTTCCCCGGAATCGGCCGAACCGCGCAAGCACGAGTCCGGCCATCGTGCCGAGGATTGTGGCTATGGTCGCAGAAGTAAAAGCAATGCGAAGGCTCAATAACGCGGCATCCAGCACCTGGTCATTCCTGAAAAGCTCGCCGTACCAGCGTGTCGAAAATCCGCCCCAGATCGTCGCGATCCTCGAGTCGTTAAACGAATAAACCACCACGAACACGAGTGGTATGTAAAGAAACGCATAGCCGAAAGCGAGTACTGAAATAACAAAACGCGAGTGTGATTTCATGTCGCGGCTTCCTCGTTCTTGGCCTGGTATCGCTGCAACAATACGATGGGCACGACAAGCAACAGCAGGAGAACGATTGCCACGGCCGAGGCGAGCGGCCAGTCGCGGTTAACGAAGAACTCGTCCCACAATACCCGGCCGATCATCAGCGATTCCGATCCGCCAAGCAGGTAGGGAATAACGTACTCGCCCATCGCGGGAATAAAAACCAGCAGGCAGCCGGCAATTACGCCGGGTTTCGCCAGCGGCCAGGTAATATCCCAGAATGCGCGCGTGCGAGATGCACCCAGGTCCTGCGCTGCTTCGACCAGGTCCAGGTCCATGCGCTCGAGCGTCGCGTAAAGTGGCAAAATCATGAATGGCAGGTACGAGTAGGCAAGGCCGACGAAGATCGCGAAGTCGGTGTACATCAGCTGAATTGGCTGCTCGATGAGTCCCAGCCACATCATCAGGTTGTTGATGACGCCGTAATTGTTCATGAGCCCCATCCATGCGTACACGCGCAGAAGGAAGGATATCCAGAACGGCAGCACGACCAGCAAAAGGAGCAGGTTGCGCGTCGATGTAGACGCGCGCGCGATGCCGTAGGCCATGGGAAAGCCCAAAGCAAGGCACAGCAGGGTTGCCATGCTGGCCATAACTATCGAGCGAAGGTACGTTATCGCGTAAAGCTTGTCAGTCAGCAGGAACTTGAAATTATCGGCGGATGCCAGAAGCTGGCGACCCTCATCGAATGTCGGCGTAAACGGCGGCTGGGCGATGATCGGATCGGCGAGGCTGATCTTGAGAATGATGGCGAAGGGCGCAAGAAAGAACACGAGCAGCCACAGATAGGGCACGGCTACCGCAACGTGACGCCATAGCTGGTCCCTATTCAGTGCATTGTCGACCGCCATTTGTCCTAGTCCAGCAATACGACGGCACTGCGTGGCCGCCACGATATCCAGACTTCATCCTCCCACTCGAGGAAACGGGTGGCCGACCGGCGCCTGTTTTGCGAACTGACCAGGACGATCTTGCCGTTCGCCAGCCGTATGCGATAGATCGACAGGTTTCCCAGGTAACCGAGGTCGTGCACGACACCTTGGATCCTCGCGTCGTCGTCATTTTCCGGTTTATCCTTGCCAACGAAGATCTTCTCGGGTCTTACGGCAATACAGACCGACTGCCCAATCTCGACAGCGTGTTTACCCAGCGCCGTCAGGGCAGTACCTGCCTCTTCGCAGTCGATAACAATCGAGTCCTCATCAAGGCGCTGAACCTTGCCGTCAAACGTATTGATAGTGCCGATAAAATCAGCAACAAACTTGCTCGAGGGATATTCATATATTTCCAGTGGCGTGCCTATTTGCAGGAAGCGACCTTTTTCCATTACCGCGATACGCGTCGACAGCGTCATCGCCTCTTCCTGGTCGTGGGTGACAACAACAAAGGTAACGCCCAGCTGGTCCTGAATATTCATGAGCTCGAATTGGGTGCGTTCGCGAAGCTTCTTGTCGAGCGCTGCAAGCGGTTCGTCGAGCAGCAGCACTTTCGGTTGCTTGATAAGCGCCCTGGCGAGCGCTACCCGCTGCCGCTGGCCGCCGGAAAGCTGGTCCGGCTTGCGCTTGCGGAAGTCACTGAGCTGCACGAGTTCGAGCATCTCCTCTACGCGCTTGTTGATCTCCTTTCTCGGCAGGTGTTCTTTCTGCAAACCATAGGCAATGTTTTTCGCGACTGACATGTGTGGAAAAACCGCGTACGACTGGAACATCATATTGACTGGGCGGTCGTACGGTGCCTGGTGCGTAATGTCAACGCCGTCTATTTTGATCGTTCCGGCCGTCGGCACTTCAAAGCCCGCAAGCATGCGCAACAAGGTGGTCTTGCCGCATCCCGATCCACCGAGGATCGAGAATAGTTCGCCCTGGGCAATATCGAGATCGACGTTATCGACGGCAACAAAGTCCCCAAAGTGCTTGCTAACGCCGCGGATGCGTATGAAATCTTTCATATACCGCTCTTAACCCTGGCAAACGCGCGCGTGCGGGGACGTTCCCGTTTCGGGTCAGCAGAGAGGATCGGATACATGAGCTTCCAGGTCGCTTCGTCCGGGAAAATAGACGGGTTGTTCAGTATCTCCGGCTTGATGTACTGCCAGGATGCTGCGTTGGCGTTTGCGTAAAAGACCGTATTAGCGATATCAGCGGCAATGTCCGGGCGCATCAGGAAGTCGATGAACAGATAAGCATTGTCTTTGTGCGGTGCGTCGCTGGGTATGAAAATACCGTCTACCCACAGCCCCGAGCCTTCCTTCGGCACCGTGTAGCGTAAGTCGATGTCTATGCCCGCCTCTTCCGCACGAGTTGCGGCCTGGGCAAAGTCACCGGACCAGCTCATGGCGACGCATACTTCCTTGTTCGGCAGGTCAGAGATCATTTTCTGATTACTGAAATAGAGAATGTACGGCTCTACCAGCTTTAGCTGCGTTTCAGCTGCGGCGAGGCTCTCATCGTCAACGGCGTTCGGATCTAGGCCCAGGTAGGCAAGCACCATCGGGAAAAGGTCGGTAGGGCCGTCGAGCAGGCTGACACCACAATCCGCGAGTTTTGACACGACGTCCGGATCGAAT
>Ga0316201_10000581_pt1 | contig 21374 bp, 20 predicted proteins | sample CS6wburrow_MG_FD_204516 | JGI IMG/M metagenome (GOLD analysis project Ga0316201, IMG submission 204516) | Coastal sediment microbial communities from Delaware Bay, Delaware, United States - CS-6 worm burrow | ecosystem: Environmental > Aquatic > Marine > Coastal > Sediment | place: USA... | reverse complement strand
CGCGGCTCGAACTACTGCGGATGGCCGACCGGGTTCGGGAGATGATGGCTCATATACTTCCCGCCATTCTCGGCGGTGACCGGTGGACGCTGCTGGAGATCGAATCACTCGATGACGAAGTTGATGCCTTGCACGGGCACATCATCGGCTATCTGGGTCAGATCAGTGAGACGCGCCTGTCCGAGCAAAGCACCCAGGAGCTTCTCGACCTGATGGGGGCCACCAACGATCTGGAGTCGATTGGAGATCTCATCGAAACGAACATGGTGAGTCTCGGGCTTTCTCGCATTGAGGACGGCCTTACCGTGAGCCCTGAAACCGTTGAGGTGCTCTCGGAACTCCACGCCGCGGTGGCCGAGTCGCTGGATCTATCGATGATGGCGCTCGCTCAGAAGAATGCGGATGCTGCCCGACGGGTCGGGAACATGAAGAAGCAGATAAACAGCATGGAGCGGGCCGCAACCACTCATGAAGCGTCCCGGTTGGTGGCAGACGCGCCGGATCGGATCGCGCACTACCGCTTCGAGGTCGACGTCATCGCCAATCTCAAGCGCATCTACTACTTCTCCAAGCGGATCGCCCGAGTGTCGGTTCCCGAGGCTGAGAAAGCTGCCATGACCGAGGAGTAGCAGGCCTGGGATGATTGGTCGCAGTAGGAGTTGGACTCGTGCTCGGCAACGGTCCCTGCGCTGTGGCAGTCGCTCATAGCGCAGGAGCATTCCGTCGGCCATAGGGCCTCGAGTGTGTTCGGAGTCGTCACCCGACGGCCCTACAATCGGGCTGCGCGGGCCCGTAGCTCAATTCGGTCAGAGCAGCGGACTCATAATCCGTTGGTTGCAGGTTCAAGTCCTGCCGGGCCCACCAGCAGAAACCCCTGGTCGCAGGGGGTTTCTGTACTGCTGTGAGGGTCTGGCCCGAGGCTCAGTTTGGAGGGTTGGTCCGTCTGTGGTCCGTCTGACGGTGGGAGTAGACGGCGTCGAGAGCCCGAGCCATGGCCTCGAATTCGGACGGGAAGAGGTGCCCATAGGTGTCCATTGTCACCGTGATGGACGAATGTCCCAGGTATCTCTTGATGGCTTCAGGGTGGGCGCCCTGGCTGATGAGGAGCGCTGCGGCTGTGTGTCGTAGGTCGTGGATACGAAGCTCGGCGGGGAGATCGGTTTGCCGAAGCGCGGGTTTCCACACGTTTTTCGAGAAGTTCGAGTTCCGCAGCGGGGAACCGTTGTTGACGGTGAACAGCAGGCCGTCGCGATCTGGTTGGGAGAAGTCGAGCGATTGCTCGTTGAGCTTGTCCCGTAGAAAGGCGGGGATGACGATGGTACGGCTGCGATGGTTCTTGGTGGATCCGAAGTAGAGGTGGCCGCTCACCTCCGACAATGATTCAGCGATCTCGATTCGGGAGTGGAGGTAGTCGAAGCGGCGGTGGCGGAGGGCGGCGGCTTCTCCCCACCGGAGCCCTCCATAGGCCAAGAGGTAGATGAGCGTCTGGTAGCGGCTGTCGACGTGAGCGGCGAGCTTATCAACCTGAGTGGAGTCGAGGAACAGCATCTCGCGCCGCGTTGTCCGAGGGGGTCTCGCATGTTCGGCTGGATTTCTGGACAGGTAGCGATTGCGAACAGCGGCCTTCATGACGGCGTTGATAACCTGATGGGCCTGTCTGATACGCGACGGTGACAGCCCCGAGGATTGGAGATCGGCAAGCCAGGTCTCAATGGAGAGCGTGTCGATGTGATCGAGTCTGGCGTTGCCGAAGCGAGGCACGACATGGGTACGGAGTAACGACTCGTATCCGGCCAAGGTCTTCGGTTTGAGGTGTGAGCGAGTCGAGAGCCAGCGTGTGGCCCAGTCGTCGAAGGGCGTGGCCGCAAGACCGGGATCTATCCACTCCGACCGCTGGATCTGGGACTCGATCTGGATAAGGAACTTCTCCGCGTCGGCCTTCCTCTTGAAGGTCCTTGATCGTTCGCGACCGGTTGGATCAAGGTATCGAACCTGCCAGTTGTGTCGATCACGGGGATGTCGCCGGATGTGTGCCAAGAGAGTCTCCTAGTGCTCCTCTTGGAGCAGCCGTTCGTTGATCCACAGTTCGACGTCGCTCCAACGAAAACGAACGTATCGGCCAACCCGGAATCCGGGAGGTCCCTCACGCCGGTGTCTCCATGCGTAGATCGTGGCCACTGGCACTTCGAGGTAGTCAGCGAGATCCTTCGCCGACAGAAGCCGGTCCGTGTCGTAGTCGTTCACGCGCGCGAGCCTCGACTCGTCGGCTCTCCAGGCCCGGATGAAACCCGGACTCTGCCACACAAGACTGGCGATGGAGGACTACTTGGCTTGTCCACGAGATGGCTGAGATCCATCTCTACACTATACTGGATCATACAGCAGTAATACAACATTAAGTTATAGGATCATCAAGCCCTCTGCTCAAGGGAAGTCGAAGACGGCACGAGTTGCATAGACGGCGCGGTCGCGAATGCGGCCGCCGTCTACGCTGACCACGCCGCATGAAAAGTCAGAAACCCGTGTCCAACGAAACGGGGCAACTCCAACTCGATGTCGGAGAGTAGATGGGCGGCAGAGGAGGTCACGTCAGTGGACGCAACTGATTGCTGCTTGACAAGGAGCCTCTCACACTCCGGCATCCGTCAAGGCTTGCTGCTGCGGTGATTCTTTGCCTACTCGCAAATCGTGGTGTGATAGGGCCATATGGCTCTATCACACGGCGGACGGAAGGCGCAGAGTTGCAACAGCAGGAAGGGGGTGGAAGTGGATACGCACGACGACTTTGATCTCGAAATCCGTGTAGAAACATGGGATCAGAAGCCTGAGGATGAGCCGAGGAGCGAGACTGCGTTCATGTGTCCAACAAACGTATATGAATGTGGCACGACATGGCATCGGAACACCTACTGCTATGACTGACAACTCCTAACAAGCCGTTACGTCGGGCATGGAAGGGTCTCCTCGTTCATGCCCGATATCGGCATCGCCTCAGCCCAGGGTGGGGATCTCAGAAAACCCGGGCGAAACCGGCGAGCGGTTACCGACATCACCGAACACTTCGGCGCGGGAGAGCAAGGGGCGTTGCGCTGTTGCCTCAGTGACGTTGGCGTGGCGAGTCGTTGCTTTGTCGCTCGATGCCAACCCGGCCGCAAACCTCGCTGTGAACGCGTCCGGTATTGCGCTCAAGTAGCGCTTACCCGACTCAATCGCGATCCATTGAGATCAACGATTCGACACCGCCAGAAGGCGAGCCGCGCCCGAACGCTGCGACCAACCATCGTCTCAGGTTCAAGCCCCGTTCTCCACGTGGCTCCCCGTCGAGCCTCGCTGGAACAGCGGAACTACGAACTGCGCCAAATGGCGGCCTTCCGGACCCTGCAGCCACAAATCATCGAAGCCCGGATACATCTCATGAAAGACGAAAGAATCGACGCTTCGTCCGAGGCGTTGCGCTTCGATCACTACAATGTCAGCACAGTACGGATCGTCCAGATCCACTAGTACCGTATCGTCGGGTTCTGATGATCTGTGCTCCTGTGACCAGAACACCCACCGAGGCACCGACCACTTCCGCCTCCACTCTCGGAAATCCGCAGCTATCTGTGGAGTACGATCCGAATCTCCTACATCTGCCAATTGCAGACGCCACTGCGCAGGACGTAGGACGAGACGTCCATGGCAAACTCGGGGCAGGAACGTCTGATTCTCGAACGATCCCCAATCGAATGGAAATGGATTGAGGCTCAATTCGTCTGATACCTCATCAAGGAAACGAGCGATATTGGGAGCGAGATAAGTGTTCGCTGTGTGGGTGCTCCGAGCAAGCACACGACGATCATGTGTCACAGATCGAAGATAGAAGCGGTTGCCAGCGATCCCGACAACTATGTCATCGAGCGCGATTACATTGGCTTCCGCTACGCCCGGGTTCCCTTCGACAACGATCTCGTGGCTGAGGAGGGGCGGCCGCGAAAACAGGTGTGTTCCTCCTTCTGATCCTGGCCAGTACACGAGTTCGGCAACGAGAGGCTCATCAGGATTCCTCACTTCGCCATCCACCATCCGCCTGAGTACGGCCTGCTCGTGGCCACTCAAGAGTCGGGCGAACCGAGCTAGAGACCTACCTGCCCCGGCAAACCCTGAGTCGTGCGTCATGACCACGCGGTATTCCCCTCGGTTGATCGCTGCGATTGAGCTAGCAGCAATCGAGCACCTGATCTCCAACGATTCCGGATAGCTTGAGGAACCATCGCCAATCGAACTGCGCTCAAGTGCTTCTAGGTCGCTCGATGTCAACTCAATCTCGTAGTCGTTGTCGCTCCGGTCCAGTAATGCAGCGAGTACCGCGTCTCGTTCGCGCCGTTCCCTCCGCGCTGGAAGGGACCGAGCACGACCCGGTGGACACGAATAACTCGGAGGGGGACCGAGGCCAGTCTTGATGTCGAGTAGTTCCAAGGCGGAAACCTCATCACCGCCATACCTCGCACTGAACTCCGCTCGGTAGGCGTTCAGGAAGGGGTTCATGGATCGTTCTGCAGATAGTCGCATAAGGATGTCACCAGCCTCTGCAACGTCTGCCGCGACCGCAGCCGAGAACGTGGCTGCGTCGGCGTGGAACCGCAGGTCTATGTGGACGTCGCCTGGCCCGACGACGATCCCGCACGGTGATTCCTCGGCATCGAAGAGCTTCCATCGTTGTCCAATTGGAGTCGAACGTAGCGCATGCGCCCCCACAACAGCTCCCCGGAAGGTATCGACTGCCAGTCCCGACGCCGAACTCTCCTCAATGACCGCACCACATTCCTCGTTGCTGGCATCAGCGGTTAGGCCTGCAGGGCTAGCGGGCAGTAGAAAACAACCGGCCCGAAGGACTTCCAGAACTGCCTCAAGCTCTCCTTTGGAACTATCTGGGAACTCCTCATGTAATCTCGTCAGAAGAGCTGAGCCAGTTATCGGTTCTCGGGCTAGATCAAGCGCTCTCTCGACACATGGGTTCGACCGTATGCTGAGTTGCCAGCCGCCGCTGACCTTCATACGATACGGATCGAGCACTGTGACGAACACCCTCCCGTGCCGACTGTACGCGGTGGGACTCGTGTGGTACCGCACTCGTGCGACGAAAGCCGGACTCCTCTCCACTTCGAGTAGAGCCTCACGCAGTAGCGGCAAGGCCGGCCAGATTTCGGTGCTGTGTTTCCCTGTGTTATCCAGTCGCACCGCCATTGTGGTTCCTAGCTCAAGAATCGCTATCCCAGCGAAGAATCCCCGTGGTGTCGTCCGCGTGGACATCCACGCTAACGACTCAAACATGTTCATCTCGCTCTCATGAGATCGTTCTCCTTGGCATTCTTCCGCTATACCCTCGATCGCCAGAGCGTCTCGGCACCAGTCCCTAGCGCGCTTTGTCAGCTCCGGAAGTGCGCCGCGTCTGGGCTCGTTGTCAGTAGAGGTGAGGAGAGATTGATATGCTCGCCCTCTCAGCGCTGGAACGTGCGCCAGAACGAGACCGCTGGCTTCATAGAGGGCAGGGCCCTGTTCTTTGCGGACGTTGTATGACAGTCGCCTGGAGCCTTCGTGAATCTAGCGCGAACACTACCTTGCCCAGGCCTCGCGTTTGCGAGCCCGGCTCCAATTCCAGCGGTTGTGCTTGCAGATCGGCCGTCGGCGCGCTCTGCGAACACAGAGGGTCTCAGACGCTCGCTTGTCAAGCAGCGACTGGGATTGTCAAGGGCTAGGAGGAATCGCCCGTGGGCGGCAAGTAGATCCGCCCACTGGTGGCCAACGGTTGCCGTTTCTGGCCAGTGGTGTTGCCCGGGGTTGGGTGGTTGGTGGTCTCACTGAACCTCCCCGGGTTTCATGCAGGCTCTGATGTTCCCCCGGTTTGGTGGGGTCAGCTTGCTTGACTCTGGAGTGGGGCGGTTGGTTTCTCGTAGTGGATTCTCTCGTATTCGATGGGTGTCCGCATCCCTAGGGCGGAGTGGCGTCGTTGACGGTTGTGGAAGATCTCGAGGTATTCGAATATGGCGTTGGCTAGTTCAATGCGGGTGCGCCATCGTTGCCGGCCTAGTAGTTCGACCTGCATGCGAGCCCAGAATGCTTCGACGACGGCGTTGTCGAAACAGTCCCCGACCCATCGAAGGGACCAGCCCCGATTGTTGGGCCCGGTAGGTGAACGCCCAGGACGTGAACTGAGCGGATTCAATCGGTGGTCGCAACACCGGACTGTTGGAGAGAGCGTAGGCGCTCGTTGAGCGCTTCGGCGGGTGTGCGCCGGCCGAGGATCTTGCGGGGACGCGAGTTGATGGTCGCTGCTACGGCTTCGATCTCTTCGGCGTTCCAGCGGGAGAGGTCGGTGCCTTTGGGGAAGTATTGGCGTAGGAGTCCGTTGGTGTTCTCGTTGGTGCCGCGCTGCTAGGGGCTGTGGGGGTCGGCGAAGTAGACCGGGATGTCGGTATCAACGGTGAACTGGGCATATCATCGTGACCGCGCCGTAGCCGGCGAGAGCCGGCCCGTTCTTCGTGCGTGGGATTGTCCCGTAGCCATCTTCTCGTGGCAGATGGATGAGCATCGTGAATCGGGTGGTTCGCTCCACGAGCGTGCCGATCGCCGAGCGTTTCAGACCGATCACCAGGTCGCCTTCCCAATGACCAGGCACAGCCCGATCCTCAACCTCGGCGGGTCGTTCAGAGATCATGACTTCGGGTGTGACATGGGCCTAGGCTTGGCGTCGTGCCCTCGCTCGAGGAACTCGCAGGGCACGGCCTGAGCGATGACACGCCGACGAGTTCACGCTTGAGCGCCCCCCGGCTCTCGACATAGAGCGCCTGGTAGATGGCCTCGTGGCTGATCCGCATGGACTCATCATGGGGGAAATCGACCTTCAAGCGGTTCGAGATCTGTTCAGGGCTCCATCCCTGCGTCCAGCGGCGGTCACCCCGATGGGGCTTGTTGCGTCCCTTCCACTCCAGACGCTCAGGACCGACCGGTCGCCCATCCACGCCGCGCACACGCCCCGATAGCCGGTCCTCGACATAGCAGCGCAGACGATCGTTGCTCACGAGTTTCGCGGTCTTCGGGCGGCGAGCGACCAGCTCAGCTTTCCATTGAGCCACCGATGCTCGATAGTCGAGCTTCCCACCCCGGGTGGCTGCGTTGCGGCGCAGCTCCCGCTGATCGTCGATGGGGAGCGGCCCAGCTGACGGGCGATCTCTCGCACCCCAGCACCCTTCGCTCGGAGCAGAGCGATCTCTTCGCGTTCAGCGAAGCACAGATACCGGCCAGAACGGGGAGCAAGATCAATCGTTGGCATCCCGCCACCTTCGCGGAACCAACGGGCGCCCGCAGCCTCAGAAACGCCAGCCGCATTTGCTGCCTCTCCAGTTGTCACACTCGTCGCGATCACATACCAGAACTCACGTTCCACCTCGCGACGCAACGACGGCTTACCCGGCGACTTCATCGGCGCCTGCCCCGTCAGCTCCGTCATCCACCCAGCTGGCCGTCCCATCACACACCTCCACATCGAGGTGTTGCAACGACCAGTTGAATCCGCTCTGGGTGCCCTAGTCGGAGTGGATCACCGTCCCATCCGGCCGCCGATTCTCGATGGCTATGCCGAGCGCCGAGGTGACCAGATTCGATGTTGGTGAGGAGTCGATGGCCAGCCCGACTACTCGCCTGCTGAACACGTCCAAGACGACAGCGCAGTAGACCTTTCCTTCTCGGGTGCGGTGTTCGGTGATGTCGGTGACCCACAGCTGGTCGGGCTTGTTACGAGCGAACCTCCGGTCCACCAGATCAGCAGCCGTGTATTCGGGCACCACCCGCCTGCTGGGTCGTCGACTGCCCGGAAGGCCTTGCAGGCCGCCTCTTCTCATCAGCATCTCCACGGCGTTGTGCCCAACCTTGATCCCACAACCCATCGTCAGCTCGGCGTGCACTCGAGGCGCTCCGTAGGTGCCTCGGGATGCGGTGTAGACCTGGCGGATCATGTCGGTCAACCAGGCGTGGCGGATCGACCGAGCAGACGGAGGCCTTTTCCGCCACGCATAGAAGCCCAACTCGGAGACCTCTAACACCCGAGCTGCCGTCTGCACCGGCAGACCCTCAGAGGCAATCACAGAGATCACCTCGAACCGTCTTTTGTGGACACCACCCGAGCCTTCAACAGTTCATTGGCTCTGCGGGTCACCGCCAGTTCGTTCTCCAACTCTATGATCCGGCGGCGAGCAGCCTTCAACTCCGCCCGCTCCGATGACGTCAGGCCAGCCAGTTCGCCACGGTCCATTGCGTCCTGTCTACGCCAGTTGTAGATCGTCTGGGCAGACACCCCCAGATCCTCAGCCACCGAACTACCAGCGGGTACCAGATCGAGGACTCTGCGACGGAACTCAGGCGGATACGGCTTTGGCATGTCAGACCCTCCTTCACGGGTCAAAGCACACCAGATTCAAATATCCCAACTCCACCAAACCCGGGGAACATCAGAGCCTGCGCATTACCCGGGGAGGTTCACACCCCCTTCCGTCGGTGGCTTGGGTGGATCTGATGGAGTCACCGGTGGTGACAACGAGGTGGGCGTGGTGATGAGCTGGTCGATGGTGGCTGTTCAGTCCCTGTCGTCTTTCCGCAAACGGTGGATGACACGGCTGGCAAGGCGGCGTTCGTGGGCTTGTTGCCTTCTGTGGTTTGCGTTTATCGTTGCGGTTCGGCCGCGAGTTCAATCGGCCGGCAGTTGAGCCGTTGCCCGCTCATTAGGAGAATGCGATGGTGGACCCGCCACGTCGGTTCGATCTCCGAGGGAACCAGCGAATAGAAGCGTCCCCTACATCGCTAGCGTCACCCACCGGGTCGCCGATCTCTGCCAGCAGGGTGGCAGAGGCGATAGGTCCGAGGCCGGGTTCGTCACGTAGCGTGGTGCCGTCCGTTCGAGGAATTCATCGATGAGTCGTTCGAGTTGGCGGATCTCACGACACGCTTGCCATCATCGGAGCGCTTGAGTCGTCGGTATTGGCCATTGGGTATCCCAGACGGATGACGGCCTCGGAAAACGGCTTGCCTGCGTGTGGCGTCTTTCACGGAGGTTCCGCTGGGTAGTGATCTGGTTCCGCAAGCGATACCTGAGATTGAGCATGCACATCTTGATCTGGTGTCACCAGGCTGACTAGGCTCAACTCGCGACCCGCGGACCAATCAAAACCAGCAGGATTGGGCCTCCTTCAAGCCCAGGGCGGTTCGATCTGAGTGATCTGGCTTGGCTGGGACACATGGAGAACAGCGCACTTGGCCACCTGGGTTTTAGGCCTATTCGGACAAGGAGAGCATTTGATTCGCGCGAATCACGATGAGTGGGAAGCAGCACCGATGCCGCAACACCTTGTCATCACCGCGAAATCAATCGTAGATAGGATCGCTCAACTGCTTAGGGACCCAGCCGAGTACGGGCAACACCTCGAGCGGTCGCTGCGCCAAGAAGAAGCACTGCACGGACTGAAGGAACGGACGCTCTGGCCGATGGGTCTGGCGAGTGGGTATCTTTCATCGGCATTGCTTTTTGCCCACTTGGACCGATGTTATCCGACCGCCGGTTGGGACCGCGTCGCCCACGAGCACCTTTCGCATGCCATTGAACCGCTCGAGCAAGGACAGACGGTGCGCCTCGGCCTATACCAAGGCATCGCGGGACTTGGATACGTCGCGAGATACATGGACCCGAATCATGAGCGCTACCGAACGCTGATTCGAGCAGTAGAAAGGGGACTCCTCGAATCGCTTGGGCGATTCTCAGATGTTCCCAGCCCCATCAAGACGAATCACTACGACCTAATCAACGGCATTACGGGTGTGTTGGCTTTCCTGGTCGAAGATTCGCCCAGCGCGCTCGCTACATCACTCCAAGACCAGGCTATCGAATTCCTCATATCGACAACCGGCAGAACGGCGATAGACCACCGAGGTGGTTTCTTCGTCGATTCTGGGGAAATGCCCTTCGAGGAAGACCGCCTGCTCTTTCCATCCGGCGCTCTTGATTTGGGGCTCGCTCATGGTATCGCCGGTGTCATAGCGGCACTTGCCGTGGCCACATTGAACGGCAGTGCGACGAGCGAGAGACTCGGTGCCATAGAACGGCTCTGTGACATTATCTGGCAGTGTCGTATTGAAGGAGAAGGCGGAGCTAATTGGCCTGCGAAAGTGGGTCCAGCGGGGCCGCGACAAGGATCAGGAGGTAGATACTCGTGGTGCTACAGAGCACCAGGAGTATCAAGAGCCCTGGCGCTCGGAGGCATAGCGACAGGGTCCGAGGTCGTGGCAAGCAACGCCGTGGATTCATTCCGCTTCGTTGCCTCTCACGGTGAATCGGGTCTGCGTGGGCTAGGCCCAACCCTGTGCCACGGTTTGGCTGGCGTCCTCCAGATTGCCCTACGATTCTGGAACGACACGCACGATGAGCTGATGGCCTCGTTCGCTCAAGAGTGTTGCATCGCGCTCCTCGAGAAGTTCGATCGGTCTTCGTCTCTCTGCTATCGAAATGAGGTTGCCGCTGGGGCGATCGACGATCCGGGACTCCTAACAGGCGCGGCCGGAATCGCCCTGTCCTTGCTGTCCGTAACTTCGCCGCACGCGCCTGCCTGGGACCGTGTTCTGCTTCTTGCCTAGCTTTCTGCGACGATTGCCGGGCGTCTCGGTCTTGGCATGGTGAACCGCCCCGGGTTTGATGACCGCTCGTTCTAGTGGGTCATGGCCTCGAGGGCCGGCTTGTTGTGACGGTAGTAGCCGGCTTCGGCTTCGGTTGGGGTGGTGAAGCTGGGATCGGAGGTGATCTCTCCGCGGAGTCGCCGATGGTTGAACCATTCGATGTAGGTCATGGTGGCGAACTCGACGTCGTTGAGGCCTCGCCATGGCCCGTGGCGGTTGATCAGTTCCCACTTGTAGAGACCGTTGAACGACTCGGCCATTGCGTTATCGAACGAATCACCTCGTGATCCGGCCGATGCCACGATAGAGTTCTCCGCCAGCCGTTCCGAGTAGCGAATACTGAGATACTGCCCGCCCCTGTCGCTGTGGTGGACCAGCCCATCGAGGTCGCAGCCGGCACGCCGCCGATTCCAGATAGTCATCTCCAGAGCGTCGACTGTCAGATCCGAACGCAGCGATCGTGACGTCTGCCAGCCGACGATCATCCGCGAGTACACGTCGATGATGAACGCCGCATACACCCCATCCGGTGTGGGTCTTCACATGGGTCAGATCCGCCACCCACAGCCGGCTAGGTGCTGGTGCTCGGAATCGACGGTCGACCAGGTCGGCCGGCCGAGCCAGCCGGTCGTCGCCACGTGTGGTGACCGTGAACGTCCTGCCCCGTCTGGCTCCTGACAGTCCCTCGGCACGCATGAGACGTTCCACCGTGCAGCGGGCCACCCTGATCCCTTCCCGGTTCATTTGGGTCCACACCTTGTCGGCGCCGTACACACCCAAGTTCTCCGCGAACACCCGACGGATCTCCACCACCAGTTCGGCATCACGGACCGGACGGGCCGATGGTGGCCTCTTCCTTGCGACCCAATACGTGTTCGGGGCGATCCCACAGCCGTGCTCACGGAGCACCCTGCAGATCGGCTCGACCCCGAAGCGGTCACGATGGGCGTCAATGAACGCGATCACTTCTTGGACTGGCGGTCGAGCTCCGCTCCGAAGAAAGCCGACGCCGCCTTCAAGATCTCGTTGGCTCGACGCAACTCCTTGTTCTCCCGCTCCAGTTCACGGATCCGGGCCCGGTGGTCGGTCGTGAGACCCGGCCGTAGCCCGGCATCGGTCTCCGCCCAACGGACCCACTGCCGTAGCGTCTCGTGGTTGATCGAAGCTTCCTCGAGATCGACTCGATCGCACTCCACTGCGACGTATACCCAGCCTGGTGATCGAACACCATCCGCACCGCCCGCTCACCACTTCGTCGGGGTACCTGTCCCGCACACGTCTCTGCTCTGGCATCGCTCCATCCTCTCACGGACTGGAGCAGTCACCTATCCCGGGGCGGTTCATGGCGCCATCCTCGTTCGACTTCCCAGAAGCAGAAGACCGCCGTCGTGTCTCCCGGCCGGTCTTTCATGAGAGAAGATTCTCGCCGATTGCGGGATCCGAAAGACAACTGGAACTCAATCACCTTTCGCCCAATCCGGCTCATGGTGGCTGAGCCCCCGCAGCGTGCGCAAGATTCGATACTTGAGATCTGCCTCCCTAAGTCGATCAACGCCGAGCAATCGATTGCAGTGCATATGCGCAACTGAGGCGATGAAACCTTGTCCCACCGAAGCGGTGCCCGAGTGGGCAAGCTCGGCGAGACGGCGTGCGAGGGGTTTCAACGAGCGGTTACGGCGGCGAAGTATGTCAGCATATGGTGCTCCTCCAACGATCCCTTCACGCCATTGCAGATCCCCGATGAGGCGCTCGAGGTGATCTCTATTCTCTCTGTATGCCCGATCGCTCTCGATACGTTGCGTTCGAATCAAATCCGACTCGAGTTCCACCATGTGGCCGAAGAGAGCCTGCGGGCTAGCTACACCTCTTCCGATAGATAGCGTGAACTCATGGAGAGAAAGGAGTGCAAGTTCGTCTCGCGAGAGTTCAACTTTCGGTGCGTGGCGAATCAATTCCATGGCATATTGTGTGTCAGTTGTGAACAACGATTCAGCTAGATCACAGCCAGCCTCGCCCCCGTATCGGCCGACTTCTCTTCGGTAGGTATGGATTGATACGGTTTGGATCGCCCTGGACCGCATTTGGCTACCGCTCCAAGCGTTAATCCTCGACAATACCTCGCGTTGCAGCACTGAAGGTTCGCCCTCTAGCCGCACGCGAAGGTGAGGGTCGGGGTCGGCATACCTGACGAAGAACCAGCGAGTGATCGATTGACCATCCACTAGGCCATCGAGCACCGAGGACTCCAAGTCAATAAGCAGGTCTTCCTGTAGAGCGACCGGTCCATACAGCTTGATGTACAGCCATGTCGATCCTGGCGGTAGGTTCCAGTCCTTCCAGGAGTACGGGAGGTCAGGCACCAGCGGTGGCGATGTAGTCCTGGCCGGCGACCTCGCAACCAGGGGGATGGCGAACTCAGCGACATACCGACCGGTAGATCCACCGACCCAGGTACCTTCGGGAGTTGGGAACATCTCCTCTAGTACCACGGGGTTCTCGAGTTTACGCGCCGCAGCTTGGAGAATCGCAACGCAAACCGGATGATCAAGATTCAGGAGAAGGCGCTGGTCGCCGCTAACCAGAAAGACCATCTGAGGGACAAACCAGTTCCGTGACCACTGCCTCACCTGCTCGCACCACTCGCTTTCGGCAAGCTGACCTGCAGTTCGACGTAGGTAGGCGGGCATCTTCCACTCCGCTACGCGAAGGATGACCCTTCCAACGCGAACTCTCGGAAGAAACGGAGCGTTCTCGAGCAAGCCCCAATCGAATCGGCCAAATCCCTTCGATTCGGACAACGACACTTCCAAGAGGAAACGACATAGGTTCGGCTGTAACTGCATATTGAGGACATGGCTTGCTCTTACCAGTAGCTCGAGGCCGCTAGCCTGGTCACGAAGGTAGAAGCGCCCGGATCGCACTCCAACGGCAATGTCCCGCAAATCGACCTCGCTCACAGCATTTGGGGTTTCACCACACTGGAATCGGATTTCGTGTGACCGGAATCGCGGGCGAATCGCCACATTGGCCAAGCGCCCTTCGCTTGGTAGGTGTACCAGTTCCGCGTGGATGCGTTGGGGATCGGCTTCCTGCTCGTCCCGCGCGAGGTCTCTCAGACTCTCGGATACGCGCTCTGGGAGAAAGTCCAGGAAGCGAGCAAGTGAGCGCCCAGCACCTGACACGCCACGGTCGACCAAGATTTCGAAATCGCCGGAATCGATGGCCATGGCCGACGCGGCTGATATATGGGCGATGACGTCAAGGCTCTGCGGTAGCGGATCTCCGGACTGCATCCAGCTGTCGCTCGACTTCAGGCGATCCAGATCCTCGCTCTTGAGCGAGACTTCACGGGAGCCGCTGATCGTTCCCTCGTGAACTAGCTCGAACAGGTAACGCGTAGCCTCGAGGTGTCGTTCGGAACTTCCTGTGTTCCTGCGCGATGGTCCGGGTGGAAACCGGTACGTGTCCGGTGGTCCTAACCCGATGTCTTCGTCGAGTAGTTCAACCAGGGAGACTTCGGAGGCTCCGTATCGGGCGGTGAATTCGTGTGAGAACCCATCGAGGTGTGGATAGTGGAACCCTTGCCACGGTAGATCCAGCATGATTTGAGCGGCTCGAGCAACTTCATCGGCGACTTTCTTGGAGAGAGTGCTGGCGTCGAGATGCACCTGAGTGTCAATCTGGAACGTCGGTGGTTGGTGAGCGTCGCAACCGCTGGCGGACGGGATCTCAATGTCCGGCAGATGCTCAGCGCCTTCACCCAAGGGCCGCCGGTCATACGCGGCGGCCTGGGCTAATGCCATCTCCAGACTCTCCGCTTCACGACTACATCCTGGCAGCTTCTGGATGACGGCAAGAAGCGGCTTGATGGGGTCCTTCTCCGTGAGCGACGGGCGGAGTTCACTGATGAGGAACCCGTTTGTGCGAAGAGCCTCGACAAGACGAACCACTCTGTCCTTGGCGATTGACGGATAGTGGTCGGAAAGGGCATTGACTAGCTCAGATAGGGTACGGCCGGAGGTCGCGATGTCTAGGGCCTTCTCGACCGCGGGAGTGAGGCCAATGGATGCTCTCGTCTGATCTCGCACTCGTCCCAGGCTGTCCGTGTGTCCCAGCACGACTCTCCCGCCGTACCTAAGGTTGAGCGGGTTTGACAAATGACGTATGTGCGCAACAGCTTGAGGCTTGGATTCCACCGACGCTACCAACTCCATAATCCAACCCATGTCTGGGCGGGTTCGAGTTCTACGCCTGTCGGCTGCGCCAACGTGAATGTCGGTGTTACGTCCGAACTCGATCACAGACACACCAGCGAATAGACCCATAGGAGTGGGTCGCGTCGACATGCGGGTGACGTACTTCACTAGCTTGAGCCGAGCCTGACGGGCTCTCTTGCTATCGGAGCCCTTGTTGATATAGGAGATGCCCCACATCGCCATGCTGGGACTTGCGATCGTGATTGCTTCGCTGACCACAGTCGAGTCCAGTAGCTGGCCCAGCTGCTGATCAACGGCGAGCAGTTGATCAGATCGAAAGTCGGAGTTCGTGTTCCCGTTCGGTTCGTCCGGAGTCTCTGGTACGGAGTCGGGGAGCAAATGTAGCCGCTCCAAGACGTCCAAAGGAAGGAGTGGGATACGTGCGATACAGAACCCTAGATCAACGTACTTCAACTTCATCCACTACAACTCCTTTGATTATCCGATGCTGTCCCACTCGTATTCGAAAGCCGACAGTGCCAGACTACCGAGAGACGCAGTCCCTTGAACATGAGCGATCGATCGAGGTCAAGGATGGAGAATCGAGTCGGCGCGCTTCAGGAGTAGTCGCTTCTGTCGGCTTGCACCAGTCGGCCTAGAGTACCTTCGGGTACCGGAAACGAGCGTCACGGGATCTCCGCCGACGAACAAGGAAACGTACCGGGTTCGCGCGTTTGACGTGGGTAGCACCCTCGTCGCTCACATTCTGGAACCGAGAAGATGAGGGAGTAGCGGCGGAGCCCTCCTCATCTTGTGGCAATCGGCCCTATCGGGCGGTTGGAAGATAGGCAAGCATTGCTGACGTGTTGAAAGGGCGTTTCGCGGCGTGATCAGATTCATGGTGCAGCGACTGGTCTTGGGGTTGTTGACGTTGCTGGTATTCGTGACGTTCCTATTCGTGTTGGCGAAGGTTCTGATCCCGGGCGACTTCGTTACTCAGTTCCAGTTTTCGTTGAGTCTTGAGGAGCGGGAGGCGTTGCGTGAGGGTTTGGGTTTGACTCAGCCGATATGGCGACAGTACCTGTCGTTCGTCGGCAGCCTCCTGACGGGTGACCTCGGCACGTCTTACTATGGGAATCCGGTGTCTTCTCACATATGGTTCGACACCCAGGCAACGGTTTTGATGTTCATGACCGGTATGGGGGTGGCCTATGTGGCCGGTCAGTGGATGGGCCGTGTGGCGGCTTGGCGGTCATCGAGCCGATGGTCGAATGCCATTGCGTTTGGATCGGTGATGACATACACGGTGTTTCCAGTGTTGCTTGCGTTCATTCTGATGGTGGCGTTTCGCAAGATCACAGGCTGGACAGGCTTCCTAGAGATGCGGTCGTTAGAAGTCGTCGATACTGACTCGTTCTGGATACTGCCAGCCACAATCGGAGGGACCCTTGCAGCAGTCACTGTTGCGTCGAAGTCGAGGGTTCGATGGGGCCGTGCTCCCATACCCGGCTTGGTTGGCCTTGCACTGGTGGCTGTCGGGTCCGTCGGGGTGTGGTCGCTGCTCGGGATGCGTTCATTCGCTCTTGATTGGATGTATTTGCTTTCGCTTCCGATCCTGGCAATAGCGCTCTTGTCCTTCGGTGAGATCACTCTGATAGTCAAAGGCGCCATGAGCGATGTCGCTCATGAGGACTTCGTTCAGACAGCGAGGGCGAAAGGGCTCTCCGAGCGGATGGTGCGTGATCGTCATGCCGCGCGGGTGTCTCTGCTTCCGGTGGTTAGCAAGCTGATGGTGAACGTCCCTTTCTTCTTGGCTGGTCTGGTGATCATCGAAACCGCGTTCATCCAGCCCCTCTCGTCTGGCCTCTATATCGATGTTCCTGGCTTGAGCGGAATCCTGTTCTCATCTCTATCGGAGCGGAATGTCCCGGTCGTGGTTGGTGGGCTCTTTGCCGTCGGGTTGATCTCGCTGGTCATCCGGGTCGGTTTAGACGTTCTTCTGGCGTTCCTTGATCCACGCATCCGCTACTCATCAACCGCCAGGAGTAGCGGATGACGGTTAGTTCACCGGGCACGAGTCCGAAGCCTCCAGCAACACCGGCCCGCCTACGTGCCGACCGATGGGCAGCCCGGTGGAGGAGCATTCGCCGGGCATGGAAGGGGTACCGATTGTCCCGAGCCGGAACGACCGGTCTGATCCTGTTGATCCTGTTCGGTCTGATGGCAATCGTCCATCCCCTTCTCCTGCGGACGGTGTGGCCGTCACCGATCTACCACCCGGAACGGGGGTTCGACCGGGTCGTGATCGAGAAGACTGCGGTAGTCGAAGTGACCGACCCTGCTACAGAGATAGACGTGATGCTCGCCCGACTCGCCAACCCGTATCTGAAAGAGGGCGACATCGTTGAGGTTCCACAACCAAGCCAAATGTCACTCAAGCACCCTCTCGGGATCGATCCACTCGGACGAGATGTACTGAGCATGGTCTTTGGTGGTGCCGCCTCCACCTACCTCATGGGCTTAGCGGCGGCGCTCACGACAGCGCTAGTCGGAACGCTGTTCGCCTGTCTCGCCGCCTACTACCGGGGCTGGATCGATGGTCTCCTCAGCCGGGTATCGGATGCATTGCTGCTGCTGCCCGTGCCAATTCTCATGATCATTCTGGGCACTTCAGGAATCGCTGAGTTCATCGGGCCGGTCATGTTCGGACTGATATATGGTCTCGTCGCAGGTGCCGGGAGTGCTGCGGTAGTTCTTCGATCGCAAGCCCTCTCGATCCTCGAACGTCCCTTCATCGATTCCGCCCGAGTGGCAGGAGCCAGTCCGTTGCGGGTCATCACTCACCACCTGTTGCCCCACCTGGCTCCAACCGCCTCAATCCATCTTCTGATTGGCGCCACCGGCGCCGTCGTCACCTACGGCTTCGTATCCTTCCTGGCCTACACGACCACCCGCTTCAACTGGGGCACCATGGTGTACTTCGCCGTCATCTACCCAAACCCAGATGGAGTCATACCCTGGAACGTCCTCCTCGCCGGAGGGATCGCCATCTCCCTGTTCGCCGCCTCCTTCTACCTCATCGCCCAAGGCATCCAAACCTCGATCGTGCATTCCGATATCGGTACTGCGAGATACGCCGGACCCCCGCCTACAACCATCGAACGCTATCGAGCCCCTTGAGCTTCAGGCTCAACCGGTAGGGTCACCAGCCCCCTCCAAAGCAGCCAGGCAACCGTGTATGCAGCGGCCACGACCACACCGGCGACAAGGTCCGCCACCGGTTTCGATTCGACTACTCCGACCGCCCACCATTGGTAGGCCATCAGCGCAACAAGACCGCCACCGCCAATGACCAGAGTTGCGGCGAGCCAGCCACGCCGCCAACGGTCAGGACGAGCGACCAAACCGCGGGCAATCAATCCAGCCCCGACAAGGGGAAACAACGACAATCCCCAGACGATGACACCCCGGGCGAGGTCGTCGCCACCGAGTGACACGGCAATCCACACCAGCCCCACAGCTGCGGCGATGAACCCCCCGACGAGCATCTCTCGCATCTCGCACCAGCGATCTCGGCACCACACAACGAGAAGAGATGGCGGCACCAGCGAAAGCACGAACGTGATCATTGGCGACTCCCAGGGAAACTGACGGTGAAAACCCCAGACAGAGACCATAAAAGAGAGCGCTATCGCTGCGACCAGAACGAACCGAGACACAGGCGTCGCGTCATAGAACCCAAAGATCACAACACCTGCCGCGACAGCGAAACCGACAAGCAGGATCTCCGGCACCAGGTAGAGATCCGAAACCGCAGCATCCAGTTGAGCTGGCTCTCCAAAGATCCCTTGAACCCAGGTTCCGTCGTGGGTGACACCCATCAGACCATCAGCGCCAGCAGATACGAGCATCGCCCACCGGCTGCCATCAGGGCCGGGCACAAGACCTTCTAGACCCACACTCCCATAGCCCTCACCGCACGATCCAGGGAGTTGCCGATTCAGGTAATCGATACGTTGCTCCGGGTATGCCCAGACGGTGTCCCACCGGTCCCCGGCCTGATGTTCAATCCCAAGCCTGTCGGCACGAATCCGAAAACAGTCGCCATCAGACAGACACAATCCATCAGTCTGGTCGGTTCGGGGACGCGGCAACCCCGCCACCCTGCTCCACGTGTCACCGTCATCACGAGTCTCAAAGACTCCACTGTTGGAATCGATAACGGTGAAGCCCCCCTCGAATGAAAAGACCTTCCAAGCTCCCGAACCCTGACAGAAAGCTGCCACATTGAGGAGCCCCAACACCGAAATCGCAGCAACAAGAAACCACCGTCGCAACATCAACGGTCGCCTCGGCCCGCGGACCTACGACTTGGGGAACCCAATTCTGCAGCCAGGGGCAGGTCCCCAAACGCGGAATACCGACACACTAGGGTCAGCAGCGCGCCCGGATCGCCAACGCCACATGTCATTCCTGCCACCACCTTGCTTCCACTCCAGGGAGATCCAACCGGCTGAACCAACCGATCTACGAAGCCTACAACCCAACAGGGGTCCATGTAATCGCAAACATGCCGATCGCCACCGTCCATTCGGCAGCGCAAAACGCTCAACCGCCGCCGCTATATGGCGCACCTCGGTCCGAGCCGAACCGGTCGATATGTCGCTCATCCCAGATATTGGTGCTTCACTGTCGGTGGTGTCTTGATGGGCTGCTAGTAGCCGTTCGACCTCCACCCAGGGATGGCGACACCCCTCCGTACAGCAACGTCGTCTCCGTCGGTGGTCCGTAGGGGGTGAGAGAGTCCGAAACAATCGAGGGCGGCGCGAGTGTGAAGCGTCTGCTCAGGGTCCGCTCCGGGTGAATCCCCTGACAGGTCTCAGTGCGGAACCTGAGGAGAACCGGCACCGAGTTACTGCACACAGTTGCTCGTGGCGCGTGCTGGCCCGAATCCTTGCCGGCTTCCGGTTTCCCGCCTTAAGCACTGTGGTCGCCAGCGGTTCCTGACCGTCTCCTGCTCGCTTCCTGGGCCTCTCGTCCTGCCGCAAGGCCTACCACGCCGGTCGCTTCTCGCAAGGGGCGGGCGGCTGCGGGCCTCCGCTGCGCTTCGTGTCCTCGCCGTCGACCGTGTCGGTCGACCCCTTTGCGTTCCGCTCTCCCGGCGTGGTGTTCGGCGCTTGCGGCCGAGAGGCCATCGAACGGAAGCGAGTGAAAGGAGCGGTGGCATGGACCTCAATCTGGCGGTGCTCAGCAGTCGGGTCGCGGCGGAGCCGGAGCTGCGGGTCTTCGAGTTGGGTGCCCGCGTGGTGCGCCTGTTGGTGACCGTGCGGAGGAAGGCACCTCGGCGACGTGTCGATGTGTTGCCGGTGACGGTGTGGGATCCGGAACCGGAGATCGAGCAGCTTCAGTCTGGTGAGCGGGTGTGGTTGGTGGGAGCGGTGGAGCGCCGCTTCTGGGAGGCCTCGGAGGGGCGGCGTTCCCGGCTGGAAATCGTGGCAGAGAAGGTGGAGACCGAGGCCACGGTCGATCGAGAAGCGGAGGTGGGAGCGTGACGGCATCCACTGTTCGTTTCGGGATCATGCCGTGCGGGTGCCTCCATGAATCGCCTCGGGACCCGGTTGTGTTGTTTTGGCGGTGTGTTTCCCACGCTGACAGCTACGTGCGGGTGAGGGGTGTGTGGGGGTGGCGCCGCTGCGAGTCGTGCCGGCGGGCGGGTGCCCGTCTGCGGGTCACGTTCTCTGACGGGATGTCGGTGCGGGTGTGCGATCGGTGCGACCCCGGAGGTTTGCGATGACCTCCGAACGCGCCGAGGTGCTGCATGCCGAACTGATCGCCAAGGTGGAATCGTTCCGATCCTCGAGTGAGTGGTTGGAGGCGATGGCCGTGGCCGCTTCGTTCCACGACTACTCGTTCGGGAACTGGCTGCTGCTCTGGTCGCAAGCCGAAGCTCGAGGTACGACGGTGACCCGCCCCGCCGGGTACCGGACCTGGCAGCAGCTCGGTCGGCAGGTGCAGAAAGGGGAGAGGGGCTACCGGATTCTGGCGCCGATCGTCCGCCGCTTTCGGGAGGAGGATGCCAAAGGCATCGACCAGGTTCGCCGGGTGGTGACCGGCTTTCGAGTGGTGACCGTGTTCGATGTGGCACAGACGACAGGCGAGGCGCTTCCCGATGTAGGTCCCCGGCCGCTCGTCGGCGTTGGCGACGTAGCGCTGCAGGCGGCCGCGATCAACATGATCGAGACCGAAGGGTTCTCGTTCGCTGTTGACCGGATCAATGGTCCAAACGGTGTGACCTACCCAACGCAGCGTGAGGTCATCGTCGACGACCGGCTGTCCGGCGCGCAGCGCACCAAGACGACCTTGCATGAGCTGGCCCACGTCCTGCTGCACGCCGACGGACCGATCGACTGCCGGGGTCGGGTCGAGGTGGAAGCCGAGTCGGTTGCCTTCGTCGTGTCGGCTGCGGTGGGGGCGGACACC
>Ga0316201_10000579_pt1 | contig 21401 bp, 18 predicted proteins | sample CS6wburrow_MG_FD_204516 | JGI IMG/M metagenome (GOLD analysis project Ga0316201, IMG submission 204516) | Coastal sediment microbial communities from Delaware Bay, Delaware, United States - CS-6 worm burrow | ecosystem: Environmental > Aquatic > Marine > Coastal > Sediment | place: USA... | reverse complement strand
TACAACGTCCTGCCGGGTGAGGTCTTTATCGGCGAAGGGCGCGCCTACAACACGAATTTCTACCTGATCGCAGGCCTCGGTTCGACGAATTTCGCCGACGACGATCGTTTTACGGTCAATTTCGGTGCGGGCTTTCGTTTCCTGTTGACCGACTCTGTTGCGATACACGTGGATTTCCGGGACCACCTCTTTGATATCGACATCCTGGGTCGTGAGAAGACAACGCACAATCTCGAGGGCACGATCGGCGTAACGATGTTCTTCTGAGGCAGAGGTCACGTTTCGACGCACAAGCGGACGATACAGTAGGGATATGAGTATGGACATCAGAACAATTAGCCGCCTTGTGCTGGTTCTTGCGGTGCTTGCCGGCACAGCAGGATGCAGCAGCATCGAGCCCTGGGTGAAACCCTATGAACGCGACCGGCTTGCCGATCCGATTATGGCGCTCGATATGGATCCGGTATCCAGCTCCTACCTGCAGCACGTCTACGAGGCCCGTGAAGGTGCCCGTGGCGGTGAAGGTGCGGCCGGTGGCGGTTGCGGCTGCAACTAGGGACTCCTGAGCAACCATGAATTTGCGGCGCGGCATATTTGTTTCGGTCCTGGGCCTGCTGGTAAGCAGCAATGCCCTGGCCGGCGTGCTGCCCGAAGATCGCAGCGATATCCTCTATCACCTGTATGACGGTGGCGGGGTGCAGATTGACGGTCCGTCTATCCTTATGCGCAAGCAAATTGGCAAGAGCACGTCATTCGTCGGCAATTACTATGTCGACATGATCAGCTCGGCATCGATCGATGTCATTACGACGGCCAGCCCGTACGACGAAGAACGCACGCAGTGGTCGCTCGGCATGGACTACCTGCGCGGCAATACGACGATGTCCGTCGGATACACAAGCAGCGTCGAATCGGATTTCGATGCCAAGACTTATAGCTTCACGGTTAGTCAGGACATGTTTGGCGATATGACGACGTTGACGCTGAGCTACGCGCTTGGTGATGATGTTGTCGGTCGTTCGGATGACCCGAGCTTTGAGCGCGACGTAGACCGCCAGCATTACGGTGTTGGCCTGACGCAAATTCTGACGCGTAATCTCATCGCAACGCTGAACTTCGAGACGGTTACCGACGAAGGATTCCTGAATAATCCGTATCGATCGGTGCGTTATGCGGACCCAAATGTTGCACGGGGCTTCAGCTACGAGCCGGAGCTATATCCCAATACACGCACAAGTAACGCGATCGGCTTACGCATGAGGTACTTTTTGCCTTACCGGGCGGCGCTGGAAGGGGAGTATCGATTCTTCACCGATACGTGGAACATCGAGTCACATACCGCTTCAATCAGATATACGCACCCGATAGGGCCCTTCGTGGTGCACGCGAAGTACCGTTACCACGACCAGACCGGCGCACATTTCTATTCGGACCTGTTTCCACGTTCCGAGGCGACCAACTTTCGTGGCCGCGACAAGGAGCTCAGCCCGCTAACGAGCCAGACGTTCGGCGTAGGCGCCAGTTACGAGTTCATCGGTGACCCCGAAGGCTGGCGCTTTATCAAGCGTGGCACCGTCAATTTTTCCTACAATTTTCTGTCGATCGACTACGACGATTTTTCTGACATCAGTGCCGGCCAGCCACTCGGCATGGAGCCGCTGTACCAGCTCGAAGCGGACATCATCCAGATATTCTTCTCGTTCTGGTACTAGGCCCGCTGTGGTGTACGATGGCGCCCCATGTACATCCTGATTGTCTTTTTGCTGGTGTTGGCCGGTGCACTGGTCGTTCTGTACAACCGGCTCATTCGCAGTCGTAATCGTGTTGATACGGCCTGGAGCGACGTCGATGTGCAGCTGCAGCGTCGCCATGACCTGATTCCACGGCTTGTTTCGTCCGTTGATGCCTACGCCAAGTACGAACGTGCAACCCTCGAAGCTGTCGCCGAGCTGCGCTCGGAAGCGATGCGTGTCACTGACCTGGATGCCCGGGGCAGGGCGGAAGACGAGCTCAGCACAGGCGTGCAAAAATTGATTGCGCTGGCCGAAAGCTATCCCGATCTGAAGGCTAACGAGAACTTTCTCAAACTTCAGAACGAGCTGGTGGAAACCGAAAACTACCTGCAGTTCGCCCGTCGTTATTACAATGGTTCGGTGCGCGACTACAACACGATGACCGAGACAGTGCCGAGCAATATTGTGGCGGGAATGTTCAATTTTGACGCACGCAGTTTCTTTCAGAAGTCATCGGACGATGCGGCCAACGTGCCGCTCGTCAATCTCGGCTCCGTTGAATGAAAAGACTCGCCGCGCTCTTGTTGTTACTGTCATTTGCTGCGCACGCGGACGAACGCATTCTCGAATTCCACAGCGACATCCTGATCATGCAGGATGGCTGGATCGACGTCACAGAGACCATTCGTGTACGCGCGGAGGGCAATCGCATTCGCCGCGGCATCTATCGGGACTTCCCGACAGAGTATCGAGACAAGCGCGGTAACAACTACGAGGTCGGATTCGAGGTCTTGTCAGTGTTACGCGATGGCGCCGTTGAAGACTTTCATTCGCAGGGCATTCGAGATGGCGTGCGTGTCTATTTCGGTAGCTCCAATCGATACCTCAATTCCGGCGAACACACTTACACATTCCGCTACCGCGCCAGTCGTATGCTTGGTTTCTTCGAAAATCATGATGAGTTGTACTGGAATGTAACCGGCGTGAACTGGGAGTTCCCGATCGATAGCGCGAGTGCGACCGTCGCCTTCGGCTTCGATGTATCTGCCAATGATCTGACCGCCGAGGCGTACACCGGAGCGTTTGGCTTTTCCAATCGTGATTACACATCCAGAATTGATGCTTCCGGAGTTATCCACTTTCATACTACCAAGACCCTTCAGGCGCTGAATGGACTCACTATCGTAGTGGCTTGGCCCAAGGGCTATGTGGAAGCGCCATCCGACATGCAACGACTGGGATGGTTGCTCAGAGACAACGCGAACCTGCTGATCGCGCTGCTTGGGTTCGGACTGCTGCTTGTGTACTACATCCCTGTCTGGAAGTCCTTCGGCAAGGATCCGGAGGAGGGCGTACTCGTGACACGCTATGAGCCTCCGCAAGGGTTTTCACCGGCGTCGCTTCGCTATGTCCGTCAGATGTACTACGACAACAAAATCATGACCGCTGCCATCGTCAACCTGGCTGTGAAAGGTTACCTGCGCATCGACGTCGAAGAGGGCTCCGACGGCTTCCTGGGTTTTGGCAAGGAGGAGGATCATTACTTTCTGGAAAGGACCGATCCGGGCAAAAACGCGCCAGCGATGGCTGCCGGCGAACAGGAGCTTTATGACAGCTTATTTGCAGGGCGCAAGACGATAAAGCTGGAGCAGGAAAACCATAAGGAACTCGGCGCTGCCAAGAGCGCGCACAAGCGGTCGCTGGCGAGGGACTACAAGCAGCACTATTTCAAGTACAACGGTCTTCTCAATATACCGGCTGTCGTGCTGTTCATAGTGACGGCCGCTACGTCACTGAGCGCGGGTCCGAGCCCGTACTCGATCTTCGTGATAATTTTGATGGCAGTTACGACGGTGATCTTCGCCGTCATTATGAAGCGACCGACGCTGCGTGGCCGCAAGCTGCTCGATGAGATTCTCGGGTTCAAGGACTACCTCGAAATTGCCGAGAAGCACGAGCTGGAGCTTCGCAACCCGCCTGAAAAGACGCCCGCGTTGTTTGAGGCGTACCTGCCGTACGCGTTGGCCCTTGGTGTCGATCAAAAGTGGGCGGAACGATTCTCCGCCATTCTGTCGGCAGCAAACCAGCCTGATGGCAAGCCTTACCATCCCACGTGGTACAACGGTGCCTGGAGCAATATGAACCTGGCCAGCGCAACAAGCAGCCTCTCCAGCAGCCTCAATACGGCCGTGACACAGTCGGTGACCCCTCCTGGTTCATCGTCGGGCGGTGGCGGTGGTGGTTTCTCCGGTGGTGGTGGCGGAGGCGGCGGTGGCGGTGGCTGGTAGTGTTTGAACAAACCTTGCCAAATCCGATCAAACCTCGAATAACATAACTGAGTAGTCAATGAACAGACCTGTATACAGCATGCGACCACGCCGCCAGAGCTCGATTCCAAACGTGATATTCGTCCTGCTGGTTGCCAACGGTATCGTATTCGCGTTGCAGCAGTTGAACCCGCGCTTTCTGATGATCAACTTCGCGCTGTGGCCCGCCGGTGTGAATGGGTCGCCGTTTATGCCGTGGCAGCTCATTACCTACGGTTTTCTGCACGGTAACCTGACGCACATCCTCTTCAACATGTTTGCGTTGTGGATGTTCGGCCGCGAACTTGAAATCATGATGGGTGAGAAACGATTCCTGGTCTATTATTTTACCTGCGTCGTCGGTGCCGGCCTGGTGCAGTTGGTCGTTGCGGGTACGCAAGGCGGGCTGTATCCGACGGTAGGCGCTTCGGGCGGCGTTTTCGGCATCCTGCTCGCCTATGGCCTCGCATTTCCTAACCGTATGATTATGCTTATTTTTCCGCCTATACCCATGAAGGCCAAGTACTTCGTCCTGTTCTACGGTCTGCTCGAGTTGTATCTTGGGCTAAGCGGCAACGCCCCGGGTGTTGCCAACTTCGCGCACCTCGGCGGTATGTTTTTCGGCTTCCTGCTGTTGTATTACTGGCGACAACCGAGACGACGTGGCTAGCGGGGTCGCGGCAGGAGTCCAGCGGGCGTTTTCAAGGCAATGAAACCTTTTTGAGTTCACATACATGTATTGTTAGACGCTATTGACGTGGGAGACACCATGACGATCAAACGCAGGCAGTTCCTGGGACACATGGCAGCGGGCAGTGCGGTATTAACCGTGCCGGCTTTCCTGAATGGCTGCAGCATTCAGCAGGCGACAGCGGTTGCGGAGCCGACGCCGGAAAACCCGTTCATGGACTGGTTCGGTGTTGATCAGGCTACGGTCGCCAAGGTCATGTCGGAACTGACCGCCAATGGTGCAGACGCCGCGGACCTCTACTTCCAGCATTCGAGATCCAATTCCCTGTCGCTTGAAGACGGCATCGTTTCCAACGCGAATTCGAACATCCAGCAGGGCGTTGGGCTGCGAGTTGTTATTGGCGAGCAGACCGGTTATGCCTTTACCGAGGACCTGACCTTACCGTCCATGCTCGCGGCGGCGCGCACGGCAGCAGCGATTGCGAATGGCAGTCGCACTGTGGCACCGCAGTCGTTCACGCCAAAAGATATGGGTGACCTGTACACGACGACCGTCCCATGGGCGGATGTCGGTATCGACCAGAAACTGCCGGTCCTCAAGTACATCGAGGAACAGGCCAAGGCGAAGGATCCTGCTGTCGACAAGGTATCGGTCTACTGGGCCGACAGCGATGAGCGCGTGATGATCGCGACGCTGGATGGCGTCCTGGTCACAGATCACAGGCCGATGACGCGGGCAACTTTACTCGTTACTGCGAAGAAGGGTGACGAAGTCCAGTCGGGGTATTCGAATATCGCAGCGCGAGAAGAGTTCAGTTGGTACACCGAAGAACGGCTCGACACGATGATTCAGGAAGCAGTTGATCGCACGATGATCCTGTTCGACGCACGTCGTCCGCCTGCCGGCGAAATGCCAGTGATCCTGGCATCCGGCGCCAGCGGCATCCTGCTACATGAGGCCATTGGCCACGGCATGGAAGCGGACTTCAATCGCAAAGGCACGAGTATTTACTCAGACATGATTGGCAAGAAGGTCGCCGAGCCGTTTGTGACGGTCGTCGACCAGGCGACGATTCCGCGCGAACGGGGTGCATTGAACTACGACGACGAAGGCAACAAGGCAGGTCGTACCGTTATGGTCGAGAACGGTGTTCTCAAGTCCTACCTGCATGACCAGATCAGTGCGAAACAGTACGACCTGCAACCGACGGGTTCAGGCCGGCGTCAGTCATACCGCTACGCACCAATGCCACGCATGAGTTGCACATTCATGGAGGACGGACCGCACACGAAGGAAGAGATCATCGAAGCGGTCGATCACGGCATCATCTGCGAAACGTACACGAACGGCCAGGTGCAAATTGGCGCGGGTGACTACACGTTCTACGTCAAGAATGGCTGGCTCGTCGAAGGTGGCCGGATCACGGCGCCCATCAAGGACGTCAACATCATCGGCAACGGCCCTGAATCGCTGAAGCGCATTACGATGGTTGCCAACGATGCGCGACTCGACACGGGCGGCTGGACCTGCGGCAAGAACGGTCAAAGCGTGCCGGTTTCCCAGGGGATTCCAACGGTGCTCGTTTCCAACATGACGGTAGGAGGCGAAAATGCCAGCTAATCTCAAAGATCAGGCGGTCCATGCTGTTGAACTCGCACTTAAAGCCGGGGCTGAAGATGCATGGGCAAATGCTGATCAAAGCCGGGACGTCGAGTTCGAATACCGTGACGGCGCGCTGGAGAAGGTGAAGGACACGACATCACGGGCGCTTGGCGTAAAAATCTACGCGAATGGTCGCTACTCGAGTCACCAGACGACCGATCTTAACCCGGCCCGTCTCGGGGGATTCATTGACGAGGCTGTCGCGATTACACGTGCACTTGAGCCGGACGATTTTCGGCAGATCACGCCCGAGCAATTATTTGCCGACCGGCCGACCGAGGATCTCGATCTCGTCGATGATGTAGTGGCAACGCTGGATCGGGACCAGCGTCTTGCCTGGTGCGAAGCGCTCGACGTGGCATCGACAGGACACGAGCGCGTTATTTCGGCGACAGCAGGAGTCTATGACGGCACACAGCAGTCAGCTTCCGCGAGTAGTAACGGATTCACCGGTACTCAGCAGTCCACCTATTGCTGGTTCGGCTCGAGTGTGACGCTGCGCGACGCTGGCGACAGGCGCGCTGAGGATGGCTTCTACGCTGGCGGTGCGCATGTCGCCGATTTGCCCGACGCGGAAGAAGTAGGTCGTACTGCGTTGCACCGAACCTTGTCGCGTCTCGATTCGGAGAAGGGACCGACGGTGAAGACGGCCATGATTGTCGACTCTCGCGCTGCAGCGTCGTTGATCGGCCGCCTGATGCGCCCCGCGAACGCGGGAAGTGTGCAACAAGGCCGGTCTTTTTGGGCCCCGCTTATTGGCGAGCAGGCATTCAGCGACAAGTTGACGATCATTGATGATCCGCTGATCAAGCGCGGCCTGGCATCGCGACACTACGACGGGGAAGGGATATCAGCCAGGGCGTTGCCTATCGTCGATAACGGCGTGGTGAAGAATATCTACGTCGACACCTACTATGGTCGCAAAGGCGGCATGACCCCAACGACGGGATCACCCTCGAACCGGCGCATTGCCCTGGGTGAACATTCGCTGCAGCAGCTGCTTTCGGAGATTGGCAATGGCGTTTACGTAACGTCGTGGCTTGGTGGTAACGCCGACTCGACCACGGGAGATTTCTCGCTCGGTCTGCGTGGCCACATGGTCGAAAACGGTCAGATCGGCAAGCCCGTTGGTGAGATGAACGTTACCGGTAATCTAAAGGACCTGTTCGCCCAGCTTGAAATGGTCGGCAACGACCCGTACCCGTATTCGTCGACACTGGCGCCGTCATTGGTGTTTGTCGACGTCGATTTCTCGGGCGCGTAGCTAGGCCATCAGGCCGCCATCGATTGGTATCGCGGTTCCTGTCATGTGACTCGCCGCATCGCTGGCGAGAAACAATACGAGGCCCGCTATATCTTCGGGCGTTGCGATCCGGCCATTGGGGCTTTCGCCTGCAACATCCTCGAGGAACGCCGCGACGTTTCCGCCCTGTTCCTGCGTTTCGCTGACGAGCATTGGCGTATCGACGCCGCCTGGGCATACCGCGTTGATGCGCACTCCGTCTTTAGCGTGATCCAGCGCCATTGCACGCGTCAGGAGAATGAGCCCGCCTTTGCTGGCACAGTAGGCGACAGCCCTGTCTCCGGCCTCAAGTCCCCATACTGAAGAGATGTTAATGATGCTGCCCGCCGCCATTTTCAGGTGTGGAATGGCAGCCCTCGAGAGGAAGAATGGAACATCCAGGTTGATGGCGAGTGTGTCACGCCAATCGTCATCGCTCGTAGCCTCTGCGTCACGGCGGATCAGAACGCCAGCCGCGTTGACGAGGCAATCCAACCCGCCGAATTCATCGACGGTATCAGCGATTAGCTCGTCGCATTCGTCCGATTCCTCCAACTCGCCGGCCCAGGTGGAAATTTTTTCCGAGACATCAGCCACCTCCTCGAGCCGACCTTCGTGACGGCCCGCCGCCATGACGGACCAGCCGGCGTCAGCAAATGCGATAGCGATGGCTGCGCCGATTCCTGAGCTTGCACCCGTGACCAGGGCAACGTTCATATTGAGACTCTCGATTTTGATATCGTGTCATTATAGACGGATATCCGACGATGAAAGACAGCACGCTAAATAGTCTGGGGTGGCGACCGCACTTCTCCGCGCAACTCACAGATGCCGAAGCCGATACCTTGCAAGTAGTCCGCGTAATGGCCGTGCATCGTGGGCGGATAGATGTTGCCGGAACAGACGGTGAGTCGAGTATCTCCGTGACGGGAAAAAGCGCGGCCCTGGATATCACCGTAGGCGACTGGTTGCTGATCGACGCCAATGGTCCGTCAGTGAACAGGCGCCTCAAGCGATTCGGCCTGTTTCAGCGTCGCGCGGCAGGAACGTCCGGCGACGTGCAACTCATCGCCGCGAACGTAGACACATTGTTCATCGTTACGTCTGCCAACCGTGACTTCAACATCGCGCGTCTTGAGCGTTTTCTTGCTATCGCGCACGACGCCGGCGCGTATCCCGTCATTGTCATTACCAAGGCCGATACGGTCGAGTCGGTAACCGAGTTCGTTCAAAAAGCATCACAGCTGTCGCCAGGTTTGCTCGTCGAGCCGCTTGATGCGCGCGATGCGGACCAGGTCGCCGTGTTGTCGCCATGGTGCGAGTCGGGACAGACGGTGGCGCTGGTCGGTTCATCGGGCGTCGGCAAGTCAACGCTGGTGAACACCCTGACCGGCGCTCACCTGGAGACCAGCGGCGTTCGGGAAGACGATCAGCGTGGTCGGCACACGACAACCGGTCGTTCGATGCACCGATTGCCAGGCGGTGGCTGGCTAATCGACACGCCAGGGATGCGGGAGTTGCAGCTCTATGACGTCGCCGACGCACTCGAAGACGTGTTTTCCGAAATTACAGAGCTCGCCAGCAACTGCCGGTTTTCAGATTGCACACATGTGAGTGAGCCTGGCTGCAAGGTGCTCGAGGCAATCGATCATGGTGAGCTGGACGCCGCGCGTCTGCGCCGTTTTCGCAAGCTTCTTTCTGAAGATCGGCACAACACGGCCACCATCGCCGAACGGCGGGCCCGGGACAAACATTTCGGCAAGCTGTACAAATCCGTGCTGGCAGAAAAACGGCGCGAGAAAAGCAACAAGTAGCGCGGAATGCCTATATAATGCGCCACCTTTTGCGGCACTCCGACCATGTTCCCCACAGATAAAATTCGCAATATCGCGATCATCGCGCACGTTGATCACGGCAAGACCACGCTCGTCGACCGGCTTTTGCAACAATCCGGCACGCTGGACTCGCGTGCCGCTGCGCCTGAGCGGATCATGGACTCCAGTGACCTCGAGCGCGAACGCGGCATTACGATTCTCTCCAAGAACACGGCAATTCGCTGGAATGAGTGGCGCATCAATATTGTGGATACGCCGGGGCACGCCGATTTAGGCGGCGAGGTCGAGCGTGTGTTGTCGATGGTCGACGGCGTGCTGCTGCTTGTCGACGCGGTCGAAGGCCCGATGCCGCAGACGCGATTCGTAACGCAGAAGGCTTTCGCCCAGGGATTCACGCCGCTCGTTGTCATCAACAAGATTGATCGCGACGGCGCCAGGCCGGGCTGGGTTCTCGACCAGACCTTCGAGCTTTTCGATCGGCTCGGGGCGACGGACGCGCAACTCGATTTTCCGGTTGTTTATGCGTCTGCACTTCAGGGCTACGCCGGGCTTGGCCCGGAAGTGAGAAGTGGCGACGCCCTGCCGCTGCTCGATGCCATCGTGCAGCATGTTCCGCCGCCAGATGTGCATCCCGAAGGCGCGCTGCAAATGCAGGTCTCGAGCCTTGATTACAACTCTTACGTCGGTGTGCTCGGCATTGGCCGCATCAGCCGCGGCACTGCGAAGGCGAACGCGAGAGTCACGATTGCGCGACCCGATGGCACGACCAAGAGTGCGAGGCTTATGCACCTGTATGGCTTCAATGGCCTGGAGCGTATCCAGGTCGAGGAGGCCGGGGCGGGCGATATCGTTGTCTTCAGCGGCATCGATGATCTGCAGATTTCGGACACCATTTGTCCGCGCGATGAGCCCGATCCGCTGCCGGCTCTACAGGTTGACGAACCGACCATCAGCATGACCTTCCAGGTCAACAAGTCGCCGTTTGCGGGCCAGGATGGCAAGTACCTTACGAGTCGCCAGATCCAGGCGCGCCTCGACCAGGAGCTCAAACACAATGTCGCGCTGCGCGTTGAGCAGACCGGTGATCCCGATAAGTTCCGTGTTTCGGGACGAGGTGAGCTTCACTTGTCCGTGCTAATCGAGACCATGCGTCGCGAGGGCTACGAACTGGCCGTATCGCGACCAACGGTAATCGAGCGCACTATCGATGGTGTCGTGCACGAGCCGTGGGAACTCGTTACCGTCGATTTTGCGGAGGAGCATCAGGGCGCGGTAATGACACGCCTTGCTGACCGCAAGGGCGAGTTGTTAAACATGTCGCCGGATGGTCGGGGCCGGATGCGGCTCGAATACCGGATTCCTGCGCGTGGCCTGATCGGCTTCCGCACACAGTACCTCACGATTACTGCCGGAACGGGTCTGCTCTATTCGGTTTTTGAAACCTACGCTCCGCGCGTCAAGTCCGACATAGGACAACGCGTCAACGGGGTCATGGTCTCAAATGTGGCCGGCAAAGCGCTGGGTTATTCACTGTTCAATCTGCAGGAGCGCGGTTCCCTGTTCCTGAGCCACGGCGTGCAAGTGTATGAAGGCATGATCGTCGGCATACACAAGCGGGCCAATGACCTGCCCGTGAACCCGACCAAGGGCAAGCAGCTCACCAATATCCGTGCCGCGGGAACCGACGAGAATATCCAGCTGACACCACCGCTGAATTACTCGCTGGAACAGGCGCTCGAGTTCATCGATGACGATGAACTCGTCGAGATCACGCCACTGAATATTCGTCTGCGTAAAAAGCTGCTGGCCGAGGGCGAGCGACGTCGAGATGAGCGCCAGAAGAAAAAACAGGCCGAAGAATAGGGTATTCTTGACGCGTGTATTACGGCGAACGATTCAATAGCATCAGTCACCTGGTTGGTGCGTCGCTTGCGCTGGTCGGTGGTGTGGTCCTTGTCACATCGGCTGCGATGGAAGGCGACACCAGCAAGATTGTGAGCTTTACGATCTATGCGGTGACCCTGTTCCTGGTGTATCTCTCCTCAACGCTCTACCACAGCGTCTCGCGCAGCAGCACCAAAGAATTTCTGCAGAAGATGGACCACCAGGCGATCTACCTGTTGATCGCCGGCACCTATACGCCGTTTATCGTTCTCACCATGAGCGGTAATGAACGTTGGCTGATGCTCGGCCTGGTTTGGGGTCTGGCAGCATTCGGCATGTTCCTGGATGCACTGCCACGGCGTGGAGCGCGAATTATTCCGGTCATCATCTACCTGCTCATGGGCTGGCTTTGCGTCTTATTCCCGGAGTCATTTCTCGCTGCATTGTCAGCTCAGAGTCTCGCATGGTTGATCGCAGGCGGGGTCTTCTATACCTCGGGCGTAGCCTTTTTCGCAGCGGATAGCTGGTACCCGTGGTGCCACGGCATCTGGCACCTGTTCGTTCTTGCAGGAAGCATCAGCCACTACGTGGCAATTCTGCTTCTCTAGAGAATTGGTGGGCCCGCCAGGACTCGAACCTGGGACCAAGGGATTATGAGTCCCCTGCTCTAACCAACTGAGCTACAGGCCCACATGTCGGGGAGCGGCATTCTACCAGAATGTTCGAGAGTTCCAATTCGGCGTTTCAGCAGCCGGCTTTTACGATCGCTCAAAGTCTCAAGAAAGTCCGTGACGGGCATCACCGCTTTTTATAAATCAATCACTTATAGTCCAGATCACCGTGCCACGCAGCCGATAAAACGCACTTGGATGGGCGTTTTGGACCAAATATATGATGGATCGCCGCATTGACACGACCAAAGGATTTGGTCTCATCGAGTTGATGATCACGCTCGTGATCGCGTCTCTGTTGTTGTCGATTGCCGTACCGGCTTATGACCGATTCGCTGACCGCGCCAAGGTCGCCAGGGCCATCGGTGACATCGGGAGCATCAGCATTGAAATCGGCAAGTTCCAGCTGCGCAATAACAACGCACTTCCTGAAACGCTCGACGAGTTGGGCATCGACATCCCACCTGACCCTTGGGGCACGCCTTACGCGTACCTGAACATTGCCACGGCAGGAGCGGGTAACGGTGCTCTTCGCAAAGACAAAAATCTGAGCCCGTTGAATACAGATTTTGATCTCTACAGTCTTGGTGAAGACCGGGAGTCGAAGGGACCGCTGTCGGCCCAGGAAAGCCGCGATGACATCGTTCGCGCCAACAATGGTGCATTCATCGGCCTTGGGGAGGACTACTGATGCATCTTCCAAGTTTGCCGATATCTCTGAAGCGTGGCGTGGGTCGGCGGATCCTTGGGTTCTTTTTTCTGGCCGGGTTACTGCCTGTAGTGTTCACGGCCGGGCTCGCTTACTACGAGATCGGCCGCGGCCTGGAGCAGGAAGTCAGCAGTACGCTGCGTGAACACGCAAAGGACTATGGGCTGGATGTTCTGTCACGGCTGCAGCGCATGTCCAAAGCGGCCGACCAGTTGGCGAGTATTGTCGAGAGCCAGGGCATTGACGGCATCGAAGGCAATGCATACCTGCTCGGCGAATTCGAAACAATCTGGTACGTCAATGGATCTCAGGACACGGGCGTCTTAAGCGGTGCTCGGGAAGGCATCGTCCAACTTGCCGATCTCTCCAGAATACCGACCGGCATACCTTTTCCTTCTCTCGTTACCAGTATTGACACTGCAGGTGGTGATCTCGTGTTTTTGAGGCAAATTGACGCCGATAAATCACAGCCGCAGGTGATAGCCCTCAAGCCGCTTGCAGAAGAGTTGTGGGGGGCGGCCGAAGATCTGCCTTTCTCAACAGATATCTGCGTCTTCAGTGTCGGAGGTGGCGTGCTTCATTGCTCAACCGATATGGCGGCCGGTATTCATGCTCAGCTGACGTCGGCATCGAGTCGAGTTAATACAAGGCCCCTGGAATGGCACATCAATGGCCAGCAACAACTGGCATCAGCGTGGCAGCTGTTTCTCGCGGCGGAGTTCAATGCACCGGCACTTGATATCGCAGCGAGCCAGCCGGCCTCATTCGCACTGCGCTCCAGGGCGGATTTCAGCCACGTGTTCATTCCCGCACTTGCGCTTGTCGTGATTCTGGTTGGGCTACTCAGTTTTAACATGATTGGCCGCAGTCTTGGCCCGTTGCAACGACTGACACTGGCGGCGCGCCAGGTCGCGTCAGGCAACCTGCTTTCGCGCGTACGTATTCGTTCCGATGACGAGTTCGAGTGGTTGGGCGAGGCGTTTAACAACATGGCGTCGCAACTCGGCCGCCAGATTTCGACGCTTGAGGCGATGTCCGGAATCGATCGGCTGATCCTGTCCGGGGCGAAATTCGAGGAAGTATCAGAAAGTGTCGTCAACCACCTGATCAACCTGACAGGCTGCAAGGCCGCTGGCGTCATCGCACGCGATCCCGATACACCCCATTGGGCGAAGATGATATCCCTGTACGGCGAGGACTTCGTTCATGAACGAATCTCGTTGCCCATGGAGCTCGGCCACAACTGGTGTCAGCCGCGCCAGGTATCTGTCCAGGATGTCAGTGCGGCGGTCGCTCCGTACAAAGCTCGTTTCCTTAGCTACAACGTAACAAGCGTTGTTTTGATACCCGTGGTGCTCGAGGACGATCTTAAAGGAATCCTGATGCTGGGCTCCTCGGCCCGACTCAACATGGAAAAGGACAGCATGAAACACTGCGTCGACCTGGCAGGACGATTCGCGGTTGCCCTCGCCAGCGCTGAGCGTGAAGAGGCACTGTACCGCCAGGCGCATTTCGACGAGCTTACGGGGCTTCCGAATCGCCAATTGCTCAAAGACCGGCTCGAACAACAGATCGTGCAGACACGGCGCGACAATCACCACGGTGCCTTGTTGTACCTCGATCTCGACCGATTCAAGGAGATCAACGATATTTACGGCCATTCGGTGGGTGATATCGTGCTGGCACAGGCAGCCGAACGCATTGTTGCCGAAGCTCGCGACAGTGACACGGTGTCCCGTCTGGGCGGTGACGAATTCGTCATCGTTATGCCTGACGCGGAAAGTGAACGCCAGGTGCGGGCCAAGGCGACGCGCCTTCTCGAGCGCTTGTCCGAGTCGTTTTCTGTCCGGGGTGACGATCACTTCGTTAGCGCGAGTATCGGAATTGTATTGTTTCCCGATGATGGCGACAGTGTTGAAACACTGCTCAAGAATGCCGATGCGGCCATGTATCGCGCCAAGGAAGCAGGTCGTGGGCGGTTCGAGTTCTTCAGCAAGAAACTCAACGCGGAGAGTCGCCGCAAGATTGGCCTGGAGCGGGACCTGCGGGCTGCGTATTACAACAATGAACTCGAGGTCTACTACCAACCGCAGTTCGATTTCGCAACCGGCGTTATCAGCGGCGCTGAGGCGCTGTTGCGTTGGCAACATGCCGTAGAGGGATTTATATCACCGGCGGAATTTGTACCACTCGCGGAAGACTCGGATCTCATCGTCGACATCGGTCGTTGGGTGATCGAGGAAACGTGTCGTGATTTGCAAGGAATCCTCAATCAGGGTCTGCATCCGGGATCAGTATCGATAAATGTTTCTACTCGACAGTTGCGAGAAGGTCGTTTCGTCAGTGATGTACTGGAACCGCTGCAACGATTCGGTATTCATCCGGGTTTTCTGCAGCTCGAGGTTACAGAAACAACCGTGGCACAGAATCGTGACAAAGCGATCGACCTCCTGAAAGCATTGCGCGAGGAGGGCGTTCGCGTCGCGATTGATGACTTCGGCACGGGCTACTCGTCGCTGAGCTATTTGCAGCAGATGCCGTTCGACGTCATCAAGATCGACAAATCATTCGTGGACCGGATCGGTGCTGGTGACCCATCCGACAATATCTGCCGAACCATCATCAAGATGGCACACGAACTTGGCAAGAAAGCGATCGCAGAGGGTGTTGAGCAGCGCGAGCAGGCCGACTTCCTCAAGAACAACAAGTGCGATTTTGTACAAGGGTTCTTCTATAGCAAGCCGCTGGACAAAGAAAACTTCATCACCTTTATTCAAAAACAGGACTTCCACACGCAGCGCAGAAAGGCGTTGGAAATCGTATAAAAAAAGCCGGGCAATGCCCGGCTTTTTTTTAGTCTTCCAGCAAGAAGCTTCGCAGCTGATCCGAGCGTGTCGGATGGCGCAGTTTTCGCAGTGCCTTGGCCTCAATCTGACGAATGCGCTCACGTGTGACATCAAACTGCTTGCCGACCTCTTCGAGCGTATGGTCGGTGTTCATGTCGATGCCGAAGCGCATGCGTAATACTTTTGCTTCGCGCGGCGTCAGGCCGGCAAGAACGTTGTGCGTCGTTTCACGGAGACCCGACGATGTGGCTGAGTCGACCGGGGAATGCACCGTCTGATCTTCAATGAAGTCGCCAAGGTGTGAGTCTTCGTCATCACCTATCGGCGTTTCCATCGAGATCGGTTCTTTGGCGATCTTGAGGACCTTACGAACTTTGTCTTCGGGCATTTCCATGCGCTCGGCGAGTTCGTCCGGCAATGGTTCCCGGCCCATCTCCTGCAGCATCTGCCGCGAAATACGGTTGAGCTTGTTGATCGTCTCGATCATGTGCACCGGGATTCGGATCGTGCGCGCCTGGTCAGCGATCGAGCGTGTGATGGCCTGGCGAATCCACCAGGTCGCATACGTCGAGAACTTGTAGCCGCGGCGATATTCGAATTTGTCGACGGCCTTCATCAGGCCGATGTTGCCTTCCTGAATAAGGTCCAGGAACTGCAGCCCGCGATTCGTGTACTTTTTCGCAATCGATATAACGAGTCGCAGGTTTGCCTCGACCATTTCCTTCTTTGCGCGGCGCGCTTTAGCCTCACCAATCGACATCTGGCGATTGATTTCCTTGATCTCGGCAATCTTGAGACGGGTCGCTTCTTCAACGCCGATCAACTTGCGCTGGGCGCGCAACACGTCGTCTTTGAGCTTGGCCAGAGTTGATGAGTGCTTGCGCTTGGCACGGATGTGCTTGTCGATCCACGTAAAATCCGTCTCGCTTTTTGGGAAGCTCGACAGGAAGTCTTTTCGCGGCATGCCGGCATCACGAACGCAGATCTGCATGATCAGGCGTTCCTGGCTGCGGATGATCGAAACAATGCCTCGCAGATTGCGAACCAGCAGGTCGAACAGCTTGGGTGCCAGCTTGATTTCCATTAACTGATCGGCCAGCTGCGCCTGAATCTTGACGGTCCTCTTGTCCTTGAGGCCATGCTTCTCGATGTGTGTCAGCACCCGATTGTGAAGGCGCTTGATAACCTTGACGCGAGCTTTTACCTCAAGAGGGTCCGGCCCGGTATCAATGACTTCGTCGTCATCGTCCGACTTCGGCGCCGGCGGCTTGATCTCGTCCGGTTCGTTCGGGTCGATGAAGCCAACAACGAAATCCTGCATGCGCGTTTCTTCAGCTGCAACCGCAGCCGCCACGGACAGCAGCTTTTCGATCGTCGGCGGGAAATGCGCCATGTGGTATTTGACCTGATTAAGGCCGTCTTCGATGCGCTTGGCGATCTCGATCTCGCCCTGGCGCGTCAATAGCTCGACGGTACCCATCTCACGCATGTACATGCGCACCGGATCAGTTGTGCGACCAAACTCGGCATCAACACTCGCAAGAGCAGCTTCGGCTTCTTCTGCGGCATCTTCATCATTGGACACGGCTGCGTCCGACAACAGGATTTCCTCGGCCTCCGGTGCTTTTTCATACACCGTGATGCCCATGTCATTAATCATGTTGACAATATCTTCGATCTGTTCCGGATCGACGATATCGTTCGGCAGGTGGTCGTTGACCTCTGCATAGGTCAAGAAGCCCTGTTCCTTGCCGCGGGCAATCAGATCTTTGAGTTGTTGCGCCTGCTTGCTGCCGCCAACTGCTGCACGTTTTTCGCTCAAGGCCAGAGGACCTCCATGTAATCGGTACAAACGAGTAAGTATACTATTTTGACAAAGTCCTAGCTAGAAATTCCCGAAGATTTAACAGCTTAATGTAATGCCCTGAGTTCGCTTTTTTCATCATCGGATAACGAGCTAAGCTTTTGTTTTTCAATTAAAAAATCCACACGCTCCCGGCGCCCGGCCAGCGCCAGCTGATCGAGGCAGGCCTCGAGCTCTGCGGCGGGGTCGAAATCCTCTCCTTCGGGAACCTCGATCGCCGCCAATTTGCCCAGGTGTCGGCCTTCCTCATCATGCCGCCAACGCTCAAGCAAACCGGCTGTCGTTATATGGGGTTCTTCCTGAACGGTTTCAATAAGGTCGTGCAGTAATTCGACGCCGCGCCGGTTAACGCCGGCCAGCCTCTCAATGTTGAGCTTGTCACCGGCACGCGGATGATTGAGGAGCAGCGTAATAGCGCGGCGCACGACCGACGGGCGTCCTCCGCCTGTGACTGCCTGCCGTCGCCGTGCCGAAGTGTGAGACTGTGCAGCGTTATTGCCAGCCCGATCCTCAGCCTTGCCCAGCATTTTCTCAAGCTTGCCGGCTGACAGCCCCACCGAATCAGCAAGACTATCGATCAACAATTCCCTGTACACGCCTTGCGGGATACGGTGGATCAGCGGTTTCGCGAGTTCGGCGAGCCGCGCTTTGCCATCGATTGTCGTCATATCTACCTGGCTCGCGAGTTCGCCGATCAGGAAATCCGACAGTGCCACGCCGTTGTCGAGCGCCTTCTCGAACGCGTCGGAACCGAATTCGTTGACGTAGGAGTCCGGATCGTGACCTTCGGGCAGGAATACGAAGCGAATCTGCCGCCCTTCCCTGACCTGCGGTAGTGCATTTTCGAGGGCGCGCCAGGCGGCTGCTTTGCCCGCACGGTCGCCGTCAAAACAGAAATAGACATCATCGGTGAGTCGGAAGAGGACGTTCAGGTGGTCCGTCGTGGTCGCCGTGCCGAGCGTGGCGATCGAGAAGTCGATCCCGTGGCGCGCGAGCGCAACGACATCCATGTAACCTTCGACGACAACCAGTTTTTCGATATGTCGAAGAGCCTGGCGGGCTTCGTGCAGGCCATAGAGTTCGCGGCCCTTGTGAAACAGTACGGTTTCCGGTGAGTTCAGGTACTTTGGTTCACCGTCGCCCAGGGCTCTCCCGCCGAAGCCGATTGTGCGGCCACGAGGGTCGCGGATCGGAAACATGATGCGTTCACGAAAACGGTCGTAATGCTTGCCGTTGTCCTTGCGGATGATGAGACCTGCAGCCAGCAAACGTTCCGTGGCTTCCGGCGACCTGCCGAACTTGTCGAGCACATTGCTCCAGCCATCAGGGGCGTAGCCGATTCCAAATCGCTTGGCCGTCGCGCCGTCGATGCCGCGCTGCTTCAGGTAGTCCACCGCGACCGGGTTATCGCGCAGGCACCCTTGCCAGTGTTGCTCGACGTTGGCCATCAGGGAAAAGAGCTCATCGTAGCGGCGCGCAGGGCGATCGCTTTCGCTGCGCGGTACCTCGACGCCCATAATGCTGGCGAGGCTCTCAATTGCTTCAACGAAACTCATGTGCTCGTATTCCATCAGGAAGCCAATTGCTGTGCCGTGTGCCCCACAGCCGAAGCAGTGATAGAAACCCTTGCCAGGGCTCACCGTGAAGGACGGTGTTTTCTCGTCATGAAACGGGCAGCAGGCTTTGAACTCACGGCCCGCTTTCTTGAGTTGGATGCGCTTGCCGATGACCTCCACAACGTCTGCACGAGCGATCAGATCGTCAATAAAATCCTGAGGTATTAGTCCGGCCATATTGAATTAAACGGCGACTCCGGTGGGTCCGGGTTTATCTAAATATTATTCTTCTGCCTAGCATAGTCGTTTCAGCGCGATGCGCCAGCCAGCGACCAAAAATGGCTAGCCGAGGCGAGCCTTCACCCTGGCGCCCACCGCGCCCATATCGGCGCGGCCCGCTGCCTTGGCCTTGATCTGGCCCATGACCTTACCCATGTCCCGGATACTTTCTGCACCCGTGGAACGGATGGCTTCATCGATCATGGCATCGAGTTCTTCGTCGCTGAGTTTTTCTGGCAGGTAATTTTCGAGAATAACGATTTCGGCGAGTTCAATATCCGCCAGGTCGTTGCGGTTGCCTTTTTGGAACTGTTCAACGGAATCTCGACGTTGCTTGACCATCTTGTCGAGCACAGTCAGTACCGCCGCATCGTCAAGTTCGATGCGTTTGTCGATCTCGATCTGCTTGATGGCAGCAAGCATGAGTCGCACCACTTTGAGCCGGTCTTTGTCACCGGCCTTCATGGCGGACTTCATGTCTTCGGTTATTTGGTCTTTCAGGGACATGGCAAACTCCGTGAACACGGAGCAAGGCGTTTATCAGTACAGGCGCTTGCGCTTCGCATCTTCGCGGGAAAGGCGCTTCAGGTGCCGTTTGACGGCAGCCGCTTTCTTGCGCTTACGCTCCTGCGTGGGCTTTTCGTAATACTCCCGACGGCGCAATTCCGTGAGGATGCCGGCCTTTTCACAGGCACGCTTGAAGCGACGCAAGGCGGCGTCGAAGTACTCATTTTCTTTTAGGCGAACACTGGGCATACGATCTTGTTTCCAAACATAAATAAACCCGGCACGTGGCCGGGACTCAGCCGCCTATTATAGCGGTACATTTTGCTCAATTCCAACCCCTGTTGGAGCCTGATGTTGGGGTCAGAGCCCTGGGGCTCTGACCCCAAACCGGCGCTCCTAAGGTATTATCCGCGGCCTATGAACGTTCTGGGCATCGAAACAAGCTGCGACGAGACCGGTGTGGCTGTCTACAGCACCGAAAAAGGCCTGATTGCGGACGCATTGCACAGCCAGGTCGACCTGCATGCGGTCTACGGTGGGGTCGTGCCGGAAATTGCCTCGCGAGACCACATTCGTTGCCTGTTGCCGCTTGTAGAGCAGGTTCTGGCGGATGCCGGCATCGAAAAACCCGATGCTGTCGCCTATACGGCCGGTCCGGGGCTGGTTGGCGCGCTAATGGTTGGCAGCGGCATGGCAAATGGCCTGGGGCTCTCCTGGGCTTGCCCGGTCATTGCCGTGCACCATATGGAAGGCCACCTGCTGGCGCCCATGCTTGAGGACGACGCGCCGGAATACCCATTTCTCGCGCTGTTGGTGTCCGGAGGCCACACGATGCTGATATCGGTATCCGGCCTCGGTGAATACAGCGTGCTGGGGACAACGCTGGATGATGCCGTCGGAGAGGCTTTTGACAAGACCGCCAAGTTGCTCGGCCTCGGTTATCCGGGTGGGCCAGCACTCGCAGCGCTTGCCGAGGAGGGTGACGACGCGGCGTTTGCGCTGCCACGACCCATGCTCAATCGTCCTGGGTACGACTTCAGCTTCAGCGGCCTGAAAACGGCGGTAATGCTCGAAGTGCGCAAGACCCAGCAGGACGGCAGCTACGAGAGCCGTCGAGCAGACCTTGCGGCGTCGTTTCAGCGCGCTGCGGTCGACACGCTTGTCGGACGTACGCTGCAGGCGGCCAAAAAAGAGCAGCTCGAACGGGTGGTGATAGCCGGAGGCGTCGGCGCGAACCGGCTACTGCGCAGCGAGATGGATGCACGCTTCGATGGCCGGGTTTACTATCCTCGCATGGCGTTTTGCACCGACAATGGTGCGATGATTGCTGTCGCCGGGGCCCTGCGTCTTGCTGATGCGCAGTCCGCCACGGAAATACGGGCGCAGGCGCGCTGGTCGCTGAACACGCTGGGACCACCGAGAAGCAAGGCTTCCGGGGACTGAAAGAGGGCACATGGACAAAATTTTTCTGTACGACCTCCGGGTTGAGACGATCATCGGGATCTGGGAATGGGAGCGCAAGATTCGCCAGACTGTCGCTATCGATCTTGAGATGTCGGCCGACATTCGTAAGGCG
>Ga0316201_10000578_pt1 | contig 21412 bp, 16 predicted proteins | sample CS6wburrow_MG_FD_204516 | JGI IMG/M metagenome (GOLD analysis project Ga0316201, IMG submission 204516) | Coastal sediment microbial communities from Delaware Bay, Delaware, United States - CS-6 worm burrow | ecosystem: Environmental > Aquatic > Marine > Coastal > Sediment | place: USA... | reverse complement strand
CGCGCGGGGTAACCGCGTTTTTCCAGCGCCATCGCCAGCAGGGCGATCGTCACCTGCTCACCGGTGGTCAGCAACACGTCGAGTTCTCGACCGCGCGCCTTTGGGTCAACCTGCTGTGCGAGCTCGACCAGCCGGTTGGTCTCGCCACTCATTGCGGACACCACGACAACCAGGTCGTTACCCTGCTCCTTGTAACCGATGACCTTGTCCGCCACGGCCTCGATGCGCTCGATAGAGCCAACCGAGGTTCCGCCAAATTTTTGCACCAGTAACGCCATGCTGGACCGACATAAAAAAATGAGCGCGGATTATAGGGAAAATAAGGTAGTTTGTATAACGATATTCGTAATGCCGGGGATTCGAGTTTAGAATACCCCGGCTTCCCCAGGACGCCCTTTTCCGATGATTTCCTTGATGCAATTCGACACACCGGTACTGCTCGCCGTGATTGGCGTCATGCTGGTCTCGGGCCTGATTCACGGGACCCTGGGGTTGGGCTTCCCGATGGTCGCGACCCCGATGCTGGCAACAATGATGGATGTGCGCAGCGCGATCCTGTTGACGCTGCTGCCGACCATGGCGGTGAATATCGCCAGCATCGTAACAAGCGAAAACAGGCTGGAAACAACCCGACAGTTTTTGCCGTTGGTGCTTTTTGCACTACTGGGATCCATCATCGGCGCCAGCATTCTGGCGCTAACCGATCCGACACCATACCGAATCCTGCTGGCCGGCCTGATCCTGCTCTACCTGTGGAATGGCCTGCGCGTCCCACGACAATGGCTGCTGGAGCATTCGCCGCTGGCGATGGCGCTATTCGGCCTTGGCGCAGGAATTGCCGCCGGTACCACCAACGTTATGGTCGCGGTGCTGATCATATACTTTCTTTCTCTGGAAACACCGAGATCGGTGCTGGTGCCCGCGTTGAACTCCTGTTTCCTGGTCGGCAAGATGTCGCAGATTATCGTGCTTGCGATCGCCGGGCTGGTCAGTTTGCGCCTGGTATTCGAAACCACGCCCCTGGCCATCACCGCGGTTGCCGCGCTGTTGCTGGGGCAACGACTGCAACCGCGTATCCGGGTAGGCACCTACCAGGGAATCCTGCGTAAGTTACTGTTAATCCTCGCAATCATTCTGATTTACCAGTTCCTGGCAGAGGTCGGTTGGTTCCCCTGGTCGAACGGGGCGGCGAGTCAAAGCTGACTCTCGACCCAGGGCAGTACCGATTCGAGCGCGGCCGCAAGATTTTCCGGTTGATTTCCGCCGGCCTGGGCCATGTCGGGTCTCCCCCCACCGCGGCCACCGCATTGCTCCGCTACCAGGTTGGCCAGGTCGCCGGCACGAATGCGATCAGATTCAGCCCTGGTTACCCCGGCAATAATCGACACCTTGCCATCCTCGCTGCTGGCAAGCACCACCGCCGCCGCGCCAAGCTTGTTCTTCAGCTGGTCCACCGTCTCCCGCAGCGTCTTGACATTGGCCCCGTCAAGCTGGGCAGCGAGCACCTTGATGCCATTGACTTCCCGCGCCTGCGAAGCGAGATCACCCCCGGTCTGGGATGCCATCCTGGATTTCAGGGCCTCGAGCTGCTTTTCCAGCGTTTTGTTGGCCGCCTGCAGTTGCTCGATTCGCGGCAACAAATCGTCGCGGCTGGCCTTGAGTTTATGCGCCGCGATGTCGAGCCTTGCTTCGCTGTCGATGAAACGTTTAACTGCCGCCTCACCGGTGACCGCTTCGATACGGCGTATCCCTGATGCGATCCCGGTTTCAAATACGATCTTGAAGAGCCCGATATCTCCAGCACGCGGTACGTGGGTACCACCACACAATTCGATCGAGTCGGATCCTATCCTGAGCACGCGCACGACGTCACCGTATTTTTCGCCAAACAGTGCGATGGCGCCAGAATTTTTCGCCGCCTCCATGTCCATTACCTCGGCCCTGGTTTCGAGGTTACCGCGTATCTGGTTATTCACCAGGGTTTCGATTTCGGCAATCTGCCCGGGCTCGACCGGCTGGTAGTGCGAAAAGTCGAAACGCAGTTTTTCGGCATCGACAAGCGAGCCCTTCTGTTGCACATGCTCACCCAGCACATGGCGCAGGGCCGCATGCATCAGGTGGGTCGCGGAATGGTTTAGCATTACGGCGCGCCGGTAATTCTCGTCAATCCGTGCACTGACTTTATCGCCAGCACTCAACTCGCCTACCTGCAGGGAACCGATATGCAGAAATACATCGCTCTGCTTTTGCGTGTCGCTCACGTCGAACACGGTCTCCTCACCAATGCATATCTTACCGATATCACCGACCTGTCCACCCGACTCCGCGTAAAAAGGCGTGCGGTCGAGTACGACAATGGCCTGGTCGCCATTCTCGAGCTGATCGAGCACCGTGTCGTTTTGCAGAATCGCAATCACGCTGGCATCGGCGGATGGCTGCTCGTAACCCAGGAATGCGGTCGCGGGATAGGCGTCCAGCTTGAAATCGTCGCTAACCGCACTGAACTGGCTCGAGGCGCGGGCGCGCGACCGTTGCGCCTCCATCTGCACCTCGAATTCATCCTGATCAATGCCAAGGCCTTTTTCGCGCGCGACATCGGCCGTTAAATCCACCGGAAATCCGTAGGTATCGTAGAGTTTGAACACGGTACCGCCATCGATGACGTCGCCCTTCATCGAAGTTATAGCCTCCTCGAGAATACGCATCCCCTGCTCCAGGGTCTCAGCGAAGCGCTGTTCTTCCTTCTTTAACACGCGTTCAACATGACCGCGATGTTTACGCAATTCCGGGTAGGCGTCACCCATTTCGCGGTCCAGCGCCTCGACCAGCCGGTAGAAAAACGGTTGCTTACACCCAAGTTGATGACCATGCCGGGCAGCCCGGCGCACGATACGTCGCAAAACGTAACCGCGACCCTCGTTGGAGGGCAGCACGCCGTCAACGATCAGGAAGGCGCAGGAGCGGATGTGATCGGCAATCACGCGTAACGACTTGTTCTCGAGATCGGTAGTACCCGTAAGCCGGCCCGCGGCCTCGATCAACGACCGGAACAGGTCGATATCATAGTTGTTATGGACGTTCTGCAGGATGGCGGCAAGACGCTCGAGCCCCATGCCGGTATCAACCGAAGGCCGCGGTAGCGGTTCCATGTTGCCGCTCGCGTCACGATTGAACTGCATGAAAACGAGATTCCAGATTTCGATATAACGATCGCCGTCTTCTTCGGGCGTTCCGGGCGGTCCGCCCTCGATTTCGGGGCCGTGATCGTAGAATATTTCGCTGCAGGGACCGCAGGGCCCGGTATCGCCCATCGACCAGAAATTATCCGAGGTGCCGATACGGGTAAAGCGCTCGGGATCAACCTTGATATCCTTGAGCCAGATATCGGCCGCCTCGTCGTCGTCCGCATAGACGGTGACCCATAGTTTCTCGGCCGGCAGGCCGATAACCGTCGTCAGGAAATCCCAGGCATAATGTATCGCCTCCTTTTTGAAGTACTCGCCGAAACTGAAGTTGCCTAGCATTTCGAAAAAGGTGTGGTGGCGCGCGGTATAGCCGACGTTCTCGAGATCATTGTGCTTACCGCCTGCTCTTACGCAGCGTTGAGACGTGGTTGCACGGGTATAGCTACGCTTTTCGGTACCGAGGAATACGTCCTTGAATTGCACCATTCCCGAGTTCGTAAACAACAACGTGGGATCGTTGCCGGGCACCAACGGGCTCGACGGCACAATGGTGTGTCCATTCGATTCGAAATACTTGAGAAACTTTTCTCTTAACTCGGCGCTAGTCGTCATGTGAGCGATCAAATATAAGTAAAACTAATAACGCCCGGAAAGACCGGGCGTGCAATTACTCTTTGAATAAGGGGCACTAGCGAAATAATCGCATGACTGACTCGGGAGAAAAACCCCTATTTTGTAAAAAACGCGCCTGTTTCATGCGTTCGGCATAATCGGCCGGGATGGCTTCACCATATTTGCGCACACGCTGCTGTTGCATTAATTCGTGCCAGCGCTCTGAATATGGTTCCAGGTATTCGTCGGCAAGTGACTCGGCAACCCCCTTTTGCCGCAGCTCGAAGCGAATCTTAAGCGGTCCGAAGCCAGCATTAAATCGATGATTAACATAGGATTCGGTAAAGCGCTCATCCGACAATAAACCGTCCCGCTGTAATGAATGTATCGCCGCATCGATGTTATCGAGATCGAATTCCCGAGCCTTCAATTTCTGCCGCAGCTCATGTTCAGAATGTTCACGCCGCGCGAGTAAATCCATCGCTTTTTTTCGAACCTCAACGAGTGGATTTTCTATAGTCATAATCAATGGTAGAAATTAAACAGCATCTTTTACGCCCTGGCCTACGATGCGGCGCTCCGCCGAATCCGCGCGCAGAACGTGGGCGTCCGTGCAATACGCGATTGTTCGAGCACGGATTCAACGCGGCTAACGCGGGGAAAGACGTCTAATTTAAAAAAAAGCCTCTGGAGGGGGTAATCTCCAGAGGCATTGCCAGTTAACAACATGCGGTGGAATGGGATAGGTAGGCTAGGGAATTTCCACCACTTCGGGTTCGACTTCTGGGTTAGAGTCTGTTGCTTCACTGTCAATCGGGTCGTCAGATTTCGCCTTCGGCTTGGGTAATAACTCGACACGCAGCCTCTGGTCGATGTCTTCTGCCATCTCGGGGTGCTCCTTGAGGAAGGTGCGCACATTGTCCTTGCCCTGACCGATACGCTCCTCGTTGTAGCTGTACCAGGCACCGGATTTTTCAATCAGCCCATGCTTGACGCCGAGATCAATGAGTTCGCCTTCACGCGAAGAACCTTCGCCATATAAAATTTCGAACTCACATTGCTTGAACGGGGGCGCTACCTTGTTCTTGACGACCTTGACGCGGGTCTCATTGCCAATCACTTCGTCGCCCCGTTTGATCGCCCCAATGCGCCGAATGTCGAGGCGCACGGAGGCATAGAACTTTAGCGCGTTGCCTCCGGTGGTGGTTTCCGGATTGCCGAACATGACCCCGATCTTCATTCGGATCTGGTTGATGAAAATCACCATCGTGTTTGAACGCTTGATATTACCGGTCAGCTTGCGCAGCGCCTGCGACATCAGGCGAGCCTGTAAGCCCATATGTGAATCACCCATGTCACCCTCGATTTCCGCTTTTGGCGTCAACGCGGCAACCGAGTCGACCACCACCACGTCAACCGCGCCCGAACGCACCAGCATATCGGTTATTTCGAGCGCCTGTTCGCCGGTATCAGGCTGCGACACCAGCAGGTCATCGATGTTGACGCCGAGCTTTTCGGCGTAGGTTGGATCGAGCGCGTGCTCGGCATCGACGAAGGCCGCCGCGCCACCGGTCTTCTGGCATTCGGCTATCACCTGCAGCGCCAGCGTGGTTTTACCCGAGGATTCAGGCCCATAGATTTCGATAACGCGACCACGCGGCAAGCCACCGATCCCGAGCGCGACGTCTAGTGACAGCGAGCCGGTCGATATAACGCCTATTTTCGTATCAACGCCGCTGTCGCCAAGCCGCATGACCGATCCCTTGCCAAACTGCTTCTCAATCTGCCCCAGTGCTGCCGCCAGCGCTTTTTGCTTATTGTCGTCCATTGCTACCTACCTTTATTTTGAGTTGCTGAATTATCACATAGTCGAACGAGAACATAAAGAGAACTTTCAAGTTTCTATAAAATTCGCGCTCACCCTGGTTTCGAATCTATGCGCCATTATCACCACCGAGTGGCTCATAGCGTGAGCCTTTAATAAAATTATTCAAAAACCCGTGTTTTCGCGCTTGCCGGTTGAACCCGGTCTGCGGCAACGATAACCTTCACCCAAACAACCAGGCAGTTACGTGGAAATTAAAAACCGTCCCGATCTCTCTGAACGTCATATCGTGCTGCTGGTAGCGGTGCTGTCCGTGGCGGCGGCCTCTATCCTGCTGCAACGCGGCTGGCCCGCACCGGGTTCCGTCAGTGGCCAGCTTTACGGTGCGGCGGGCGCCCTGCTGTTGCTGGCGCCGCTGCTGTTCCTGGTCATGAAACGCTCCGGGTTCACCGCAAGTCCGCCGGCCTGGTTCATCGTGCATGTGCTGGCGACCATGCTCGGCGGCTGCCTGATTTTCGTACACGTCGCGGCCGGTGACTGGCTTACGCCGCCCGGCCTGGTGTTACTGTTACTGGTACTGCTGATTCTGCAGGGCAGCCTGTTGCGCGTGATCTTTTCACGCGGTTTCGCGTTGTTGTTTGCCCGCAGCAGCCTGCCAACCGGATTCAGCGCGCCGCCCGATCTCGACAAGGCCGCGTTGCGGCAATTGATCGATACCAAGATCGGCCTGCTGCGCTCGCTGGATCCCGCGGCCGATGAAGCATTATTCTCACCGGCGCTCAGGCACTGGTTGCGGCATCCGGTTAAAAGCCTGAATTACCAGCTGCTGGCCGAACGCGAAGCGCGCATGGTCGGCGCCCGAGCCAGCGCCAGTATCGAACTCGGCTGGTCACGACGCATCCACATGCTGGCCGCGTTCGCTTTTTACCTCGGCCTGCTGGCGCACGTCATCGTGGTTTTGTTCTTCGCCGGCTACGCCGCCGAAGGCGGGACCATCGACTGGTGGCATATCACCGCCTGGGGAGGCTGAAGCATGACCGACGCGACCACCCAGCTGGCGTTGATGATCGATCTCGAACGTTGTACCGGCTGCAAGAGCTGCGAAGCCGCCTGCAAACAAACCAACGCGCTCGGACCCAACAGCTATCGTAACCGGGTGATGTGGTTCGACGAGCAACAGGTTGACGATGAATCAACGCCGGCGCGGCTGGATTTCCTTACCGTCACCTGCCAGCAGTGCGAACGACCCGCTTGCCTGCGCGCCTGCCCGGTATATCCGAAAGCCATTTCCAAGGACCCGGTTACCGGCGTGGTGGCAGTGGACGAAAACCGCTGCACCGGTTGCGGCGAATGCGCCCTGTCCTGTCCTTATGGCGCTATCGGCTACAATGCCGAACAACACCACGCGGTCAAGTGTGATCTTTGCGCCGAACGCCGCGAGCGCGATCTGGGCCCCGCCTGCGCCTCCGTCTGCCCGACTCGCGCGATTACTTTCGGCAATCGCGCCGCACTGCTCGAGCAGGTGCAACAGGATCGGCGCGAGGTTCTCGACACCGATCATTTCCTGCAGCAGCCGGCGACGATTTACCTGCGCCGCCCTCGCGATGTGAATATCGACGCCAAAGCGGCCACGCAACGCAGCACGCCCGCGCTGATGCGTGATCACAGCAGCCGGGTTGCGCTGCGACCCGCGGTTGCGCGGGGCTCTTACCGCAAGTCGGAGAAAGCCGGTTTATCCGCACAGGAAGAACGCATCGTGCCGGGTGGCTGCAACATCTGCTTCAACGGCTGCCCGATCAAGTACCATCTGCGCGGCAACGAGGTCGTCAATATCTACGGTAACGACGAAGACCCGGTGTTCCAGGGCAGGATCTGCCCCAAGTCGCAAATGACGCTGCAGATGTATAACAATCCGCATCGGCTGACGACGCCGCTGAAGCGCGTCGGCAAACGCGGTAGCGACAGGTTCCAGCCGATTAGCTGGGACCAGGCGCTCAGCGAAATCGCGCGCAAGCTGATCGCCGTGCGCGAACAGTACGGCAGCGAGGCGCTCGCGATTCAGTCCGGTTCGCGCACCGGCGTGCTCAATATCATCGGCGCGATTCCGATGTTCGCGCGTCTCTGGGGCACCCCCAATGTCGCCGCTACCGAGCCCTACTGCGACCTCGGCAAGGGCGTTGCGCTCGGCCTGACACAGGGCACGGGAGTCATGGCCAACGTCTATACCGAGGAAGACATCGGCCGCGCTGAAGCTTACATCTATATCGGCGATAACCAGGCCGAAACCCGCCCGGTCAATTTCGGCATGGTCAACGACTGGCGCCTCAAGAAAGACGCCCGTATGATCGTGGTCGACCCGCGGTTGACCGCCACCGCTAGCAAGGCCGACGCCTGGTTGCCGATTCGCTCCGGCACCGATATGGCACTCGGGCTCGGTATTATTCATTACCTGTTCACCAAGGACCTGCAGGACCAGGCATTTTGCGAACGCTGGGTCGTCGGCTGGCGTGAATGGCGGGATTTCGTCGTGGATCAGGGGTACGACCTCGACTGGGCAGCGAGAATGACCGACCTCGCAACAGACCAGATCGAGATGCTGGCTAAAACCATCGCCGCGGCCGACGGCTGCATGATTTTTCTGAGCCGCGGTATCAATCAGCATACCAACTCGGTGCAAACCAACCGCGTCTTCATGTTCATTGCCGCTATCACCGGCAACTGGGGACGCCGCGGCGGCGGCTATTTCAACGTATCGTCGGAAATGAACTGGCAAGCGCCGCGCTTGCCCAGGGAACGCAGACCCTGGACGCGAGCCGGTATCGGCAAAAACCCGTCAGACTGGATGCAGGCCATGCTCGAGGGCAAGCCTTACCCGATCAAGGCCCTGATCACCGGCAACAACCCGTTGGGACAGTGGCCGAATCAAAACCGCGCGCGCCGCGCGGTGCAGGCGCTGGACCTGGTGGTGCACCTGGAATTGTTCAAGAACGCCACTTCGCGCTACGCCGACTACGTGTTGCCGATGGCCAGTGGAATCGAGAAGGGCGGTACCACCCGCTTTGCCGAGGATCGCCGTATCGTCTGGAACGACCGCTTGATCGACCCTCCCGGGGACGCCAGATCGGATCACTGGTTCTGGATCGAACTCGGTAAGAAATTCGGATTCGACGACCTGCTGAAGGACGACTACAAGGATCCGCGCAAGCTGTGGGACGAGGTGCTGGTCGCGGCAACCCCGGATCTCGCCGAGGCCACCACCGAGCGACTCACCAGCCTGCCAAACCGCACCGTGCGACTACCCTTCTTCGAGGGCAAAGACGGTGAACTGGACCCGGTATACGTTACCGAAGCGATGCAGCGTGATCCCGCGGCGGGCCTGGATTACCCAACGCCCAGCGGCAAGCTCGAATTCTGGACGCCCGAGCAGGATCGGAAATTCGAAGCCATGGGCCTGGCGGCGTTACCCGAGTTTTACACCGAGGCCGAACAGCTGGTGAGCCTGCCGTATATCAAGTACGGCGATACGCCGGTAGCTTCCAGTTTCTTCGACCGTGAAACCCTGGTCTACCCTGGCCAGATCGTCAACGAGCGCTACCCCCGCGACGCCGCCTTCGATACCGAGCTTGTCACCGGCCGCCCACCCGCGCCGCACTTCCATTCGTGGACTCACTACTTCTGGCAGGCGCAGGAAATGTGGCCCGAGCTGTACTGCCAGATTCATCCGCAAAAAGCCGCTGACATCGGCGTCGAAGACGGCGACCAGGTCGCTATCGAAACCGTCAACGGCAGCATCGTCGCCCGCGCCTGGCTGCACCGCGGTATCCGCCCCAGCAGTATTTTCGTTCCGATCGGCTGGGACGAGCAGCAACCCTATCACCCGAGTTCGAGCGTCAATCACCTGACTGGTGTCCGGCTGGATCCGATATCGCAGCAGGCCAACCTGAAAACCCATTTGTGCCGGGTGAGCCGGGCAACGCCCTGAGCGTACTCGATGGAATCGCAGCAGCTCGGCGTATCGGCACAGTTTTTACTGACCCTGGGTAGCATCCTGTTGATTGGCCTGCTGCTGTCAGCGGTGGCAAAGCGTACATTTCTACCGCGGGTTACGCTGCTGCTGATCTTCGGCGGCGCCATCGGCAATCAGGGACTCGATCTGATACCTCCGCTTTTTACCGATCGATTCGAACTAATAGCCGATATGACCCTGTTGATGGTCGGTTTCCTGCTCGGCGGCAAGTTGACTATCGAAACCCTGAGCGAACACAGCGTCAAATCGTTCGCCATATCGCTCTCGGCCGCGTTGATACCGGCTATCCTGGTTTGTCTGGCCATGCTTGCGCTGGGCATACCTCTCGAAATAGCCGTGCTGCTTGGATGCATCGCCGCGGCGACCGATCCGGCAGCAGTTTTCGACGTGGTCGAGGAATCCGGCGTCAGGACAAAGTTCAGCGAGCTGCTAATGCTGATCGTCGTACTCGACGATGTCTGGGGCTTGCTGTTATTCGGAGTCGGAATCGCGATCGTCATGTCGATCAACGGTGTAGCAGGCGACAACGGTACGCTAGGCCTGGTACTGCAGGAACTCGGTGGCGGCGCGTTGCTCGGTGCCGTGATCGGACTACCCGCGTCATACCTGAGCGGGCGCGTCAAGCAAGGCAAACCGGTGCTGGCGGAGGCGCTCGGCATCGTATTCCTGTGCGGCGGCCTGGCAATGTGGCTAAACGTTTCCTACCTGATCGCCTCGATCGTGATGGGCGCCGTTATCGCTAACCTGGCGCGCCATCATGAATATCCGTTCCACGCAATCGAGGGCATCGAGTCGCTGTTCATGGTCGTATTTTTCGTGCTCGCCGGCGCATCGTTGGAATTCGATGCGCTTGCTGCCATCGGTATTACCGGACTCGTCTATATCCTGTGTCGTGCATCCGCCAAACAAGTCGGCGCCTGGGCCGGCGGTTTGCTGAGCAGTGTCAGGCAATCAAGCCGGCGCCTGATGGGTTTCACGCTCATGCCGCAGGGCGGACTGGCGATAGGCATGGCACTGGTGGCGTCCAACCGTTTCCCAGAGTACCGCCAGGTGATTTTACCGATCGTGATCGCATCGACCATCGTGTTCGAGCTCATCGGCCCGGTCTTTACCCGCTACGCGATCCGCCACGCGCCACAAAATCACGACTGATCGACCAGCAGCCCCATTCCGTCATTGCGGCGATAGCCTGCGCTGCCCGGCCGGAATCCATTGAAAAAAACCACTTGCGTATCCGGGCAGGGCCGGGAGCGGATTTACCCAGGTTTACAGTGAATCGCGGGGCGTGGGCCGCAATGACTCGGCCTCGATCAGGTCCAGCAGCATTTCGAGCGCGGCGACCAGGGTCGCATCACGCACCGCCGCGCGGTCACCGTCGAAATGAAACAGTTTCGAGACCAGCTGCTCGGAGGCGGCGACCGCGATCCATACCGTACCCACCGGCTTTTCGTCACTGCCGCCGCCAGGGCCGGCAACACCGGTAACCGCGATCGCATAGTCGGCGCGGCTGTGAACCAACGCACCGCTTGCCATCGCCGCCGCCACCGGTTCGCTAACCGCGCCATAGTCCTCGATTACCGTCGGCGGCACCGCCAGCATCTCGCTCTTGGCCGCGTTGCTATAGGTTACGAATCCGCGTTCGAACCAGTCTGAACTACCCGCCAGGTCGGTAAAGGATTTGGCAATCAGGCCGCCGGTACAGGATTCGGCGGTGCAAACCCTGAGCCCGGCATCGAGCAGGGCCGTGGACAGCTGTTGCACCAGTTTTTCGGCATGCAGGGACATGCGCGCATTATAACCCAGGCGGCCTGGATCGATACGGCAACCGAAAAATTGCTGGATCATGCGCCAGATCAATGCAACCGCCAATCCTGCGTACTAAATTCGGATTTTTGACGGGGGTTTTATGACTCATATTGTTATCCTGGGCGGCGGTATCGGCGGTATACCAATGGCCTTCGAGATGCGCGCTTTGCTGAAGCAGGGTGAGCGGATCACCGTGGTCTCGAATTCCGATAGTTTTCAGTTCGTGCCTTCCAATCCCTGGGTTGCGGTGAACTGGCGCAGCCGCGAGGATATCTGCGTCGACCTGCGCAGCGTAATGCGCGACAAGGAAATCGGGTTTACCTCCGCGGGAGCAAGACGAATTCATCCACAGCGTAACGAAATCGAGCTGGGCGACGATACCGTTCTCAACTACGACTACCTCGTTATCGCAACCGGGCCACAACTCGCCTTTAATGAGGTCGAGGGCCTCGGGCCCGAGGCCCACACTCACTCGGTGTGCCACGTCGATCACGCGGTGGCCGCGGGCCAGGCCTACGAAAAGTTTATCGCGGATCCAGGCCCCATCGTGATTGGCGCCGCCGCTGGCGCCTCGTGTTTCGGCCCGGCGCTGGAAATGGCCATGATCATCGAGTCGGATTTACGCAAGCGCAAGCTTCGCGACAGGGTGCCGATGACCTATGTCACCCCCGAACCCTATGTCGGGCATCTCGGCCTCGGCGGTGTCGGCGATACCAAGGGGATGGTCGAATCGATCATGCGCGAACGCCACATCAAGTGGATCTGCAATGCCAGGATCGATCGCTGCGAACCCGGCAAGATTCATGCGACGGAACACGATAAGGATGGAAACCCGCTCAAGCAGCATGAGCTGGAGCACAAGTGGTCGATGATTCTGCCGGCATTTCGTGGCATCGAAGCGGTCGCCGGTATCGAGGGGCTCTGTAACCCGCGTGATTTCATCATCGTCGACAAGCACCAGCGCAATCCCGAGTTTCAGAACGTTTTCTCGGTCGGCGTCTGTATCGCGATCCCACCGGTGGAAGCCACCCCGATACCAACCGGCTGCCCGAAGACGGGTTTCATGATCGAGAGCATGGTAACCGCGGCCGCACACAATATCCGCGCCATCATCGACGGCGACGAACCGGTCAAGGAAGGCACCTGGAGCGCGGCCTGCCTGGCCGATTTCGGCGATCGCGGCGCGGCCTTCGTCGCGGTGCCACAGATTCCACCACGTAACATCAACTGGTCGTCCGAGGGCAAGTGGGTGCATTACGCCAAAATCGCGTTTGAAATGTATTTTCTGCGCAAGATCCGCAAGGGCATCAGCGAACCCGGTTACGAGAAGCAAATGCTGAGACTCGCGGGATTAAGCCGCCTCAAGCCCTAGGCCCGGGAAGATTGCTTGATCTGTATCAAATTGATCCGCTGTGCGGCATGGCTTATCGCCAACAGGGTGATATACTTTTTCGAATAAATCTAACCTATACCATTATGAATGACACTCTAAATCCGGACGCTGCCGGCGCCCCCGAAGCTGAAGACAACTCACGGTTCGAAACCCCGTCGGCGCAAGACGAAAGCATCGCCAGTCATGAAATCGACCGCATGGATGTGATCCGCCGTTTCGAGAACGGGATGTACCCCTATACCGACAAAATCAGAAAATCGGAATACGAAAAAGAAAAAGCGCTGCTGCAGGTCGAATTGCTCAAGGTCCAGAAATGGGTAAAAGATAGCGGCAAGAAAGTCGTTATCCTGTTCGAAGGCCGGGATGCTGCCGGCAAAGGTGGCGCGATAAAACGTTTCATGGAACATCTCAATCCGCGCGGCGCGCGCGTCGTGGCGCTGGAGAAGCCAACCGTTGCCGAACAGACGCAATGGTATTTCCAGCGCTATATCAAGCATCTGCCCTCGGCCGGCGAAATCGTACTGCTCGACCGCTCGTGGTACAACCGAGCTGGCGTCGAACGGGTCATGGGCTTTTGCGATCCCGCCGCTTATCTTGAATTCATGCGCCAGTGCCCGGAGATCGAGCGCATGCTGGTGCGCTCCGGCATCCTGTTGTTCAAGTACTGGTTCTCGGTGACCCAGGATGAACAACGTCGTCGATTCGAGTCACGAAAAAACGACCCGCTCAAGCAGTGGAAACTGTCGCCGATCGACCAGGCGTCGATCGACAAATGGGACGACTACACCGAGGCCAAGGAGGCAATGTTCTTCTATACCGATACCGCCGATGCGCCCTGGACGATCATCAAGTCGGACGACAAGAAGCGCGCCCGCCTGAACTGTATGCGTCATTTCCTGTCTTCGTTGAGCTACGACGACAAGGATGATCAAGCGGTGGGCCAGCCGGATCCGTTCATCGTCACCTCCAGCGATCATGCCATCGCCAACAGTGAGCATATTCTCGGCAAAAGCCTGCATCCCGAGCAGCGACGCAAGAAAAAAAGCTAGGTTAGCGCGCGATCCGCGGTTGCCTTTAGAGCCAGCGCTTCGAGTACGCATGCGCGAACATCGACACGAGCATTGATCCGGGCGCAGAGCAGGTAAACCCCGGCCAGCTTACGATGCAGAAAAATCACGTCGGCAGGCGGAACCCGCTGAAACGCTTCCTGGTTACGCAGATACCAGAGTTTTTCCCCGAGACGCTGCGATAAAGACGAGTAGCCGAAATCGTATCTGCCTGCATGCACTGCGGGCTCGGCGGCAGTCTGAACCAGGTCGGCGATCGCCACTCGAACATTGAAGGAGTCGGACGCCTCGACATAGCCCACTTCGCAGGCAGCGTCGACAATATCCTCGAGATCCCCGTTCAATGCCGACGTTAACAGCCTGGCGAATGATTGAGCGCGATCGCTTCGGTTGATGCGTAAAGCGCCAAAATCCACTAACCCGATAGTGTTATCCCTGGCATCGAACAGGAAATTGGCAAAGTTTGGATCGCTTTGCACCATGCCCCAGTGCAGAAATTCCTTCAGCGCGAGATCGATGATACGAGCCGCCATCTGGTCTCGCACGGCTGCCGGAGCAGAAGCCAGGGATTCGATGCCTTCGCCCTCGATCAGGGTCATCGCCAGTACTTTCTCACTACTCAAGTCGTCGATCACCTCGGGCATGCGAAAAACCGGATCCTGCGCGAGTTGCCCGCGGTAGCGCCGCAGGTGGCAGGCTTCGAGACAGTAGTCGGCTTCATCATGCAACTGCTGCCTGGCGACCTCCAGCAAGGGTTGAATATCAAATCCCGGTGGCAGCAGTCTGAACAGTTTTAACAGGCCGGCAACATTATCGACGTCACTATCGATGCTGGCGGAAACACCCGGGTATTGAATCTTGACCGCAAGCCGGCGACCTTGCAGATCCACGGCTTTATGCACCTGGCCAATCGAGGCCGCGGCAAATGGTTTGAGATCGAATGACTCGAACCGGCATGGCCAATCGCTCCCCCAGGCCCCGTTCAAGACTTGCTGCAACTGGAAATCGGGCATCGTATGGGCGCTATCGCGCAGCCCGGCCAGGATGTCTGTCAGTTCGCGCGGTAACAGGTCGCCGGCCTCCATCGACAGCAACTGGCCAACCTTCATCACGGCACCGCGCATTTCCGACAACTGCAATGTGAACCGCCTCGCGTTTTCAGGATTCAGCAGCAGCTCGGCAGCCACCGGCATCTGCCCCCTGGCCAGCTGCCTGGCACCCTGATTCAACGCCGTGGCAGCCACGCCACCGGCCAGTCTTCCCAGTTTGAACAGACGGCCCACGCGACTCGCCGACACCGGGGTCTGCCTGCCGTTAGCCACGATAGACCCGGGATACCCTGGTGGCAGATGCAATTTTCATGATTTGTGTACGTCCCGGCAAGCGGCCTGGATTCACCTGGCAGGCCGGGGAGCTGGCCTCAATCGCCACACACATGGACCAGCAGACAGATGCAGCGCCATTCAAGTGGCGGATTCGTCGGTTTTGGTTGGGCGGCAAGCCTAACTTGCGTACAATTGGCGGCGCCATGCCGACCAACAGGATGTCGCGGGCCCGTTTGCACTTATGAGCCAATCAGAAACAGAAACCAGGTCAAAACCGCATACCCCGATGATGCAGCAGTACTTGCGCATCAAGGCCGATTACCCATCGACGCTGTTGTTCTACCGCATGGGTGATTTCTACGAGCTGTTCTACGAGGACGCGCGTAAGGCGGCGCGACTGCTCGACATCACGCTGACCAAACGGGGACAATCCGGCGGTGAGCCGATCCCGATGTGCGGCGTGCCCTACCACGCGGTCGATAGTTATCTCGGCAAGCTGGTGCGCGCGGGAGAGGCGGTCGCGATCTGCGAGCAGATCGGCGATCCGGCGACCAGCAAGGGCCCGGTCGAGCGCAAGGTGGTACGCGTTGTGACCCCGGGCACGCTGACCGAAGAGGCGTTGCTACAGGATCGCCAGGAAAACCTGCTGTGCTGCCTGTTTCAGCAGGCATCCTCCTGGGGCGTGGCGGCACTCGAAATCAGCTCGGGCCGTTTTACCCTGAGCGAATTGCATAGCGACGATTTATTGCGCGGCGAAATCGCGCGCCTCAATCCCGCCGAAATCATCTACTGCGAGGATCAAGCGTTACCACTGGACGCGGCCCAGTCCGGGCGCGCGCACGCAATGCCTCCCTGGTACTTCGAAACCGACGCCGCGACCCGCCTGCTGTGCGAGCAGTACCGCACGCGTGACCTGCAGGGTTTCGGTATTGCCGAGGCAGCCGTCGCCGTCAACGCCGCCGGCTGCCTGTTGCAGTATGTCAACGACACGCTGAAAACGGCTGTCACCCACCTGCAGCCGCCACGCTTCGAACAGGTCAGTGATTTGCTGTTAATCGACGCCAACAGCCGTCGAAATCTCGAACTCACGCGGTCTTTCAACGATGAAACCAGCCGCCACAGCCTGCTCGGCATCATCAGCCATTGCCGCTCGGCGATGGGTCATCGCGAACTAACCCGCTGGATACAAAAACCCTTGCGCGATCAGCAGCGAGTGCGCCAGCGCCACCACGCGGTCGCGAGCCTGCTCGATAACCACGAGTTCGTTACCCTGGGCGACTATCTCAACGCCATCGGGGATATCGAACGCATTCTCGCCAGAATCGCCCTGCTCTCGGCACGTCCGCGCGACCTGTCGACATTGTCAGCGACGCTGCAGGTTTTACCCGCCCTGCAACGGCAACTGGCAAACCTCGACAGCCCGATGATTCAGCAGCTCGCGCTCAGCATCGGCACCCATCCCGAAGTGGTGGCACTGCTCGATGCTGCCATCATCGACGAACCGCCGATGCTGATTCGGGACGGCGGCGTGATCCGCTCGGGCTTCGATCCGGAACTCGACGACCTGCGTGCTCTCAGCAGCAACGCCGACCAGTTCCTGATCGACCTGGAACGCCAGGAGCAGCAGAAAACCGGAATCAATTCGCTCAAGGTCGCCTATAACCGGGTGCACGGATTTTACATCGAGGTCAGCAAGTCCAATAGCGAGACGGTGCCTGTCGAGTACGTGCGCCGGCAAACCTTGAAGGCGGTAGAACGTTATATAACACCAGAATTGAAGGCATTCGAAGACAAGGTGCTAAGCGCGCGCGAACGCGCGCTGACGCGTGAGAAATACCTTTACGAAGCCCTGCTGCAACAGCTGGCAGAAGATCTGACGGGCCTGCAACAATGCGCGCTGGCGCTGGCGCAGCTCGATGTACTCAACTGTTTCGCGACCGTGGCGAGCGAATATGACTGGAGCGCGCCCGAACTGACCGACGCGCGCCTGCTCGAGATCGAGGCCGGCAAGCATCCCGTGGTCGAGCGCTCGCTGGACCAGTCCTTCGTCGCCAACGATATGTATCTCGACGCAGACACCAGTATGCTGCTGATTACCGGCCCCAACATGGGTGGAAAATCGACCTACATGCGCCAGACCGCGTTAATTGTCATCCTCGCCTACATGGGCAGCTACGTACCGGCGAAGCGCGCCCGGCTGGGGCCGATCGACCAGGTATTCACTCGCATCGGGGCCAGTGACGACCTGTCCAGCGGGCGCTCTACCTTCATGGTCGAAATGACCGAGGCCGCCAATATCCTCAACAATGCGAGTGCCAACAGCCTGGTGCTCATGGATGAAATCGGGCGCGGCACCAGCACCTTCGACGGGCTGGCGCTGGCCTGGGCCTGTGCCGATCACCTGGCGCAGAATTCAGGCGCCTTCACGCTGTTCGCAACCCATTATTTCGAGTTAACCCAGCTACCTGAACAATACCCCAATATCGCCAACGTGCACCTCGATGCGATCGAGCATGGCGAAGACATTATTTTCATGCACAGTGTCAAGCCCGGCCCGGCGAACCAGAGTTATGGTTTGCAGGTTGCCCGCCTGGCGGGCATCCCGGCGCAGGCGATCCAGCTAGCACAGCAAAAACTGCGCCTGCTGGAGCAGCAGTCAACCCAGACTCAGGGCGATCTGTTCTCCACGCTACCCCCGGAAACCGCCGCGCCGGACGCGCGGCTGGCGGAACTCGACGCCATCAACCCCGACGAACTGAGCCCCAAACAGGCGCTGGAATTGTTATATCACTTGAAACAGCTTGCCAAACCGTGAAAGCCTATTACGATAATCTGCTTGATTTTTACTGCTGCCGTTTTAGACTGCGTCGTCGTCGAGTCATCGTGCACTGGGGTAAGTAATGACATTTGTTGTCCTCGAAAACTGTATCAAGTGTAAGTACATGGACTGCGTGGACGTCTGCCCGGTCGATTGCTTTCACGAGGGGCCTAATTTTCTTGTAATCGATCCGGAAGAGTGCATCGACTGCACGCTGTGTGAGCCCGAGTGCCCGGCGGAGGCGATCGTTGCCGAGGACGACATACCCCCGGGGCAGGAGCAGTTTCTCCAGCTCAACGAGGAATTATCCCAGGAGTGGCCGGTCATTCTTTCCAGCAAACCGCCACCGGAAGACGCCGCCGAGTGGGATGGCGTTCCAGACAAGCTGCAATACCTGGAACGCTAAACCCATCAGCGGCTGACGTTCCCCATTTTGACTTTAACCAGGCCGATCTCTAAAATCGTTTCAAACCGAAACCGCGGTTTCGCAACTGGGCTGTTCCCAAACCTGAGATTGGGTAGAAGGGCATCATGGTCGAATGTAAATACTATTCTTTTTACGCGCTGGCGAAGATCAACGACCCCGAACTGCTATACGAGGCGTTCCAGCAACAGATAGCGCCCGGTCACGCCCACGAGATCGAAGTCGAAGTGTACGAACACAGCGACCGGCACTGGCGCCGGCTCACGCGCAATGCCGGATTCGATCCGGATATCCCCCTGCCAATTCTCGACATACTGACCAAAAAATTTGGGGCGCAAGACACCGGCAGCTGGTACTACGACAGCGACATCGAGGGCTGGTTTTGCAGTTACAAACCTCTGACCAGCAAACACTTCGTCCTGCTGGTCAAATGCGGGGACCCAGACAAGCTGATCGAGGAAGAGTACCTGCAGTTCCTGTTCCATTTCTACTGCCACCAATTGCAAATGTTGCAGGGGACCTATCGCGATGCGCTCACGGGTCTATACAACCGGCGTGCTTTCAACGAGAAAATACCGCAGCTACTCGATACCGCGAGCAACTACAGGCGCCGCGCCAAGGACTACACGCCGACGGTATATGTCATGATGGATATCGATAACTTCAAATCGATTAACGACAGCAAGGGACACCTGTTCGGCGACGAAGTACTGCTGTTGCTGGCACAGCAGATGACCGACTCTTTCCGAGATAACGATATGCTGTTCCGTTATGGCGGTGAAGAGTTTGCCATGGTATTGATGGATATCACGCCGGAGCAGGCTCGGCAGACGCTGGATCGATTCAGGGCAAAAATCGCCGATTACGACTTCCCCAATGCCGAACAGGTAACGATTAGCATCGGCTATACCCACTTCGATAAAAACCTGTCTATCGATGAATTGATCGGCCAGGCCGACGCCGCGCTTTACTATTGCAAGACAACTACCCGCAATGCGGTTCATTGTTACCAGGACCTGGCCGAGCGGGACTTGATACCGGCAGCAAAGGCGCCACGGGCTCGCGATATCGAAATTACCTAGTAAAAATCACTGTTCGCTTCGCAGCAGTCGGAGCAATGTCCGGCAGGATTTTGCTGGCAGGGGTCAGGCCAAATATGCCGCCTGCACAGCCCTTTCCGACTCGATCTTACCGGCTTTTCTACTCAGATTCCCGCGCAGGTATCCGGGATCATTCCCATCGAAGCAACCCGAAACAATGGCGTTTACCGGATCAAACGGCCGATTCAGCCAGGAATTTTTTGATGACCGGCGAGAAATGCTCGTCGTCGATCAGGAAAGCGTCATGGCCGTTTACCGAATCGATTTCGACATAATCGACCTCGGTGCCGACCGAGCGCATGACATCGGCGATTTCCTGTTGCTGACGCGACGGAAACAGGATGTCGGTGGTCACCCCGATCACCAGCGCCTTGTTGACATCGATTTTCGACATGCCGCCGCTAATCGATTCGCCGTGCTCGGCAATATCAAACCAGTCCATCGCACGCGACAGGTAGAGATAACTGTTGGGATCAAAACTATGGATAAATTTTTGCGCGTTGTACTCGAGGTAGTTTTCTATTTCAAACTCGCGCTCGAATCGTTTACCGGTCAACTTCTCCGGCGGCAGGCGACTGCGATCGAACTTGGAATTCCATTCGTCAGCGGCCCGGTATGATACCAGGCCCAGTTTTCGCGCAAGCGACATCCCCACCAAGGGGCGGCGATCATCGGTATATCGACCCTCGTTCCAGTCGGGGTCGCTGCGAATAATTTCGCGCTGCAGTGAACGCAGGGCTATGGTCAATGGCAGCGCCCGCGTTGCGGCGGAAATAGAAACCAGGTAACTGATGGCGTCCGGATACTGCATCGCGTAGGCAATCGACGACATGCCGCCCATGGAAGAGCCCACCGCGGCATGGAGTTTTTCGACACCGAGTTCGCGCATCAGGTAATAACCCGAGCTGGCAATATCCTCGACCGTGACGTCCGGAAAATCGGCGCCGTAAGTTTGGCCGGTTTCAGGATTGATCGAACCCGGCCCGGTACTGCCGTAGCAACCGCCGAGCGAATTGGCGCAAACCACGAAAAAGCGCTCGGTATCGATGGCCTTGCCGGGACCAATCATGTATTCCCACCAGCCCGGGGACGGGTCCTTGGAAGAAGACGCCGCATGCGCGCTCGGTGACAGGCCGGTAAATATCAGAATCGCGTTATCCGCTTTCGCACTGAGCTCACCCCAGCTCTCATAGGCAAGGGTTACCTCGGGCAGGCGGCCGCCACGCCACATTTGCATACCACCCTCTGGAAGCGAACCGAGCTTGATGTGACGGGTAGCTTTTGTGGTAAAGGTGTACGCGTTCTCTTCGTCTGCCATCAACTTTGCCCAGGATCGCCAAAGCTAAACTATCAAGGAGGTCATTCTAGACATCGAGCATGCGCTGCAGCGCGATACGCGCATTATTGGCGACATCCCCGGGCACCGATATCTGGTTCACGACGTTACCCTCGACCAGGTTCTCGAGCACCCAGGCCAGGTGCTGGGGGTCAATACGGAACATGGTCGAACACATGCACAGCATCGGTGACATGAACTGCACCGTCTTGTTTTCACTGGCCAGCCTCTGGTGCAGGCGGTTGACCAGGTTCAGTTCGGTGCCCACCAACCACTGCGTACCAGGCTCGGCCGCGGTAATCGTCTTGATAATGTACTCGGTGGAACCGACGTAATCCGACAGCTGACATACTTCGAAACTGGCCTCCGGATGTGAAATAACCTTGCCCTCGGCGAATTGCCGGCGAAAGCTTTCGATTTGCTCGGGCTTGAACATCTGGTGCACCGAGCAAAATCCTTTCCACAGAATCATCTTCGCGCCTCGGATCTGATCA
>Ga0316201_10000577_pt1 | contig 21412 bp, 18 predicted proteins | sample CS6wburrow_MG_FD_204516 | JGI IMG/M metagenome (GOLD analysis project Ga0316201, IMG submission 204516) | Coastal sediment microbial communities from Delaware Bay, Delaware, United States - CS-6 worm burrow | ecosystem: Environmental > Aquatic > Marine > Coastal > Sediment | place: USA... | reverse complement strand
AATATCCTTTATTAATAAGCAATCCTTGTCGTTGTGGTGTTGAAAAACTAACGAGTATAAATTCCAGATGTTTGAATAGTCTTCAAAACTGAAATAATTAGTGAAAAAATCGTTTAAATGTAGCCTAGAGAGCAATTTATATTCCTAAAACGAAAAATGCTGGTCTCATCAGTGTTTTTGAACAACTCAAACGTCATTTTAAAACGAGAGAATTTAATTAGTGATAAAATTAAAAATCAGAATTGATTTAAACAGTCATTATTTAGAAGCTCATTTTTGCGGTTTAATTGCAAATTGCAATTCAAAATAAGAAATAAAATACTTCGTAGTAGGCACGAAAGCGCCTTCGCCCATTATGTCATAATGGGCATCAATGCCATTAACCGCAAAAATATCAGCAGGAATAGGCGAGAAATCGCCTACGACAAACTTTGGACGAGAAATCGCCTACGACAAACATTAACTTAATAGTATTGCATTACACCATGAACCGATTAGACAACATCACCCCTTTTTTAGTCATGGATGTGCTGAAAAAGGCACAAGCCATTCCTGATGTGATTCATTTTGAAGTGGGCGAACCTGATATCAAGCCCTCCCCAAAAGTAATAGAAGCCATAGCAAAAGCAACTAGAGATAAAAAAATGGGCTACACCGAAAGCTTAGGTTTACTGGCACTACGAGAAAAAATAGCCGCTTTTTATCTGGAGCGATATCAAGTTGACATTTCACCAACGAGAATCATTCTCACCGTCGGCACTTCAGGCGCTTTTTTAATCACTTACGCTATTTTACTCAACGCAGGTGACAAAATACTACTCACCGATCCTGGTTATCCCTGTTATAAAAATTTTTCTTATATTTTGAATACGCAGCCCGTTTTGGTACCCATTGATAAATCAACAGATTACCAATTAACTGTAGAACACTTAAAAGCACAACCCGGTATTAAAGCGGTTCACATTGCTTCACCTTCCAATCCGATTGGCAATGTTTATAGTCAAGCAACGCTAAAAGCGTTAATCGACTATTGTGAAAATCATCAGATTCATTTTATATCTGATGAAATTTATCATGGGCTAGTCTACGGCAAAAAAGCACATACTGCCTTAGAATTTTCAGATAATGCCATTGTAATCAATGGCTTTTCAAAATATTTTTGTCTAACAGGATTAAGACTAGGTTGGGTTATCTTACCCCCTCATTTAGTACGTCAGGCAGAAATTGTCATGCAAAATTTATATATTTCCGCCCCCACCTTGAGCCAATATGGTGCATTGGAAGCCTTTGATCAAAAGCATTTAGAATCAGTAACCCGTACCTACCAAAAAAGAAGAGATTATTTGTACAATGAACTCTCTCAACTGTTTACAATTGATGCCAAGCCAGAAGGGGCATTTTATATTTGGGCCAATGTGTCTCAATACACTCAAGACAGTCTGAAATTTTCAAGCCAGCTATTGGATAACATTCATGTCGCAACCACCTCAGGCATTGATTTTGGGAAAAACCAAACTCATCACTATATCCGATTGGCTTATACAAGAGAAATAGCGCATTTAAAAGAAGGGGTGGAAAGACTAAAACAGTATTTATTGTGAGTTTTTTGTAAAACTTTGAATCGCTGATTTGACGGCTCATTAAGTATGCAGGCAGGCGATAAAATTTTATCATTCAACGCTATCGTTTTTATTAATACCTTCGCCAAAAATTGAGTCTTAAACCGAGTTATTCTGAAAAAGGGTTTAAAATCAATAGGATTCAAAATGGGTTCAACTGTGTTTAAAAATACGATAAGTGATTGAAATTTAATCACTATCACAATAAATAAGTCTTTTATTTTTTAAATAATTGGCGAAGCTATTGTTTATAGAAACGACTTGTTATAATAGATTCTCAAGTATTTATGCATTCAAGAATTAATGACATGATTATACTTAGCACCGTCATAAGGTCGCGATTACTTTTAATTTAACGGCCAACAGCTTTCAAAAGTTGTCTGAAAGCTCAAGTCAGGTGGTGGTGACTAACACAACACTCAAATTATAACGGTGGACAGTATAAATTCAAAAAATCGTAATCAGTCAACTTAATGTTCAGTTGTCCATTAGTTCATGTAAAAAAACAGTATTGGAAAATTTGACTTGAAGTCCAAAATTTAGATATTCAGATAATTATTTTCAAAGAAGAGTTCGATCTAAAACCCATCTCACGCTTCGGGCTTCGGGGCTTCGCTTCGGTGCCAAGTCTTCTCAATGCGACTTTGCGCGAAGCGTGAGATTAAAAATACCCCCTTTTTTGAAATTATTTTCTGAAGAGGGCAGCAATAAATCGTGCCATGCACCAACGCAGTCTAGTTGCCCAAGTTGCCCAAGGCCTGAAAAGATATAAAATTATGAACTTGTGAGCTGTTTTTTGAACAAAACTATAAAGATGAACATCCACTGTTCATGCGAGTTTTGAGTTTAACTGATATGAAAATATATCGTTTTGCAAGAGGCTCATTAGATAATTTTTAATTTTCATTCAATTAACAAACATAATCGTATCTTTTTATGACCGACATTCAGCACACCGCTGTAAGTCTTTGATATTAAATCAAAATGTCGATTATGAAAAAGATAACCTATTTAGACTTATTTAAAATCAACACGTTAAATTTAATAAGTGTCGAATGTCGGTTATGAATTTTGAGGTTTGAATTCATCATGGAACAAGAAAGAATAGAAATTATAGAACCCGATTATAGTGTTTACTACGATACAGAAACCGCTACCATCCATTTACAAGGAACAGTGCGGCTAATTGGCGCAAATGCGTATACTCACTTTACCAAGTTATTTGAGCAAATACTTGCACTTGAGTCCCTATCACCTTTAATTACAGTCAATGTGAAAGAGTTGAACTCTCTCAACAGTTCAGGCATCACAACATTGGCGAAATTTGTGATCAAGGTGAACCAGAAAGGCAACATTCAGATGGTTATTCAAGGTTCTAAGCAGGTGGCTTGGCAAAAGAGATCATTAATCAATTTAAAACGACTCATGCCTTCGTTAAGCTTGGAATGGGAAGAATAGAACGTTATCAGTTATCAATTATAAATTCCACATTTAGCGTAGCTTCCCTTCGCTTCAGGCTAAAGTTTCGCGTCGATAAATTTTAGCGTGAAGAATTGATAACTGATAACTGATAACTGATAACTGATTTCCACGCAAAAACTGTATTTCACGCTTAAGTTTCGCTCCGCGAAACTTAAGCGTGAAATGTGGAACTGATAACTGATAACTGATATGAATGAAATAGAACACTTACAGCAAGAACTGGAAAACTTCAAAAAAGAAAAAGCGAACTTAGAATATTTGTTAGAAATGTCTAATGAACATTCCGATGTGGTTGAAGCAGAGTTGCAAAAAGCCAAAGAACAAGCTGAAAAGGCTCAATACGAGGCAGAAATGGCTAACCGTGCTAAGAGTACCTTCCTCGCTAATATGAGCCATGAATTACGCACACCACTCAATGGCATTTTAGGTTACGCTCAAATTCTACAACGTGATCCAACACTGACTAAGAAACAAAAAAAGGGTATAACGATTATTCAGGAAAGCGGTGATCATTTATTAACACTCATTAATGATGTTTTAGATTTATCCAAAATAGAAGCGGGTAAATTAGAATTAGTTGAGAAAGAGTTTTATTTACCCACATTTTTAAGAAATATTATCGACTTATTTTGTTTACGGGCCGAAGAAAAAGAGATTGCCTTTACTTATGAAGAATGTTATCCAAAACCTAAGGAATTGAAAAAATATGAAAAATTACCTTCAGGGGTGCGTGGCGATGAAAAAAGATTGCGACAAATTTTGCTTAATTTACTCAGTAATGCCTTGAAATTTACGCAACATGGCAGCGTCACATTAACGGTTGGTTATCAAGACAACAAATTATATTGTCAAGTAAAAGACAGCGGAATTGGTATTGAGAAGGAACAGATCAATACAATATTTGAGCCTTTTCAGCAAGTTGGCGATAAAAGCAAGATGATAGAAGGAACGGGATTAGGTTTACCCATTAGCCAAAAATTAGTAGAAATGATGGGAGGAGAACTCAAAGTCAGCAGTCAGTTAGGTCTAGGCAGTATTTTTGAATTTAAAGTGGCAATGCCAACGGTTTTGGGCTTAGACGGCCCTGCCACTGATCAAAATCCAAAAATTATTGGTTTTCAAAAGAAATTTAGAAAACAAAAACAGTCTTTATCAGAGCCGTTTTTCACAGATTCTGAAAAATCTGTAGGCTTTAAAGAAACCGTTTGCATACCAGAAAACAAAAGTTTAGATATTCATCAAGAAACACCAATAATCAAAAAGGAGAGGGATAATATCCTTATATTGGTAGTGGATAATAAATGGCAAAATCGTTCATTATTAATTGATTTACTTGAGCCTTTGGGCTTTGCTCTGTTGGAAGCGAAAACGGGACAAGAAGCCATTACCAAAACACACCAATATCATCCTGATCTCATTTTAATGGACTCACTGATGCCCACGATAGAGGATTTAGAGGCCTCTATCCGTCAAATACGTCAAAGTTCTCACTCAAAAGAACTGGCAATTATTGCGGTGTCAGCGAATGTATTTGCTCACCATCAGCAAGCTTGTTTAGAGGCTGGCTGTAATGCATTTCTGCCTAAGCCTATTGATGCCGATCACTTATTACAATTATTAGCAGACCATTTACCCTTTGAATGGATTTACGAAGATATCACTATCACATTAGATCAAAACAAAAAAGCGGCTTTTTTAAAAGGCCCATCAACAGAGCAAGCGAATATTTTCTTTGAACTGATTTTGATGGGCGATATTATGGGAATAATAGAATACGCTCAAGAATTAGGACAACTTGATGCACAATTACAACCCTTTACCGAAAACGTTTGTCAATTAGCCAGAGGCTTTCAGGAACAAAAACTTGAAGAATTTATCAAATCAGTGATCAGTGAACAGTAATCAGTTATCAGCTATCAGTTATCAGTTATCAGTTATCAGTTATCAGTGAACAACGAGCCATTGAGACGCTTCGCGGTGCCAACTGTAGAGACGCACTGCGTGCGTCTCTAATAATCGTCATCCTGGAGTCGATGAAGAAACCCAACGTACACCCTCGCTAAGTGTTTCTTTTTTCCAAAAAGGCGCACGAGATTTCAGTTCATCAATTAAAAAACGACACGCTTCAAAAGCAGGCGCACGATGTTTTGCCCAAGCCGCAACCAAAACAATGTTATCTCCAGGTTGTATCTGTCCAACGCGGTGAATAATTAAGGTATTAAGGATATCCCAGCGTTGTAAAGCCGTTTCACTGATTGAGTACAAATACTTCTCTGTCATGCCAGGATAGTGTTCTAAAAACATTGATTGCACTGTATCGCCTTCATTATTATCGCGCATTGTGCCAACAAATGTCGCAACAGCACCAATGCTATGCTGATCCTTCAAGCTTGTTTCAAAAGCTTGCAACTGTTCCCACGGTTTAAATTCATTTGATGTGATTTCAACTTTCACATTACCCTCCCGTCACGGGCGGAAAAAAGGCCACTTCATCACCCTCTTGCACCAGGTGGTTTTGAGCGACATATTCCAGATTCACGGCCATCAAAATATAAGTAGGCAAAGGGGCATCATCACAAACTTGTGCCCATATTTGGGCAACAGTCAATGGTTTATCAGTTTCGAGTTTGACTTCACTTTTTCCAATTTCTTCACGTAAACGGGAAAAAAATTTCACGGTGATAGTCATAGCGGCTCCCTTGTTAATGAGATTTGTGAACACACAGGACAAGCAGGATCTTTGGGCAATCTTAAAGTACGCCATTGCAAAGAGTGTGCATCAAAAAGCAATAGTTTACCACACAGTGATTCTCCCATACCTAATAACACCTTAATCACCTCAACCGCTTGAACACTACCAATCACTCCCACCGTTGGTGCCAATATACCCGCTTCACTACATATTTCCGTTTCCAAAGCATTGTCATCATATAAACAACGATAACAAGGGCTACGCGAATCGGCGGGTAAAAAAACGGCCACTTGCCCATGCCACCGTAAAGCCGCCCCCGACACCAACGGTATACCCCCCTGTACACAAGCCGCATTGATAGCAAAGCGCGTCGCAAAATTATCACTACCATCCACCACCACATCAACAAAAGGGACAAGCTTATCTAAGGCCGCTTGATCAATGCATTGGTTTAACACTGTTATCTGTACATCAGGATTAAGTGCTTTTAATGTCGTTTGCGCTGATAACGTTTTAAATTGCCCTATTTGCCCAGTATCATGTACAATTTGCCGCTGTAAATTAGATAATTCGACGCGATCACAGTCAGCCAACACTAAATGCCCAACACCAGCCGCAGCGAGATACATCGCCACTGGCGAACCTAACCCCCCTAATCCCACAATCAACACTTTCGACAAAGCCAACTGTTGTTGTCCCTTCACATCCACTTGAGGTAATAAAATTTGACGGCTATAGCGGAGTAATTGTGTCTCATCCATTTGTTAAACTAAAATTTGGACTCGTTTATTGATGTCCAATTGGAGTCCAAAGCGAAAGCTTTGGACGTGATAATCAAGCTCAACGATACGCTCGTAAATACTGCCATTCAAACAAGCGTTTTGCCCAATTAAAGACTCTCAGTTTAGGCATTAACATCGTCCGTTTAGGGCTGCGATAAACCAACATCCCTTTATCAAGTGTGTCAACAATGCAAATCAGTTCGGTTTTGAATTCATGCTCGGCCGGTTGTCCAGCTTGCTCAGCCAATAGGTTTTTAACAGCCGTTTCGGCTTGTAAATCAGCCATGTGCGCTTGTTTGGGGAGCCAATCCGGGCCGGGCAGACTGCTGCTATCACCTACCACATAAATGCCATTAAAGCCGGAAACGCGACAATGGGCATCGCCTTTAATCATCCCCCCTTCTGAAATCGGTAAACCGCTATTCGCGGCCCAAGCTGGGCCAGTCATACCTGGCATAAACAGCGTCAAATCGCTCTGGATATCACCCCCTTCTGTGTGTACAGCGTTCTCGCTAAAGCCCTTCATTTTATGGCCTAAATGGGTGCGAATCTGGTATTTTTCCATTTCATTCAACAAGGCTTTAACGGCTTTCGCGCCTAAGCGTTTCCCCGGTTCAGGTGCCGGACTAAAAAACACCAATTCAAATTTATCGCGGCGTTTTTGCTTTCGCAACATCGTATCGATGCCAAACAGAAATTCAAAAATGGGCCCACCCCGCATAGCGGCGGGTTCTTTCGGATTGCCACCAAAACCAAAAGCTAAAGTGCCCCCTTCAAGGGCCGCAAGACGATCACTATAAGCTTTGGTGGGTTCATAACCGTCACAGGGTATGTAAGCGTGTTCAATGCCGGGTAGTTTCTTGATAAAGCGTCCACCAGAAGCAATGATCAGCTTATCAAAAGCAAGCGTACCATTATCGGTTTTGACTTGCCGTTCATTGGGATCTAAGGCCGTAACAGTAGCTTCATGATGTCTCACATCTTCACGCTTAAAGAATTTATTCAGCGGTATGGTTAAATCAGCTTCGCTACGAAGCCCCGCAGGTACCCAAATCAGGCTAGGATAATAAAACAGTACAGGGCGTGGTGAGATTAACGTAATGGGATCACGACAACCTTGTTTGCGAAGACTTCTAACGGCCGTCAGTCCTCCAAAACCTGAACCAATGATCACAATTTGGGGCATAATTAAATCCTCTTATCAGTTATCAGTTATCAGTTATCAGGTATACTCATTTAACTCATTGAATATCAATATAAAATACATAGTACAACGAATTAACGAAACGAAGTTCAGCGAACATTCAGTCAGGGAAGCTAAGCTAAGTAAACGAAAAGGATAAAAAATTGGCGATTTATCAATGGCTTGAAGAGGCCGGTTATAAAGCGCAAAATCAATCGCAATCAAATGATGGGATACCTGTCGATACAAAAGTGTAGATATAACGACAAGGATTGTTTATAAAAAAGGATAAATACCGGGCATTTGATGAACTCATCAGTGGAACCCTCATTCATTTATTGATGAAAGTCAATGACATGAAGCTTGGCACAATCTAATCCTTTATTATAAACAATCCTTGTCGTTCATTATCTTCTATCAATTCTCTTTAAGTCATTGAAAAGTATACTAGATTAAACAAAACGGATAGATCGTCAGCACACAATCCACAAATATTATGACATCATAATTCTAATATGCAATAATCATCAATCAATTTAAGAGATGGACAAAAATCTTTACCACCTTGATAACTGATAACTGATAACTGATAACTAATGAAAGCCACATCTTCACAACGCGGTGCTATCTTGATCATGGTTTTATGGTTTATCGCGATAGCGACTGTCATTGTAGCCACTTTAGCGAGTGAAACGCGCTTGTCTGCTCAAGTCGTGCTGTATAACAAAATGGGTTTACAAACGTGGAATGATAGCCTGCAAGCGTTACATGCCGCGCAAATTGAATTGCTCATTAATCGTATGCCCGATCCGCCTGGCGAAGAGGAAATCAAACCCTTAAGTGAGCGTAAACATAAACGATATCGTTTTAATGGACAAGTGCTTGAATTGGCTTATCCGGTTCCCAACACCGTCAAGGTTCGCATTTATGATCATGCCGGTAAAATCAACATTCATCGCCTAACCAAGCAGCGATTGCGCCAATTATTAGAAAAACGTATTGGTCAAAATCCAGATAAAATGAGTGCTTTAGAGGATAGTTGGAATGATTGGCTTGATAGTGATGATATGAAACGCGTTAATGGCGCGGAAAAAGACTATTATGAAACACTACCCACACCTTATGAACCGCGTAATAGCAAAATAGAAACTGTAGAAGAACTCTTACTGATCAAAGGATTTGATGAGGTTTTTAATGGCGTAAACATGGACAGTGCCTTTACCGTGTATGGCAACACCTTTGGCGTGAATCCCAACTTTGCGACTCGTGAAGCCTTAATGCTATTACCAGGGCTTGATAGCGCAACCGTCGATATTCTCCTCAAAAAACGCCGTAAAAAAGAGTTTAAATCCCATAATGATCTGAATGAATTTATAGAACCTGAACAATTAACAGAGTTAAGAACATGGATCAATTTCTCATCAAGTAATTTTTATACCATAGCCCTACAAGCTAACCCTGAAGCACTCGAAGAATCGGAAACAGAGGAAGAAAACGATCAAAACGATGAACCGGATGAACCTGAACAAGATTCGGCCCAACCCGTAGCTCAAGCAGAAAATCAAGGTGCTTATATGGTAACAGTACAACCAAAAGGGTATAACCAACTCCCCCAAATTTTGATGGTGAATCCGTATGGCGTTTTACCCGATACTCGCCACGAACAGATTTCGAGTGACGATGAAGACGATGAAGATGATGAATGGCGATTTGATGCATTCTGAGAAAAGAAATTGTAGGCAATCCAAAAGTCAAAATTTCCCAACGACTTTTGGAGTGCAAAATTTATTTTGCGGTTCGATTTTCTTAATATAACGGTACTTTATTCAATCGGGAAACGCTATAGAACGCTGATGACGCTGATGTTCAGGATTCGCGCTGATTTTAAAATCAGCGTCAATCCATTGTTTAATCAGTCAAATCAGCGTTCTATCTTTTCTATTCTTCTCGAATCGCTTCCGCGGGATCAATCAATGCCAGTGGTTTTCCAAGCGGCGAGTAATGAACTCATTGTCCAGCTTATTGAAGAACAAATTTTTCTAATGGTATCGCTGTCTTTGGAAATGCTCGAATGACTTTCTTATCCACGGTGATTAGCGGAACCTCTAATTCTTGCGCTAATGCCACAAACTCACAATCGTAGGCTGAACAGTCACTGGAAGCGGCTAAATTAATAACGGTAGTAGAAGACACTTCGTATTCATGCTCTCGCATCTGCGCTTCAGCGTTTTGCATCATAAGCGATATATCTTCAAGCGTTAGAATTTTTTTGCGTAAATATAACATCAGTGCATTACGAAACTCGCTACGCCATAAAAAGGGTGCCACCCAGTTAGAATCACGATTAAAAGCTTGTTCAGCTTGTATGGAATATTCGCTGAACAAATAAAAGTAAAGCAGGATATTGGTATCAACAACTATCATAATCGCCCCTCAGATTTCGCTTGAAGCAGTTCTTCGTCTGTGATTACATGCCCTTTAGTCTTTTCTCTTAAAACACGGGCTTTTGCCAGGATTGTCGCTTCTTCTTGCTTTTTAGTAGAAAAGCTGCGCTCAAGACAAATCAGAATTTCATTATTGAGACTACGGCGATGTTGTGTAGCAGCTTGCTTGATTTGTTGGTAGACATCAGGTGGAATATTTTTGAGGGTAATATTTGGCATAAAAATAACTCCAAAGATATTTCGACATTGTTTTTATTCTGTAAATAGAACACCGATTCTGCTTCTTGTCATGATTCACGCTGATTTTAAAATCAGCGTCAATCCATTGTTTAAGGAAGTTCCAAAAAAATAATTATCCCAAAAGGCAATTCAAGCCGGTTTGTTTAATTTCTCTCATTCTCTGCGGCTCTGCGTGAGCCGACAGTTTGTTACAAATAATTTGTGTGCATAGAGTAGCCCTGCGGGATAATTTATTTTTTTTGATATTCCTAATCAGTCAAATCAGCGTTCTATCTATTCTTCTCGAATCGCTTCTGCTGGATCAATGCCAGTGGTTTTCCAAGCGGCGAGTAATGAACTCATTGTGGCGGCGCCGGTTGTGCCTAGAAAGGCTATCCCAAAATAGTGATCGGGTAGGAAGCAAATTTTTTCACCTAATCTCAAATCGGCAGAAAATACAATATTGATGACTGATGCCAGTGCTGCGTAGCCGGCGAAGGCGACGATGACGCTCATCACGGCAATCGCAATGCCTTGGTAAATGGGAAAGCCAAAGACGGCGTTTCGGGAGAGGCCCATCAGTCTGAGCATACCAATATCACGTTTTTTCCGTTCCACTGCGGCGTATAGGCTGGCTATCAAGGCGGCAATGCCGCCGATAATGCCGACTAGCGCGACTAACCAGAAAATCCGTGTGAGCCCTCGATCCAGTATTTTCACCCGTTCGATTTCCTGAACTTGCGTGATCACGTCTATATTTTGCCCAATAAAGTATTTATAAAGCGTTGGCACGTCGTCAATGCTGCGCGTATATAAACGAAAACCGTGGTAATTGGCCCTGGCTAAGAGGAAGCTATTTTGTTTCTCATCAAATAAAATACGCCGTTGGTTGCCGGTTCTTAACGTGCCGATGAGTTCGCTTGGCACAATCGCGTATTCTCCCTCAGTTTGACCGACCGATTTGAGCGGGAAGCTGATTGTGGTTTCTAAAGTGCTGGCACTGGCTTGCAAGGGTTCTGTCAATGTGGAAGCTGTGGGTAAGAGGATTTGGGCTTGTTTTGCAAACGAGGCTTCTGCGTCTAAACGAGTCCAAGGTAGTGTGGGTAGCCCCAGTTGTTCTGCTTTTGAGGGCGACAGGGATAAACCGACGACTTTGATCGTCTTTTGCTGGTTGATCGTTATAGAAGCGTTGTCTACAAAAGGCAGAATGATGGCCGATTTCCCCCGTAATTTGTTTTTAATACGCTTAATGCTGTCGATTTGTATCGTGTTGCCTCTAGCAACCAACTTATAGGCGGTGTGATCAGCAGGTATCGAAAAGCCCATCGCTTGTTTAAACTGTTCAGCAGTGAGATCACTTATTTCCGCTAGGCCAGTATTAATGGTCAGTTTGCGCACTTCAATGCTACTCAAAGGGCTACCCAGCACAACAAGAACACCGTCAAAACTCAAAAAGGGATGCGGATGACTGCCAGCCCAATTGCGTTCAGGCACCGCTTGCCCTTCTCTATATAATTCAACATCTGTGACAAATTGAAGGGGGGCATAAATACGGGGTAAGCCATCTGCCCGTGGATTGAGTATGGAAGTCACTGTTAATGGGGTTTCAACAAATTCTCGTTTTCCCTGTCGCGTGCGCGTCACCCGTGCGGTTATCGTTTCACCAACCTTCACCCCTAATTCTTCCGCAGCGGGATAGCTTAAAACACATTCCCCAGCTTGGGGTATGATGCCCCCATTTTTTAAGATCAAGGGATCGCCTTCACCAGTCGGGAGGAGATCAAGGGCTTGGCCTCGTGTTGTTGTCCCCGATTTCATGATACGGACAATCGAAGAACCGCGCAGGATAGTGGGCGTGATAAAGGCCACATCGTCACGGGCCGCGATGGTTTCAAACCATTCCGGTGCCAGTTGTAAAGTGCGTGAGGGTTTAATTTCTTGATTGACGGGATCTTCAACTAAACGTTCCCGCATGGTTTCAACCGTACCATATTTCAAACCTAACAAAATCAGCAACGGTGCCAAGACTGCCGCGATAGCCAATACCATACAAAGGCTTAAAATCCATTCATGGCGTAAATCTAATAGGGCTAAACCCGCTACCAAGCCCCGAGGTGGTTTTTTATGTTCTGGAATCGTGTGAGTCATTGTGTTTTACCATTAATTAGAGTGATGTCTGTATAGGGTGGGCAAAGAGTGTTGCTCAGCAACGCGGTTTTGCGGTTTTTTATAAAAGCAATTTCACGCAAAGACGCAAAGGCGCTTCGGTGCTAAGTAGCATACCGAAGTTTCTTAGCTCGATGCGCGAAGCGTGAGATTAAATATCGTCCACATTGCAACACTTTCAATTCGTTTATCCCAGTAATTATAGCGTTTCCCGATTGAATGACGTACAAATTTTAGTGCAAAATTTATTTTGCAGTGGCGCAATTGGAGTGCAAAATTTATTTTGCAGTGGCGCAATTGGAGTGCAAAATTTATTTTGCGGTTCGATTTTATTGATATAACTGTACTTTATTCAATCGGGAAACGCTATAGCTTCGCTTACTTCGTTTCGCTGTACTTGCGCCATCTTTTAATCCTGTGCCAATAAAACGTCTAAACCGCCCAAAAAAGGAATCCCACCAAAATGCCCTTGCAAATACCCTTTTTCAAAGTTGTCGGTATGGCGTGTGCGAATATCGGTTAGGGGGTAAAGATGTGTTGCTCCTTTTTTGTTCTTTTCGGTCAACCAAATTTGATCGCGTCTCAGTACGGCCCCATCTAGCAGGTTAGTGTCATGGGTGGTAAAAATCAGTTGTGCGTTACCTTTGTTAGAGGTTGGGGAGTTTAATAATTTAAGCAATTGGAGCGATAACAATGAGTGCATACTGGTATCAAGTTCATCAATCAAAATCACTTTACCCCTTTCTAGGGCATCAAAAAGGGGGCCAAGTAAGGTTAAAAGTTGTAAAGTGCCACGACTTTCATCACCTAGTTTTAGGAAAATCTCTTTCCCGCCAAGGTTTTGATGGCTCAAACGTAGCGTGTCATTGAGGTTTGCATTTTTAAGTTCACTGTTTTCTTCAAGGGCGGTTCGGATATTTTCAATAATTGATTTATCTGTCACGCCACCCTTTTCAACTTGTGCCTCAATAATGCCGGTATCCGCACCTTTGAGAAACTCAATTATCGGTGTCTTTATCATGCCATTGTCGATATAACGCGCTTCAACATGTTCAAAGCCATGCTCTGCATTGAGGCGAAAGTCATAATTTTCTTCAAAATAGCGGTATATTTTAGACAATTGTTGATGGTTATTCTGGGCCGCTGCGGATAGAAATAGACTGTTATCACGGGTTAAGGCTTCAATGGTTTTATTTTTACCTTTTAAAAATTTTCCAAAATAGAAAGTGGGTTCTTCATGATATTGGCGGTGGAACCAGATTTGACGATGTTTGGCGGGATAAGCATACAACCATTCTTCTCGCACTTTCTCATCATCTATTATAAAACCATAATGGTAGCGAACAGTGTCAATTAACACATCACAGTCAAAATGTGAGGGTTGTTTTAGCACATCAGGATCAAGTTTAAAAGCTGTTCGGGCAATGCCACCTGTCGCTGAACCATTAGCGTGTGATTTCAAAACCATACGCAGCATAAAGGCGAAAGCTTGTAGAATATTTGATTTACCGGAAGCATTGGCACCATAAATACCAATCGTTGGCAGTATTTTAGACTCTAATGGCTTAACGATAATCAAATGCTGCTGTTGTTCTTTGAGAGAAGAAGCCGTTAATAATAATGCTTGATAATCACAAATGGAACGGTAATTGGAAACACCGAAACGTAATAACATAATGGTAATTTTCAGTTATACAGTTATAAGTTATCAGTTATCAGTTCCACGCAAATGTTTTTGCGCGTGAAATGTGGAAATCAGTTATCAGTTATCAGTTATCAGTTATCAATGCCTTGATATCCAGTATGTTTAAGGCCAACCTATTTATCTGACAAACTATAGCAAAATAAATTTTGAAGGCCTACCAGCAAATTTGGAAGGCCTACCAGCAAAATAAAGTTCTCACTGCAACCAGCAAAGTACATTTTTTGTTCTGTACAAAGAATTTTGATATAACGCAAAGATAATGAAGATTTGATATAATTAAAAACTAAACTAGGATAAACCAATTTTTGGAGAAAAATCAATGTCCTCTGTTACGAATGAACAGATTTTGACACCTTTGTCAAATCAAATACGCGAAGTGTTACAACAAGCGGCTGATCTTGTGGGTATTACACTCAATCAATTTATGATACAAGCCTCACTTGAAAAGGCACAAACAATTATAGAACATGAACAAATAGTGGCTCTTTGTCAGCAAGATGCCGAAATCTTTTTTAATGCACTAGATAATCCGCCCCCCCCTAATGATAAATTAGTCGAAGCCGTCACGCTCTACAAGGAATCGTCGCTATATGCTCCGAATAGAAACACTTAACCAAACCCATAAGCGCAAATCTTTTGATTGTGGAAATAAGTTACTTAATCAATATTTACAAAAGATGGCACGCCAACATGCTGTAAAAGGTGTCGCCCGCACATTCGTTTTGATTGATGACTTATACCCCTCTGATATTATGGGTTTTTTTACATTAAGCATTTGTGAACTTCATGCGGAAGAATTACCCAATTATTATGCAAAAAAATATCCTCGTATAGTTCCAGCGGCTAAATTAGCTCGTCTTGCTGTACATAAAGCTCAACAACGACAAGGTTTGGGCAACTTAATGATGACAGAAGCCATGCAACGTGTCATAAATGTTTCAGAACAAGTAGGCATTATTGGTTTTCTGGTTGATGCCAAAGATGAGGCTGCTAAGCGTTATTATCAACGATATGGTTTCCTTGAATTTCCAAAGCAAGCTTTGAAACTTTTTCTTCCCATGGAGACCTTAAAAAGTGCTTTTGAACGAACAAAAAGGCAGGATATCTAAATGTCGTTTTATAGCATTTTTCTTTTGCTGGCACTGGGATTGATTCTGGGCTGGTGTCGTTAGGTGTATTAATTAAGGAATGTGCATGAAATAAAATATCCACAAAAAATTAGCGTTCCCCTTGTCATTGCTGTATTGAGAATACAGTTGTCGTTTTCACGCAAAAGTTTTGCGCTGCAAAACTTTTGCGTGAAAAGTTATTTTATGCACGTTCCTAATCAGGATTTTTGTTGCTCATTGATATCGTTCCGAGGTGGAGCGAATCAAGGTTTTAGACACATCTTCCACTTTAAAGGTGTAAATCACATCGGCCAGTGGCAAAACTAAATCTTTGTGATGTGTCACCATGATGATCGTTGTGCCGGTATCTTTTGCGAGTGCATAAAAATCTTGAACAATGGCTTTGGCACGTTCCTCATCAACTGCAGCTGTGGGTTCGTCGGCGAGGATGATTTGGGGATGATGGCTGAGGGCTCGCAGTACAGCAACTCTTTGTCTTTGCCCGCCAGACAGAAATTGCGGTTTTTTAGTCATGAGGGTGTCTATGTCAAGACGCTTGGCTAATTCTTTAATATAAGTATCGTCGCGTAAACCATTCAGTTTGAGTGGTAATTGAATATTTTGCCAAACGGTTAAAAAGGGCAATAATCCGCCTGTTTGTAGTACATAACCCAGTTTTTCTCGACGCACATCGGCTAATGTTTGCTCGTCATCCTTTTCCCAAAGGCTACCAATATCAGACGTTTCTACTACATCTTCTTTGGAAAAACGGTATTGAAAGTGTTGGCAGCGACTTGGGCGGGAAACTAAGGCTAACATATCTAGCAAGGTGCTTTTACCACAACCGCTATTACCGACGATGGCGACAAATTGCCCTTTTTGCAACTTGATTTCTGGTATCTGCAATTCAAAGGCGATCCCCCCTTGCTCACGGTGTTTGACGACTTCTTGTAAGGCTAGGATAGGGGGTGAATTGGTTGCTGTTTCTGAAATGCTTGTTTCCATAATCATGCCTTTGTTGTTGAAAATATAGCGTTTCCTGATTGAATAAAGTACACCTATGTCAGGTAGGTATGCAAAGGGCGCATTCCCCAAAAAAATTATCAATCTGCAACGACGCAAAATAAATTTGGAACGAAAAACGCAAAATAAATTTGGAACGAAAAACGCAAAATAAATTTGGAACGAAAAACGCAAAATAAATTTGGAACGAAAAACAAACAACATTAATGTTCAAACCCTTTATGGTTCTTGTTTTGTCGGACAGATAACGATTTCTCTGATACAAACGTTCTGGGGTTGGTTGTAAGCAAACAAAATGGCATCTGCAATTTGTTTTGGATCAAGCCCACCTTCAATACTTTGTTTAAAGCTGGTGTAGTCTTGTTTGATTGGTTCTGAGGTGGTATGGCCTAAGAGTTCTGTTTCTACGATCCCTGGGGCGATTGTGATCAGCCTAACGTTGCTATTCGCGACTTCTTCTCTTATGCTTTCCGTCATGGCATGAACGGCAAATTTGGTACCGCAATAGATGGCATGATTGGAAAACGTTTTGCGCCCGGCAATGGAACTAATATTGACAATGGTGCCCGTTTTTTTTTCTACCATACTTTTTAGAACGATATGAATCCCATTGAGAACGCCCATCACATTGACATCAAACATTTTTTGCCATTCTTGAACATCCTGTGCATCAGGTTTGCCAAGTAACATGATGCCTGCATTATTGACGAGGCAATCTATTGGGCCATAGCGGTTTTCGGCTTTTTCGATGGCCTGAGTAAAACTCTGTAAATCTGTGACATCTACTTTTTCACAGAGGGTCTTGGGTAGGTTTAAGGCTTCTAATCGTTCTAGCCTTCTTGCGAGTAATAACAGTGGATGGCCTTTTTGGGAAAAGGCTATGGCCGTCGCTTCTCCAATGCCTGAACTGGCACCGGTAACGACAACGAGTGGCTTTGTCATAAGTTTTCCTTTTGTACAAGATAAAAAAATTGAGGGCGAACACTTATGTTCGCCCCTACATTGCGTTCAAAGGGGCGAACCTACGTGTTCGCCCTTTTTAAAATGCTTAAAATCAGCATCTCATTAGGGTAGCATTTCAAGGTTGATGGGATAGACATTCGCATCATTTCTATCTCGATCATCTAGGCTTACCCAAAGATCGGATTCGTTGATCTCGCGATAGTATTGCAGTTTGGCATCGATATCGTCTTCCAAGGTGCCACGTTCATCGGGTGAGAGCGATTCAAACATTTCATCGTCCAGTTCCAAAATGGCGCTTTTATAGGGCAAACTTGAAATCCAAGCGGGTAATAGGCCTGAATTTTTCAGCCTTTTTGCCCCTTTGAAGCTGATGTCTTCACCTTTACCGGCGGCGGTGACGACACCTTGAAGTGCGTCAAAGAATTGCATACTGGTGAGTTCGGAACGTTTGATGGCCATCAAGACTTGTTCTAAGGCCGTTATCAGATCATTTAATTCTGATTTCTTGATCAAGAGGCGCACATCAAGGGCGCGTTTATCGGGATCGGTGAAATCGCGATCTAATACCCAGGCTGTGACATCTCTAGGCGGTTTGGCGGCACTGCCGAGATATTCAACCAGCGCGGTGGCGGCTAAACTTTTGGCAAATGCGGCTGCGGCTTCCTCAGCTTCGCCTGAACTGTCAATGGTATCTAAATCTGACACTTCTGCGGTGGTTTCAATCACGTCGATTTTATCACCACTTTTGGTGCTTCTCACATCTGCGATGACTTTCGAGAGCGTTTCTGAGAGCGTTTTGATCACGCCGCCAAATGCGTCAATATTATCAGCATCTATTGGGAAATAGTAAGACACTTCTGGAGAAGCTGAATTACGCGCCAGTGTGCTAAATTGTTCCTTGGCAATAGGATGATCTCTTTTAGCACGGCGATTCTTGATATGAACGGCCATGATGGCAATTTTGTGATTGCTTGCCAGTTCTTGCAATTGAGCGGCATTCATATTGGTCAGATTCTTGGGATGGCCTTTTGGATGAGAACTGGCATCACCAACCACGACCATGACTTTAATGCTGTTCTCGCTCCAAGCGGATTCAATGCCTTGTTTCACGCCAGCAAACACTTCTTCTTGATAATCACCACCACCTCTTGCCATGACGTTTGAAATGACATTGACAAAGCCATTGCCATCTACCAGTTCAGGGGTTAAATCCCTGGTATCGTCCATATAGCCAATCAAGCCAAAATGGAGATGGGTATCTATTTTGGAAACGACTTGTGTAGCGATTTGTCTGATCGCATCTTTGGTGGCATCAATATAAGGCCCCATGCTACCCGTGATGTCCATCACGAATTTAATATCAACACCCAAGTTTTGTGCTTGTGTACCTTCTGTGGTTTCACTTTGGGTGGCCTGTTCGACATAATCTTGATTTTGAAGTAAATCCGCGCCTGCGGTATCCGTGCGATCACGCGGTATGGCAGCGGCGATTTGCAGATAGCGGGTTTCATCATCGAAAATGTCCAGCACTTCGTAATCTAAGACGGGCAGGATGTAAAAGCCTTCCTTTTTCTCGATATCGACAAAGCGTTTCGGCTCCATACTGACAACACCTTTGGGCACTGTCATGGGTGTTTTGGCCATGCCTTCATAAGCCGTTTTAGCCTGTTCAGTCCGCTTGTCTGATTCAACCAAGGCTTTGAGATCACCCAGGTTTTCATACATCAATACGGGTTGCCGACGTTCTTCACCGGTGCCGGGATGGGTGTAGGATACGACTAAGGCTTGTTTCCATTCCATGATATCCTTGGCTTCCATCCAGCCCATTGGATCGGAAACGCTTGGGCCTATTTTGTACCAGCCTTTGGGATTCGCCGGATCGGAATAATCCACGTCTTTTTTGTCAAAAACATAGACGGGAAAAAAGGCTTTGACATTTGAAAAGGCGACTTTGCCGGTAGTGGGGCCTTGATAAATATTTGAGAAAGGCCTCGGTAAGGCGCGTAGCGGTAAAAAGGTATCGGCTTGACGACAGACTTTGTCTGGCTTGCCGCAATTGATATCGGCCTCTGCGGCGAGTGTGATGGCGGGCCCACTGCTAAATAGGGCCATGCTGGCGGCCACACTTAAGGTGTGAATGAGGTGACGCATAATTTCTCCTTTGATTAGAGTGATGATTTAGTCGAACAAATTAGTTTAGTACAGCGGATTAATATAGTACAGCGAAACTAAGTAAGCGAAGCGAATTACGGGGATAAACGAATATTGACTAGAGATTTTCAGAAAAATAATTTCAAAAAGGGTGGCATTTTTAATCTCACGCTTGCGCCTTTGCGCCTTTGCGCCTTTGCGCCTTTGCGTGAATTATTTTTCTGAAAATCTCTAGCACAATAGTTCGTCTTTTAATAATCAATAGGGAATTTTGACAGTTTGAAATCAAACCACCCAGCAAAGTGCTTATTATAAAAGACTCCGCACTTCGCGTAATGCCACTGATAACATGGATAAATCCGGCTTTTCAATTTGTGAAATGTCTGATAAAACTTGCTGACAACGTTCTAAGGCAGTAGAACTCTGGGCCATCCAGGCCTCAAGATGGGCCTCTAACTTAAGTGCTTGAGTATTGCTTTGCAAGACGACTGTGGTGAGTTCGCGGTGAGTGCGGTATAGCTCATCACGGAGAGCAGATCGAGAGAGGGCTTCCCAGCGATTATCTCGTGGTAATTCACTGATTTTATCTCGTAACCAATGTAGTTTGAGACGGGTGCCTAACAGAAAATGTACAGTGGCAACATTTTCCAATGTGATGCCATTGGCATTAGCCACTTCAACAATATCTAAAGCGGATAAGCAGTAGACTAAACTGGCAACGCGAGTCGCAAGTATTAAAGGTACACCGGCATCAACTAAATTTTGTGCGCTTGTTTCTAAAGAGGCTCGCTCCACGTTATCAATGAAATCAAGTAAGTTTTTCGCTAAATGAGTGACACCGGGATGCAAGGTGTCTATTGTTTTAGCAATGTCTAAGGGCTTCCGGTGATGACGTAATAACCAGCGCGTTGCGCGTTCGACTTGTTTACGTGCGTCTATCATCATGCCGATTTGCACTTGGGCATTCACTTGAATATCAAGGGCTTCAATCTCATCCCATAAGCTTTGCATATCAAACACTTCCCACGCAACGAAGAAGGCCCGTACAATCTCAGGCGCTGTCTGTCCACTCTCTTCATTCAATCGGTACACAAAAGAAATCCCATTACGATTGACTACCGTGTTGGTTAATTTGGTTGCGATGATTTCGCGGCGAAGGCGGTGTTGCGCAATTTCTTTGGCAAAACGTTCTGGTAAGGGTGCGGGAAAATAATGTTCTAAAGTCTTTTGGAAATAGGGCTCTTCCAGTAAATCGGAATTTAGCAAGGTTTTGTACAAACTAATCTTGCTATAAGCCAACAAGACACACAGTTCCGGGGATGTGAGTCCTTGTTGGGCGGCCCGTCGTTCTACCAATGTTTTGTCAGTGGGTAAAAATTCTAATGCGCGAACGAGTTGATCCTTGCTTTCTAAATGGCGGATGAGGCGGGTATACACATTGAGTAATTGAGAGGACAAAAACTGGGTAATGCTGAGCACTTGTGTCTGTAAATAATTGTTTTCAATCACTAAATGGGCTACCGCATCGGTCATGCCGTGCAACAGATTATTCCGTTGCTTGATCGTCAGATCGCCGTTAGCCACAATGGCATCAAGTAGTATTTTGATATTGACTTCATGATCGGAGCAGTCTACGCCACCCGAATTGTCAATCGCATCGGTGTGAATGCGTCCACCATTGAGTGCGTATTCAATGCGTCCCAATTGGGTAAAGCCTAAATTGCCGCCTTCTCCTACCACTTGACACCGTAAATCTTGGCCGTTGATGCGTAAACCATCGTTAGCCCGATCACCTACCTCTAAATGATGTTCACTTTGCGCTTTGACATAGGTGCCGATACCGCCATTCCAGAGTAAATTGACTGACGCGCATA
>Ga0316201_10000576_pt1 | contig 21418 bp, 18 predicted proteins | sample CS6wburrow_MG_FD_204516 | JGI IMG/M metagenome (GOLD analysis project Ga0316201, IMG submission 204516) | Coastal sediment microbial communities from Delaware Bay, Delaware, United States - CS-6 worm burrow | ecosystem: Environmental > Aquatic > Marine > Coastal > Sediment | place: USA... | reverse complement strand
CTGTCTATGGACGGCAGTACCGTTGCGACAGTTCGTAATGTGAGAACTATTCATCACCAGCAATGTCAACCGATTGGCGATGAAAAATGGTTTTCTTTTGAAATGGAAAAAGGTTGGCTACCTTATTTGCATTTTCTAGCCAAAGCGACTTTACCCTATTTATCACCAACAGAAATGGAGATTATTTGGGCTGATATCGAAACGGCTCCTTGTTTTTCTCATTTACCGGAAAATATTCGTCACTGGTTCAACTTGTATAAAGCAGTAGGCAATCGTGATTTTCAACACGTTTCGCAATTTTCCCAGCGATTGCTTCCTGATGGGAAAATTCAAGCCTCGGAAGATAACAACTATTTGTTAATGGCCGCCATGTTAGCTCATGTCGCTATGAAACGTTATGATGCCGCACTGGCCTTATTGGAACGTTATAATCGGCGCTCGGAACCCCCTATTGAGATACGATTGCTTGCTGCTATAGCGGCACAACAGCGTTTGTGATGAGGAGTCCAAACTTGAGTTTGGAATACCGTCCAAGATAAATCTTGGATTGGGGAATCCAAACTTGAGTTTGGCAGGTTGCCAAAATAAATCTTGGACTCCAATAATCAATTATTTTCTGGGGCTGAGTTATTACATATACACTTTTATAACAGCCGGATGTCTGTTTGAGCAATATGGGTATGCGACTAGTTTCAAGGTATCTCTGATTGGCTTAGTCTCTGAGCAAATCACCCCGCATAGTCAGAAAAAAGAATAATTTTCATCAACGCTTTCGTGAATGATTTCTTATCCCGATAATCAAAATGAGAGCCGTCAGGTAAATGGTATTTTGACAGTGATGGATAATCTGAAAAGTGAATTGTTTTAGGGTGTCGTTTTTTGAGTTCATTCCAAAAAATATCCCTTGGATATTTTCTATTATCAATTTCCCACACTAATTTATCCGTTGGAAAACGAACCAGAATCACTTTTCCGCCTCGCTTTTCAATAATACGAATTAACTCCATTAAAACATCAACTCCTTTTAAAAAATTTCGATTATTCGCCGGTTTAATATTTAGAATCGCTTTGTGATATATCGAAAATAATTGCTCAAATGAAACGGTTTTTTCAACTAGGTTTTTTCCAAAATGTCTTTGAAGGCGTGCGGCATAAAAATGAGGCATCTGAACTTTTGTGTAATCAGCGTCTCTTGAACGATCAGGATAGGTCATTAAATAATTACCCATAGAAGGCTTTTGCAAAGCGAATTGAGAAATAACCGTAATCGGTTTAGCGCCTTGAAGTCGGGTAACCATATGTTCATCAAAAAAAGACTTTATCTTGTTATTGATAACACGATATGGCTCATTGCCGCTCAAAGAAGTCTCCTGATAATATTTCACCCATTGAGATGGGCGTGATTGAGCATTACTGGAGCGACTAAGAATGGAAGCGTTGACTGATATTAAGATCGTCCCTTTAATCTTGTCATCTTGAGCAATATTTTCTAATACGGGCATGAATAAAGAACCATCTATAGCTAATTGTATAGGCTCAAGCTTTAACATGTCTTTTACCGTATCCATATCTATATCCAGTTGGATTCTTGAGGCACCTACTAAAATAATGGCTTTTTCACCTATTTCTGACGCACGTTTCCGTTGATAAGCCCAAAGCTGTTTTGAATCCACTACCGATGGCATCCAACCAGCATCACGGATTTTAAACTCAAAAAATAAAATAAAGGCCAATAGAAAAATAAGGATGCCAACCCAGATGGTGATCCAATAACGGGTTGGCAATCTATCATTAGAACTGGAAATAGATAAACGCATGATCATCTCCCGAGGCGAAAAGATAAATGATTAAAAGTTGAGCAAATAAGAAAACACCTCTGAATACCGGATGGATTCTGTTGTAAAAATGTTCGATACTCTTATCTCGTTGGTAAATATGCCAAGCTAATAGCACGAAAGAGGCTAATAAAGCCATATTAATTTCAAAAAAGGATAAAATCATCCTATTTGGGTGACTTGATGAACTATATAAGTGACTCAATATTATGGCCGCATCATTTAAGTTTTCGGCTCGGAAAAGTATCCAAGTAACAGAAATAATTAAATAGGTCAAAATAATAAGAGCCACTTGAGTCAGCCAACTCCTTTGAACATTACTGTGGATCGATGCCCTAATTTTATTTTCTATGAATAAATAGAAACCGTGTAATCCTCCCCAAAGAACAAACATCCATGAGGCACCATGCCATAAGCCTGCGATTAACATCGTTATCATGACATTGAGATGGGTTCTAGTCACAGATAGGCGATTTCCACCTAGACTAATATACACATAATCCCTAAACCAACTTGATAAGCTGATGTGCCAGCGTTGCCAGAAATCCTTAAAACCTAATGCTGCGTAGGGTGCTTTAAAGTTGTCGGGTAAAACGAAACCGAGACATAAAGCAATTCCTATTGCACAAGTAGAATAACCCGCAAAGTCACAAAAGATTTGGCCGGAAAATGATAAAATAGCCGTCCATGTTTCAATATTGCTAAATTGCTCAGGGTTATCATAGACTTTATCAACCACCGGCGCGAACAAGGTGTCAGCGAGGATTATTTTCATAAATAACCCAATAGTTAATAGCGATAATCCCCAACCCAATTGATCCTGACTTGCTCTTCGCGGTTTTTCACACTGAGGAAGAAAATCACCGGCCCTAACGATAGGCCCAGCTACCAATTGAGGAAAAAATGAAACATACAAAGCGTAATCCAATAAAGAATTACCGGGTTTTAATTTTCCTCGATAAACATCAAGACTGTAGGACAAAGTTTGAAATGTGTAAAAGGAAATCCCTACCGGCAGAATAATATCAAAGGAAGCAGGCTGAAAAATAATACCGACAGTGCTTAGCAAATGAATCGTGTTATCAAGCAAAAATGCCCCATATTTAAAATAGCCTAATAAACCTAAATTGATAACCAAACTTAACATCAAATAACGGGTTTTTGATTTTTTGGTATGACTTCTATATATTCTTTTGGCAACTATCCAATCACAAATAGTTGAGATAATAAGTAAAAAAACAAAAACAGGATTCCAAGCAGAATAAAAGATGTAACTCACTACCAATAAATTAATTTTCTGTGTTTTCCAATCCCTTAAAGAATAGTGAATAATTAAAACGATTATAAAAAAAACGATAAATGTATAAGTGTTAAATGGCATAACTCATTACCTATTAAATAATATCAAGCATTTGAATGTTAGTATTTTATGCATAATAAAAAATTAATCAAATTGAGGCTCTTGCAAAACTTGGGCATAAACGATAAATCAATAACTTACATGCCATTATGTACTCGTAAGTTATTTATTTCTGGTTGAGCATTGGAGTTTTGCAAGTCTCTCAAATTTATCTTTAAATAAAACTATTTTTAGTTTAATTGGAATTTACACATTGATAAATTAAAAACTATTTTTTAATAAAATTAAAATCTGTTACAATATTAGAATTGACTATGAAAGCAAGTCTTTTGAATTTAGTCAAAAAATTTTGGCTTATCGTTTTTTTAATAAGCAGTTTAGTTTTTCTACTGCATTATTTTATTGAACAAGCAACGCTTGTTTCAAAACCACTTTATTTTTCGTCGAAATTTTTTCTGTTAACGGTTTTAGTCCATATTGTCTTCTGGATTTTATCTAGTTTAACCTGGAAATATTTACTGTTAATGGTTTGTAATGTTTCCATTTCTCCCTTTCAAAGTTTTTCGCAACTGGTATTGGTGAGTATTGGTAAATATATGCCGGGCAAAGTTTGGGGAATGGTAGCTCGTGGCACTCAATTGAAAGAACGGGGTATTGACATTAAAGGCATCTTTCTCTTAACCATTCAAGAACAAATGTTATTACTACATGCCAGTGCTATTGTGAGTGCCATACTCATTGGATTTTTAATAGAAACGACGTGGGCTTATGGATTGATGACTGTTGCTGTATTAAGCGTATTGGCGGGAAGGCGCATTCAGATTTTATTCATCACCTTGTTTGATCGTTTAATGAGCCATTTAAAAAAAGATAAACTCAATATAAAAAAAACGATCACACAACGCCACTATCTTAGTTTGTTAATGGCTTATATGATGATCTGGATTTTAGCCGGTTGTATTTTCAGTGGACTCTATTTTACTTTTATGACACAAAATGAGTTCAGTCTCAACATAATAGCTTGGCTGATTTTAGCCAACACGATAGGTATAACGATTGGTTTTTTTGCACTTTTTGCGCCTGCTGGCATAGGTGTGAGAGAATCTATCTCTAGTCTCGTTTTATCACAAGTCATGCCATTAGAGCAGGCTATTTTTCTGAGTTTATTGTTTCGCCTTTGGACTGTTTTAACGGAGTTAAGTTCCGGAATAATTGTAGGGTATCTTCTCGGAAAAAATATCTTAAAACAAAAAACAGCCCATCAAATCAACTTAAATTCAAAGCTTCTTGATAACAAGAAGGGTACTCTGTCTAAAAGGCATTAATGCCCGAAATAGATATTCGTCATCAGGAAAGTTTTCCCTAATATCTGTTATCTGCCATGAGTGCAAATAAAAAAGATGTTTTTTCGATATTTCCATAATGGGGGAAATAATGAAAACGCCCTTTTTTTTCAAGCACCTTTGCACATTTTTCAGTGCAAAGGCTAATTTTTCTTTGCTCACAATATGTTCTATCACATCAATCATGATGATGAGATCAAAAGGGGGCTCGATGATTTCTTCCGTTGTCACATCTTTTTGAATAAAATGAGAGTCAGGAAATTTCTGTCTCAATTCAGGAAACAACACATCTGTAATATCCGCCCCCGTATAACTTTTCACTTTTAAATCCTGTAATAATTGAGTATAAAAACCCGTGCCACAACCGATTTCCAATGCTTGGGTTTGCTCAAAGTCAATATCTTCATTGCGAAAAACAGCCTTCATGGTATTGACAGCGCGTTCATAATCACGGCGATTTTCTTCTTCCGATAAACCTTCATCACCAGAGGCTGTCAGTGTCTTTCCATACTTAGAAAACCTATCGTGCCAATACTTTTGGGCATCGTAATCAGTACCTTTACGGTACTTGAAAGGCGCAATGAGCGTTTTAAATAGGGCCCTTTTCAATAAACCTAACGGATTTTTATAGATTTTGTATAAAACTTCTTTTAACACCTTTTTTTCTCCTACAAATTCATTTAATCTTGTCTTGGTTTTTTCTTTAACAACCAGATATAAGCTGGGCATAGCCAATAAGCATGATTAACAACAAATTTGGCCGTTTTTGCCTTAATCGAACCATCCGGCAACATATAATCCACCTGAAATAAGGCCGTGTTTTCAATTATCTTCTTCGTGTAATCATGTATTTCAAACTGAGCGACTAACTTTTTTAACCCCCAATAGCTCAAATGTTTTTCATAGTAAAACTCACCTTTACCTGCTATTCTAAGATAGAAATGTGCAAGGTTTCTTGGAATAACCGATTAAAAAGGGCAAATTATAGTGATGTTCCTTTATATCAAGACGATTACCCGCCGCAAAGTAAGCTATTCCTCCTGGCTTCAACACCCTATAAAGTTCTGACATTAATTGATCAGCATCTGGCATGTGTTCATATATTTGGGCACAGATAACCACATCAAATAAGTTATCCTGAAATTTTAAATTCATTGCATCATCAACATAACATGCTAAGTTATCCTTTTTGAAAGTGTTATTGGCAAATGCAATCGCTTGTTCATCAATATCAATTCCAACAACTTGACCAAAATGCTCTGAGAGATAATTATCAATAATGCCCGTAGAACAGCCTATTTCCAAAAGAGAAAGTGAGCTTAATTCAGTACGCAGGAAATCTTTTATAACAGCCACCATCGTTTTGGCTTTTCTTGTTCGCTCATCTTGATCATACATTGAACGACTATACTTATCCGAAAAGTGATACTGATATTCTCTTTTCACTTTGAAATTTCCTCTCAAAAAATGACCCATTCAAAAGGGTTTTTATTCGTTGCTGATAACATAAAAGCTCTGCCAAGAAAAAACATCTCGCAATGTCTTAAAAGACAAATAATGATAACACAAGCTATGAAGAAAAAAATACTCGTCATCACATCAACATTTCCCCGTTGGCAAGGCGATAATGAACCCCCTTTTGTCTATGAATTGAGTGAAAGACTCGCTCATAAAAATACGGTTCATATCTTAGCGCCTCATACAGAAGGGGCGGCATTAACGGAAAAATTGGGGCATCTCCAAGTCACACGATTTAGATATTTTTTTCAAAAATATCAAACACTTGCTTATAAAGGTGGCATTCTTGCCAATCTAAAACAAAACCGTTGGCGTTATTTACTGTTGCCATGGTTTATCATCGCTGAATTTTTCGCGCTAGTACGATTACTGCGCCGCGAAACCTTTGACATCATTCATGCCCATTGGTTAATTCCACAAGCTTTAATTGTGGTGCTTGCCCGTCTAGTTGTTAAAAATCCACCACTTTTGCTTTGCACTTCGCATGGTAGCGATTTATTCGCATTGCGTGGCAAACTTTTTCGCCAGTTAAAACGATTTATTATAGCACGTATAACTGCTATGACAGTTGTCAGTGAAGCAATGCGAAACACAGCCTTATCATTAGGTGCTAATGATGACAGACTAAAAGTGATTCCTATGGGGGTAGACTTAAAAAAACAATTTGTCCCCCCGTTGAGCAGACGTGACGACAATAAAACATTGTTATTTGTGGGGCGTTTAGTGAAGCAAAAAGGTATTTCCTATCTTTTAGCAGCACTGCCACTCATTTTAAAAAAGCATCCGCAAACGATTTTAACTCTCATTGGTAGCGGCGCGGATAAGGAAATATTTAAACAACAAGTCATCAAGTTAGAACTCAGTCAATCGGTTAAATTTCTGGGTGCTATAGAAAATCATCAACTGCCCGCATTTTACCAATCCGCTAAAATTGTAATGTTTCCTTCTACAGAGGCAGAAGGTTTTGGTTTAGTATTAGTAGAAGCGCTTGGATGTGAATGTGCCGTTGTTGCCACAGACTTACCTGCCATGCAGGATATCTTAACTGACAATGAAACCGGTTTAATTGTGCCACAGAAAAACGCTCTGGCATTGGCTAACAAAGTTAATTATCTTTTAGATAATCCTGCACTGCTTCTCCATTTAGGAAAACAGGGCAGAAAATATGTATTAGAACGTTATGATTGGGAAATGATTACAAAACGGTATGATATGTTGATGGAAAAGATATTGCGTGATGGCACAAACTAAACCTTTAATTCTGAGGCTAACAGCACAAGTCGCCCGAACTGGCTGCCAACTTAAAGCGCGACAGTTCAATACCTGTGCCTAAAATAATCGAGTATTTATTCACCAAGATTTTTTGAAATAACTTGGGTTCGAGCCTAGAATAAGTTTACAAACCTTTTGAAAAGTTTGCGTGCCGCACCCTCCCTCGAAAAATACTCAAAATATTTATTTTCGTGGGGAATCAATCAGGCATTATCAATCATCAATTATCCATCAATTATCCGCAGTCTCTAACTTTTCCCATTCAAAATTCACAATATTCCTTTCCTTTTTGCTAAATTCTACACCAATTAAGAAGATTTTCAGGCCAGAATGAGCCAAGGCTTGGTATTTTTCAGAATACTTTTTCGTTTTGATCTGATTGAGGGCTTTGCCCTTATCGATATCTAATTCAATCACTTTAAATTCAATCAGATAAATGTAGTTTTCTAATTTGACGGTTAAATCAATCCTGCCTTGATTGGTGCAGTCTTCGGGTTTCGCGTCAATACCGAGGGCTGCAAAATAGCAATAAAAAACGGAGGCATAGTAGCCTTCGTATTCATCTATATTGTTTTTGGTATACCAATGGTAGGGAATTGAGGCAAATAGGGATTGAAACAGGCCCTTGAATGAGTCTAAATCATTATTTTTTAAGGCTTTATAAAGGGAACGTTGCGTTTTGGCTTTTTGAGGAGAATGATCGAGCAAATCATTCAACAAATAATTATTTAAACTCATTTTCACTTCTAAATTAGGATAACTCAAAGTGAAAATACTGCCACCTGGCAAGGTATTGTCTATATCTGTGATGGTGAGATAGCCGGTTTGAAATAACAAGGTTTCTAACGTGATGTTTTCTACATCAAAACTTTCCAGTATTTCGCTTGTGACTTCAAGTTGTTCTAATTGAGGTAGATAATACCTGCGATTTTGCAGTAGCTTGATTAGAAAGGAAGGCGTTGCTGTTTCAAACCAGTAGTTTTTAAAGACTTTGTTATCTAAAAAGAGCAAGATATCATAAGGATTGTAAATGGATTCGCCTAAAAAGTGATAGCCGTTATACCAAAGTTTAATGGCTGTCAAATCGACACCATCAAGCCTATCTTGAAAAGTGTTAACTAATTCGGATTGAGTATAACCACAAATTGTGGCATACCGACTATCCAATGTGATATCAATCAAATTATTCAAACCACTGAAAATACTGACTTTAGAAAACTTACTCACGCCAGTTAAAAAAACAAACTTGAGATATTCATCACAATCCTTGATTACCGAATAAATATTTTTCAAGCCTTCTCTTAACGAGACGGCACGCTCCGTTTCTGTGATGTTATCCAGTATGGGTTTATCGTATTCGTCTATGAGAATAACGACTTGTTGTTGGTATTTTGCACACAATTTTTTGATCAGTTCATAAAACTTTCCAGATAGGGAATGGAAGTCAAAATGGATATCATATTGATTGGCATTATCCATCAACATTTCTTCTATTCTGATATCCAAACTTTGACGATTTTCAATCACGCCACCACCAAAACTGAAATGAATTACGGGGTATTTTTGTGTCCAATCCCAGTTATCCTCTAAAAACAGGCCTTTGAAATACGTTTGTTCACCCAAAAACGCTTGTTTTAAAGTATCAACAAATAGGCTTTTGCCAAAACGTCTGGGGCGAGACAAAAAGAAATATTTGCCATGATCCACTAATTGTTTAACAAAAGGCGTTTTATCAACGTAGTAACCGTATTCTTGTCTGATTTCCTTAAATGTGGAAACACCTATCGGTAATTTTTTCATCAGTTTTCTCAGTTATCAGTTATCATTCTGTGGGCTTTGTCATATAACGACAAGGATTATTTATAAGAAAGGATAAGATTGTGACTTAAGTTGAGATCAGAATCACATCATGAACTCAATCAGGCTATGATCTAATCCTTTTTTATAATTAATCCTTGTCGTTATTCAAGTATAAAGCATCAATGCCGCATAATATATTTCACGCCTACCAAAAATCTTAACCAATACATCCCCCCCATCAATACGGGATGACTGAATAATCTCTTCCATTTACCCTGTTCTAAAAAGACGCCAAAGTATCTATAAAACAGGCCAAGTTGTTTTTTGATATCAGGATCGTTTTTCCCCCAAGAGTTGATATAGGTATCAAAGCTTTGGGCATAATACCCTTTCTTGTTCAGGTAAACTTTCATATCAAATTCGGATTCATTATGGAAGATAACATTTTCATACCCTGTTTTGTTTAAATCAATACCGCTTTCGCTAATGAAATGATTGAGTGCCCATGATTTCAGAGTGTTGGCCTTCTGTAAATCAGGCAATAAACCAATTTGGCCGACTTGTTTTAATTTCTTGTCTATATCCCAATCTTCTGGGCCACTCATATTGGTATCAAAACCACCCACTTGAACAAAAATCGCTTTTTTAAAGAAACGGGCCCCATCTATCACTGTGCCATTATAAAAGGTGCGTTCAAAACGGCGCACTTTGCTCCAATAGTTTTTGCCTAAAATGATTTCAGAAATATGCAGTGCGACAAAGCGATTATCGCTTTCTATAAACTGTACACATGATGCAACCACTTTCGGTGCCATGATCATGTCGGCATCAAGAAATAGGACATAATCACCTTCAGCGATGTCAATCATGCCATAGTTACGTTGTGCTGAACGTTCTGGGCCTTTATCAAAGACTTTTTCAGTATAGCGTTTAGCGATTTCTTTGGTTTGATCGGTTGATGCATTATCAACGACAATCGTTTCAATATTCGAATAGGATTGTTCTTGAATCGATCTGAGACAGTTTTCTATATTTTTCGATTCGTTTTTAGTCGTGATGACTATAGAGACTAAAGGGGGATTGTTCATTGTAGTTGTTCTGTTTTTGTCAATAGGAACTTGTAGAGACGCACTGCGTGCGTCTCCAGGGCCTTAGAGACACACGGCCGTAGAAACGCACGGCATTGAGACGCACGCAGTGCGTCTCTACTTGTCTTTCTTTTCATGCTTAGTCAGATTGAAAATATGCTGTCTCACTCTTCTGATGGCTCGGATGCCATAAATAAACAAAAATTGATAATCCCGTTTTCTAAACTGGGTTAGAAACTTTATTTGTCGCCAGATAAATTTGGGATGGAATGCAATCGAGTACATCTCTCGCACAGCCTGATAATAATGATCATGCGGTATGGGCGTTTTGACAATCAGTTTGCTCATATCAAAATCATCATACTCTTTGGTGAGCAATACGCCTTCACGAAGACATTCCCAATGATAAGGGGTGTAATCTAAGGGCGTACACAGTGTGACTTGTAAGGTTCTAGCTAACCCTCTAAACATTAAATCTTTTACGGTTTTTACAGTTAAATCTAATTGTGCTTGCGTTTGCCAATAATAACCCACCATAATGGTTAAATGAGGGTGCATACCATATTGCGTCATCCACTTTAAACACTTTTCGACATAAGGCATTTGATAACCTTTATTCAGGCGGGCCAGCGTTTCATCATCTGCCGCTTCAAAGCCTAATAAGATAAATCTAAAATTCGCTTCTGCCATTAATTTAATGGTGGCTTCATCGAGGTATTCAAAACGGGTATTGATACCAAAATAGCAGCCTTTCTTATGTAAACCCCGATCAATAATCCCTTGTGCAAATGCTCTCGCTTCTTTACCGCGATACCAAACCCCTGAATCATCAAAGATTTCCTTAACACCATATTGTTCTATCAAATGTTGATATTCATCCAAACTGCGTTCGACAGACATCATTGAATACGTTAAATCAGGGCCGTTGTATCGGCAAAAAGTACACTTCCCAAACATGCAATCACGAATCACACTGCTTGCATAAGTGCCCGGCGTTTGCAGAAAGTTGCCATTTTCATAAGCATATCGTTTCCATTGCACCGAATCACGATCAACGAGTGGAGAATGATCTAAGGGTTCAACTTGTTTAAATTCACCTGTTGAGCGAATGTCTTGATCAGTAACTCTGATGACAAAGCCTTGAATAGAGAGCGTTTTTCGCCAATCGGGATGTTTTTCGATATAAGGAATCAGTTTGCTCAATGAAAAATCAATATGATTACTGCGTAAGACGATATCAACGGGTGCTTTTTCCAAGGTTTCTTTCGGCATTCTCATAGAATGATAGCCTGTCATAATAACAATGCTATTAGGCAACTGCGCTTTGATATCCTGTACCGTTTGCCAGTAAAATTTCATGACTGGCGTGGTGCTTTCAAAAACGATCACATCGGGTTGCCAAGCCACTAAATCTTGCTGCCATTGTGCGAATGACTTGAGTTGTGCATTGCCATCATCCCAATAAATATCATAACCCAGTTGCTTTAACCAAGTCGCGGCTTGTGCATGGATAACGGGTAATAAATAGGTTGGTTTCTTAAAATATTGAACATTTCTGTTCTGGGAAACCATCGCTTTTTGTCCATCTTTGTTGATGATGGGGGGATAGGAAATTGCAATTTTCATCTATTTGATATACCTGACTTATCAATTATTTATTCATTCCCAAGTGCCACTTTTTCAGGCAAAATTTGTTGTCTGAAAACCTATTCACATTCAACATGGGGTGTTGAAGCACACTTCGTTTATTTTTCAGTCTAGTCTAAACGATTGGTTTTATTCAATAATAGTGTTATTAGTAATGAAACTGATTCAATGACTTCAATATTTTTAGGCATCATTTCCTCAAATAAAGCGCTGCCTTCATGCGTTTTTATCAAGATGGCTTTTTTTGAACCTTTCTTGTCGGCTGCTTTTGATAATAAGGTAGCCGCCTCAGTTAATGGTTCTCCCGTTTTTTGAACACGAATTAATACTGGTGTCCCTTTATAGTGTTGTTTAAGAATGGCATCTATTCCTTGATTTCTTGGGACAGGAATAAAATCAAGTCCTTGAAGTAAGGCTAAAGCCTTTTCATCACTAGTGTTATAGGCTTCACGGCCTTTTTTCAGTAAATGAGATTCGCTTTTGATGGGATGATTTAGCCTTTCTTGGGTTAAAGCAATGGCTTGTTCAGAGATATCCATGCCTATCGCATTGCGTTCTAATAAATTTGCCGCAACCAATGTGGTTCCACTACCACAAAAAGGATCAAGAACGGTATCACCCTTATCGGTTGTCAAACGAATGATTCTCTCCAAGAGTAAAATGGGTTTTTGCGTCGGATAACCGACACGCTCTTTCGCTTTTGGATTCAGATAAGGTATTTCCCAAACATCACTTAATGGCACGCCTTTTTTTTCATCATCCAGTATGATTGTGCCATCTTGATCACGCGCATAAACTGCCTTACCGTGTTCATCTCGGGTACGTTTTTGCAAGATTTGATCAATATTAGTCGATTCTGAATAGGGGTTATAAATGCGATTAAATTTAAAGTGAGCAGATTGAGTATAGAAATAAAGGGTTTGATGGGAAGGTAATAAGCCTTTTTTAGCATTTGACCATCTTTTATAAAACCATATAATTTCTGATTTCAACTGGCTTTGTCCAAAAATTTCATCCAAAAGCGCACGGATAATATGAGTCGCATTGATATCACAATGAACAAAAATACTCCCAGAATCTTTGAGCACTCGCTTTAATTCTAAAAAACGATGAAATAAAAATGCAGTATATTTTTCCTGACTACCCCAAATATCATGATAAGAAAATTCTTGTTTTCTATCTCTTGTTTTAAGTCTTTGAACGGTTTCGGTAAAAAACGGGGGATCAAGATACACTAAATCTATTGATGCGTCAGACATCGGTTTCAATAAATCTAAACAATCTCCGGTTTTTAATTCTACTTTAACGGTCATTGGCTTACTTTAGCAATGGCATTTTTTTGAATATTCCTCATATCTTGCCTAGAAACGCAGAGCGAATTTAACATCAAGGAGTTTGCCGTGACTTGAAAAACTCAATTTATTTTTGTCGTTTTTATCCTTCGTTGATATAAAATCTGAATGACATGATATCGTCTTAAAAAAATACTTCTGTAATAATATTGTCACCGCCAATATTGTTTTCTCTGAGAATGTCATAAGTATCAATAATCATAGCGCGATTACCACACAGATAGCTTATCGTCTCTGGTGAAAGTTCGGTTTGGGTGAGATAGTCTGTCACTCTACCTTTAAAATCACGGGTTTCTTCCTGAGAAACACAGGCAATATAGCGCCCCGGTTCATAATCCGCTACACCGTATTTTTCATTATGATGTCGTATACCCTGTACGATTTTGTAATCAATATGCGGAAAGGTTTTTACAAAGGAATGAAAGGGTGCAATTCCAGTTCCTGTTGCAATAAAAAGAAATTGACTCGACTCTATTTGATTAGGCTTTAAACAAAATTCGCCATAAGGCCCTGCGATTTCAACACGATCACCTACCTTTAATTGTTTGATTGCTTGTGTCACTGTCCCGCCATCAATGATTTTAATGAGAAATTCTAAATAGTCGTCATTTTCACCTGAATAAATAGAATATTCTCGATTAATACCTAAACCGACAGGTGCAAGGCTAAAACATTGGCCTGCCCTAAATGTGATGTCCTTTCTCTCAACTCGGAGAAGGCAGGTGGATTCTGTTAGGAAATCAACTTTTAATACTTTATAAATATCACTTTTCACATTTCTTCCTGATTTGAGTTTTAGGGGCAACCACAAGGGATTGCCACTACATGCGCATTATATACAATACGCCTGTTATGAATAATACAGTGTGATTACATTTTCTCACTCATTGTCGCATGAGGAAGTGTACTCACATCGGGGGGGGAATAAGCTGCCATGACAATATCCGTCTTTTGGGCAAGTAATGTTTTGATCCGTTCAAATAGGGTGATCAATTCAAAACTTTTTTCATAGGCATCTAGTAGCATAGCCGTTTTTGCGCTATCTGGTTCTGGGTATTCGTGGGTAAGGCTATTTCTACGTTCTCGATAACTATTCCAGTCTTCAACACAATTCAAGATACCTATTTTTTCTAGCCTATTGAGCATATCTCGAAAAAACATATCCTCATCTCGTTCACCAAGCACATTCAGTAATTCTGGGAATAAGCGTTTACCTATAGAATCAACCGTCTTTGTAAAACGAAAAATAAAGCGATCTAATATATCAATTTGTTCATCAGTTAATTTGCTAAAAAATGTGTCATCCAATGGAAAATATTCAGACAGTGCTTGCATAGCACGTATCAGATGTTGGAAATTTCGTTCTTCTTCTTCAAGAAAAAACAACAGTTTTTTATAATTATTCATATTATACGAATCCCAGTTTCTCTTGCAACGTGTTCAATTTCTTGTCGTTCTTCCGGTTTATTAGCGGCAATAATGATATCAATACGTTGTTCTCCCAATCGTTGTTGCAATTTTGCCCAAAGGCGAGATTTTTTTTGAACACGATCAAGCGCGTTAGGTAAATTAGCGTCAATAAATAAATCGATATCGCCACCGCGTTTACTCTCATCCACTCTGGAACCGAATAGCAAGACAATTGCAGACTCGCCCATCACTTCCTTGACAGCGGATTTTATGATTTGTTTTTCTTCAGTGCTTAATCGCATAGGATAGGTGTTGAAAATGGGTTAATGAATCAGGGCAACCACAAGGGATTGCCCCTACAAACTCTTTATTTTTATGGACAAATGCAAGGGATTGGCCCATTGATTTAATCAATGGCCTCTTTAATCCGCGCTTCGTCTCTGGCAATGATGATCTGCTTGCCCTTGATCACAATTGGCCGTTGAATGGCAATCGGATGTTCAACCAAAAACGCCATCATTTCATTTTGGCTCATGTCTTTGGGATTTAACCCCGCTTCCTTGAAGACACTTTCTTTTTCCCTAACCAAATCTCTCCAATCGCCTTCGTATTGCTCAAAAAGTTCGGCAATCCTCTCTGAACTGATTCCCGTTTCCAGATAAGTCAACTTTTCCCAGTTCACTTCATGACTATCAAGCTCTTTTTCAAGTGCTCTGCACTTACTACATTTTGGGTTATAGATTACTTGCATGGTTTTTAAATTAACAATTAACAATTAATGATTATAAATTATAACGCTTTGCGTGAAATACAATTTAATATATATAACAAAATCGAATTGTCTAATACTACAACATTTCATTTAAGGTTTGTAGTAGGCGATTTATTGCCTTAACGATAATTCAAAGTAGCTGACAAATCGCTAAACGCAAAACGCGAACTCATCAGGTACTGAGCGATTTAACCGCTTTTTCAAACTCTTCACCCCGATGTTCATAGTGCTTAAACATATCAAAACTCGCACAGGCTGGGGAGAGTAGCACTGCGTCACCAGGATGCGCTAAGGTTGAGGCTTGTTCGACTGCGTTTTCCATACTCTGGGCATAATGTACACTGATAACCGGTGTTAATTTCTTTGCAATCAATGGGGCATCTCGCCCGATTAGCACACATGCGCGACAATGTTGCGCGACAATATCGCTTAAAGGCGTAAAATCGGCCCCTTTGCCTTCGCCGCCAGCAATCAGAATAATTTGCCCAGGTTTTTCTAAGCCTAAAATGGCGGCAATCGTCGCGCCAACATTGGTGCCCTTAGAATCGTTATACCAATCTACTTGTTGTCTCTGAGTCACCCAGGCACAACGATGCGCTAATCCGCGAAAATCTTGCACAGCCTTTAACATTGCTGACTGTGGCAAACCGACGGCTTCACCTAAGGCTAATGCGGCTAAGGCGTTAGATCGCATTATCGGCCCTTTTAATCGCATCTGTTTTGTAGATAATAACGGGGTGAATGAACTTGAGTTAGCACGGGCCAGGTATAATTCATCATGGTATTGACACACTCTGAAATCCCCTCGATCATCGCGCAAACTGAAACTGAGAGTGGAACGGTGTGAGGGGGCGGCCACCTTGGGATCATCAGCATTAATGATAACCATACCATCCCCTTGATAAATCTTACGTTTCGCGGCGATATAGTCTTCAATATTAGCGTAGCGATCTTGATGATCCTCACTGATATTGAGTATAACGGCCGCTTTTGGATTTAATGAGTCAGTGGTTTCCAGTTGAAAACTGGAGAGTTCTAAAATATACAAATCAGGCGCAGGTGTGCAGAGCAATTCAAGGGCCGGTGTGCCTAAATTACCGCCAACTTGTACGCGCCAACCCGCTTTTTGAGCCATTTCTCCCAATAGCGTCGTGACAGTGCTTTTACCATTCGAACCCGTGATAGCCACGACGGGGGCATTCACATAACGGGCAAATAATTCAATTTCACTGATAACCGGCACCCCGGCCGCTAAAGCTTCAACCAAGGCAGGCTCACGTTGTGATAACCCTGGACTGATAATAATTTCAGCCGCTTGTGCTAATTGTTCAGCATCAAAACGACCGGTAAGATAAGGTATTTGAGGCCAAGTTTGCTTGAGTATTGCCAAGCCAGGCGGTTCAGGGCGATTATCCATAACGCGCACCGAATAACCTTGCTTAACTAAAAAATTCACACAAGCGATGCCCGTTTTCCCCATACCCATCACAACCCTATCACCCATGCGATCAGTCTTGTGATGAATTGACTGAAAGAGATTATTCAACGGTTTTATCCTCTAAACACAAAACAAAGTGGATAGACATGCTAACATTATCCCCTCACAACAGCATCCTAAATGTTCAGTTATCAATTATTAGTTAAAAGTGATTCAATAGCTTATAACAAAGCGCCTATCCAGACTTCTGTCAAATTCAATGTCACTCATTGAGTGCTAAAAAACACTATTTTATATATAAATCAATAATTTAAGTTTCATACGAGAAGGTAAAACGACATTATCTGACAAATTGAATTGACAATGTACTACAGTTTGGATAATTGTTAGCCTTGAACAGACACAATATCAATGTGTTGATAATTGATAATTGATAATTGATAATTGATAACTGATAACTGATAACTGATAACTGATAGGATTTACGCTCCTACCTAGCCTACTTTTGAAAAAAGGAAAAACTGAAGATGTCCGTGTTACAAACGCTTTCCGCTAATTTGTTAGCGATTACAATGACTTTACATATTCTATCGGTCGTTATTTGGGTGGGCGGCATGTTTTTCGCCCATATCGCGTTACGTCCAGCCGCCGCTAATCTCCTCGATCCCCCTTTACGTTTGCCTTTAATGTCACAAGTCTTAGCGCGTTTTTTCCCCTGGGTATGGGTAGCCATTGTATTATTATGGGCAACCGGCTTATGGCTGATTTTTGGCGTTTATGGCGGTATGGCTAAGACAGCGATCTATATTCATATTATGCTCACCATAGGCGCCCTGATGACTATCTTGTTTGCATACCTCTTTTTTCGGCCTTATTTGCGGATGAAACAAGCACTTACCCATGATGATTTCAAACAAGCGGGTCAAAACTTAGCGCGTATCCGTCAAATTATCAACACGAATTTGTGGCTGGGATTAATAACGATTATCGTAGCAACAGCAGGACGCTATCTTTAAGTGCTTGAATGGTAAAAGGTATCGTGTGAATTATGTCCAATAAACAAGGGCGAACACGCAAAAATGATGAAAATCTATAGAATCATATATAGATAGGTATTCAGATAATTACGACAAAAGGGCGAACACGCAAGGGCTGCCCTCAAATTAGGCGTGTTCGCCCTCAAATTATTTTTCTGAAGAGGGGTTTGAAAATCGTGCTTGGCTTTTTCCTGAAAGGCAGTTTAAGTTGCCCAAGTTGCCCAAAGGCCAGAAAACCTATACAAATTCTGAACGGATGACGTTATTTTTGAACAAAACTATAAAATTGAACATTTTCCCCCCGTTTTTGCGCATGAAATGTGAAACACTGTTCATGCCCGTTTTGAGTTTTACTGATGTTAAAATCTATAGAAAGGGCTAACACTGATAATTGATGTAATAATTGATAACTGATAACTGATAACTGATAACTGTTATGACTGAACAACTTTCTATCACAAGTTTTCTGGTACTGGGATTACAAAAATTAAACCCTTATACCAACTTGATTGCCGACATTTTTATTATGCTTTGCCTCGTTGTGCTTTTTATAGCCCTCTACAAACGAGGTAGCCGCTTTGCTGAAATGGCACCCACTTGGCTAACCAGTTTAGGTATTTTAGGCACCTTTATGGGTATCGGAATTGGATTAAGCGTTTTTGAAGGACAAGATATTCAAAATAGCATTCCTCGTTTATTCAATGGCTTAGCAATGGCCTTTATCACGGGTGTCGTCGGCATCTTCTTGGCCCTGTTGCTCAAATTAATTAACCGTAACCGTCAAGCCATTAAACAAGAACACGCTATCACGCCTACAGAAATTTACCATGTTTTAAAGGAAATCAGCGAACACAGTGCCAATCAAAAAACGATCCTGTCAAACATGGTTGAACAAGCCAATATTTATCAACAAGAGTTACAAAAAGTCAATCAATTACAAAAGAAGGGTTTCACTCAAGAAGTACGATTGTTGGAAGAACTCAAACAAAGTCTCACTGGCACCCACGAAAATTCATTGGTGACTCAAATACAATACTTGCGCTCTAGTGCGGAAAAAACAGCACAAGATAGTAATCAATATTTAGTTCAAGTGATTGAAAGTCCAATGAAATATTTTACGCAAACGCTAGGTGAACAATTTGGAGAAAATTTCAAACAACTTAACCAAGTAGTTTCAGAACTAGTGACTTGGCAAGATCATTACCGTGAACAAATGGTCAAAATACATGAGCAATTCACTTTTTCTCTCTCTAACATCGAACAGTCTAATACCACGTTGCAAGAAATGACCGTGCATATTCAAAGCATTCCACATTCAATGCAAGAACTGACACAAGTGATGCTAGGACTGCATCAACAACTGGACAACTTGAACCCTCATTTAGCAGGTTTCCAAGAGTTAGGTACACAAGCGGGTGAAGTGATTCCATTGATTGAAACTAACCTGGAAGAGTTGAATCAAAACATGCGGCAACAAATACAGCGTCATTTAGAATTACTTGACACCTCTTTAGAGACGCAATTGGATATGGCAGAGGCCTCATTAGAAATTCAATTAGATGGATTTAAAGACTTAGAAAATCGCTTGACAGAGTTAGAAAGTAAACTCCCCAATACCAGTGTAGCGCAATTACCGACGACTGAACCCTCGCCTAGTGAGGAGAAAGCCACAACACCAGAAGCAGAACCAGAACCAGAACCAGAGCCAGAAGAATCCTTGGAAACGACTGAAGAAGCATTACCCGTTACTTCAGATGACGATTTAAGTGAAAAGGAACCGAGCAACTATGAGAATTTTCAAAAGAAAGCCTTTGCCTTTATGGAATTAGGCCGTTATAAACGGGCCATTGCCTATTTTGATCAAGTGATTAATGCCAATCCAGAGGAATTTTCCTTGTTTTATAACAAAGCTTGTTGTTATGGATTACTGGGAGAGGTTGAAGAAGCCATCCTAGCATTGCAAGAAGCCATTTATTTAAATTCTGAATGCCTTGATATGGCGAAAACGGACACCGATTTTGACGCAATACGTTATGATGGCAATTTTAGGGCCTTACTCAGAGGACATTGATTGAGTGTTGCAATGTAGGGGCGAACCTTTGTTATCGCCCTCCTAATCTGTTCGCCCTCTTAATCTGGAGACGATTTATGGAAATAGAACAACTATTTGGTCAACCCACAAATGAACAAAACTTAGTTTCACTCTTTGATGTCATATTGGGCCTCTCAATACTGACTTTAATGATCCTTTTTTTCTTCATCTCTATTGCCTCTCTATTCAATAACGCTCAAACCAATAACCCTGATATGCCAGAAAACAGTGTAACCCCTGTGGCCACAGGACTTATTAAAACCAATAACGCTGGTATTAGTCAAGAAATCAGCCTAACCCCAGTAGCTATAACACCCCTTATTCAAGCCAATAACCCTAATATTCAAGAAACCAGCGTAATACCTGTAGCGACACAACTGTTGAATACCCAAACCGCTCAACTCACAACATCAAATGAACAATACATCAAAAACAGTTCACAAATTCAACAGAAGATTTTGAGAAGCCTTAGCATCCAAAACGCGATCTATCAAGCACTCTTTAAAGAATTTCAACACGACTTACCCTATTGGTTAGCTGAGATTGATCATGCGACGTTAACAATGCGCTTCCAAAATCCTGATTTGTTCTTTGATATAGGGAGTTCATCACTCAATCGACATTATCAAAGCATACTCTCTGATTTTTTTCCAAGGTATCTCAAAATATTACAGAAACATAAAGCAGCCATAGAAAGCATCAGTATTGAAGGTCATACTTCCTCAGAATGGCGAGGCAGTCGTTCTAAAGATATCGCCTATTTTAACAATATGGCCCTTTCTCAGGCCCGCACACGCGCCGTATTAGAATATTGCTTATTGCAACCCTCAGTCAGCCAATATAAAGAATGGTTACGTAGCCTATTAACAGCGAATGGTTTATCATCCGGCCGGATAATTCAAGAAAATGGTATTGAAAAGATTGAATATTCACGACGAGTAGAATTTAGAATACACACTTGGTAATAGTAGTATAACTACAAGGATTAGTTATAAGAAAGGATAAGTCAGACACATTTCTAAAAAAAGGTCATCAAGATAAATATTAATAACGACAAGGATTAGTTATAAGAAAGGATAAGGCAATGAGTGTGCCTGAAAGGATAAGTATCAAGCATTAAATGAGATCATCAGTCTCAACCTCATTCATTTCTATTAGGTAACTCCAAAAAATTAAAATACCCACACCTTTAATCAATCTTTTTTCATTCTCTGCGGCTCTGCGGCTCTGCGTGAGCAGACAGTTTGTTAAAAATGATTTGTATGCATAGAGTAGTGTGGTTGTTTTGGGTATTTTATTTTTTTGGAATTGCCTTATGACACTTTCCTGTCTTCAAGCTTAGCACAATCTAATCCTTTCTTATAAACAATCCTTGTAGTTATAAACTGGAACTTAAACCAATGCACCCTATCAAAGAAACCATCGACAACATTGTTGCCCAAACCAGCCAAATC
>Ga0316201_10000575_pt1 | contig 21440 bp, 14 predicted proteins | sample CS6wburrow_MG_FD_204516 | JGI IMG/M metagenome (GOLD analysis project Ga0316201, IMG submission 204516) | Coastal sediment microbial communities from Delaware Bay, Delaware, United States - CS-6 worm burrow | ecosystem: Environmental > Aquatic > Marine > Coastal > Sediment | place: USA... | reverse complement strand
GTTCGTCTCCGATCGAAAGAGAACAAAAATTGGATGAGGTGGTCGCAGCAACAGGCGCTACTTTTATTCATCCTTCGAATGATACAAATGTGATCCTTGGAAACAGTACTGCTACACAAGAACTGATCGAACAAGCACCCCATCTTGACTATGTACTTGCTCCGGTTGGAGGTGGAGGATTGGTCGCCGGAACTGCGTTAGCTGTGCATTATTTAAGTCCGGGTACAAGTGTCATAGGGGCAGAACCTGCGCAGGCTGATGATGCGTATCGTTCATTGCAAACCGGTGTAATTCAACCCAGCATCAACCCTAATACTATAGCAGATGGATTGCGTACTTTTTTAGGTGATCGCAATTTTCCCATCATCCAGCAAATGGTCGAACGGATCATTCTCGTCGAAGAACAAGAGATCATCGATGCCATGCGGCTTGTTTGGGAACGGATGAAGATTGTTGTTGAACCTTCTGCAACCGTGACGGTGGGCGCAGTTCTCAAAGAACCCGATACATTTCGCGGTAAAAAGATTGGAATTATTATCTGTGGTGGCAATGTAGATGTTGAAAACCTGCCGTTTTAATTCAAATTCAATTTACCATAAAAGGGACTGCTAATCTTCCAGTTCGTATTTAACAGAAATCTCCGTATTAAATAACTTTGAAATCGGACAATTCTCTTCTGCATCTTTCACCAGTTCAGCAAAAGTATCTGCATCAATGCCAGGGACCTTGGCAGAAAGTTCGAGTTCTGATTTTGTGATTGCTCCATCTTCAAGCGTTACCGTGCAATCTGTTTCCAGTCTGTCTGCTACAAAATCTTTTGCATTGAGTAGGAATGAAAGTTTCATTGTAAAGCAACCTGCATGTGCAGCTGCGATCAATTCTTCCGGGTTGGTTCCTTTGCCCTCTTCAAATCTTGATCTGAAAGAGTATGGAGTTTTGTCTAATACTTCACTTTTTGTGGACAGCCTACCTTTGCCTTCTTTTCCGGTACCTTTCCAAACTGCTTTTGCTCTTCTTTTCATGATATTTACGTTGTATTGTGATTTGAAATAAAGATATGAATAAGTCTTTGATTCACGAGTTATTCACATCATTTCACTCATCATAATAGAGGAGTAATTCTTGTCAGACAAAAAACCAACACCGGTACCAATTCATTGTCCTCTGGAAAAATGGCACATATCGCATTCCTCGAAGGACCTTGATCTTCAATCAATAATTCTCTTTTGTCAACATCTATTGCTCCAGCACTGATTAATGTTTTTTTGATATTGCATTTGGCCGCATTGTTCAATTCACTTATCTCTGCATTTCTTAAGCTCATGGTATATCCTCTACTTCCTTTTACTGGTGTGATGAGTTTCAATGTGATGACTTTCAACGTTTTGTTTTTAAGCCCTTTTTTCCAGCTTCCAGCAACGGTCAAACGATGACTGCCTCCTTTCAGAAAGTTCAGAAATGGGGCTTTGATTGTATCCATGACAGCTACTTCTTCCTCGCCATTGTGCCAGTATGTATACGTCAAAAAAATGAGCATCCCCTCTTCTCCCTGGACCGTGTACAGGTTTGCCGTGCCTGAAGACATTTGCCTGGAAGCGGTTCGCCCTTCAGGGATAGGAAAGGCTTCCTGGGTCAGAGCGATCTTTAAATTTTTTAAGTACTGCGACATATCAGATGCATCCTTTTTTGTCCCTCAATTTCATCATCCATAACAGAATTAAATCAGTGTGTTTTCTTATCTTATGGCTTAAATCTACACATAAAGGATTCTCTTAATCCCTGAATATTTACCTTTTATCTATTTCTACATGCATTTAATTTTTTGATACGTTATTGTTTAAACATATGTAGTATTATTATGATAGGAATTAAAACTCTATTACTCACTAAATAAATTACCAAATGAAAAAATCCTTTACGCATTTGATTGCATTGATCAGTTTGATGATATGCACTCAAGCTTTTGGGCAAAATGTGTCTGTTACGATCAATGGCAAAATTGCTGATACGAACGGAGACCCTTTAATCGGTGCTACAGTACTTGTTAAAGGAACCAACCAGGGAACTGTCACCGATTTTGATGGCAATTTTTTGATTGAAACGAATCTGGCCCCGACTACCTATACTTTGGTCTATTCATATGTTGGTTATTCAACCATTGAAGAGGTCGTAGACTTTTCCAGTACATCTGTTGTGACCAGGGAAGTCGTTTTACGAACGGACCTCATGCGATTAGATGAGATTGTGGTCACCGGGACAGCTGGTGGTGTAGCTAAGAAAAACCTCGGAAATGCCATTTCAACACTCGATGGAAGTAATATCACCGGCGGAGCTGCCACCGGAATTGACCAGGCTTTGTCTGGAAAACTGACCGGTGCCTTAGTCAACCAGAACAGCGGAAATCCCGCCGGGGGAATATCGGTTACACTTCGAGGAAATAGTACAGTGCTTGGTAGTTCAGATCCACTATATATTATCGATGGTGTGATCATGGATAACTCCTCGTTTGAACTTCTGGACCTTGGAGGATATGCGCAGAATCGACTGGTTGATATTAATCCAAATGATATTGACAGAATTGAAATCATCAAAGGAGCTGCTGCTGCTGCGATCTATGGATCTCGGGCGAGCAATGGTGTTGTTCAAATCTTTACAAAACGCGGTCAAAGTGGTAAACCAAGAATAAGTGTCTCCACAAGTATTCGGGTAAATAGCCTGAGAAAAGAAATTGAGGAGAATATGGAGCCATTCAAATTTGAAGCGCCAGGTGATGGTTCAAACCCAAACCTTGTTCCAACAGAGCGCTACAATATGCAGGATTATATTTTCCGCACTGGTATCGGTACGGATAATAATATTTCCATAGCCGGCGGTACAAATGATACTAGATATTACGCATCTGGTTCGGTGTTGTATAACCAGGGAATTGTGGACAACGCTGACTTCTCCAGGTATTCAGCCAGGTTGAATCTTGACCAGGTGATTAACCCCTGGCTTTCTGCATCAATGGGTCTGAATTATACTTACAGCACTAGTAGTGAGGTGCCAAATGGCGGAATTTCAGAATTCTACGGGGCATTGACCGGGATGAATTTCAATAATAATACCTTCAATCCGGAACCTGATGAGGATGGAAATTATACAAGCCCTGCCGGTTTTGTGCCGAATCCACTGGAAGTGATTAAACGTTTCGATTTCGGTCAGGATACAAGACGATTAAATGGAAATATAACCTTAAAGGCAACTCCTTTCGAAGGGTTTGGCATTGACTTGATTCTTGGAATTGATCAATATACACAAAGCGCAGATGGATTTATTCCGGTGGGTTCGACAGTTAAAGCGACAGGATGGTCAAGGTCAGCAATCGCAAATAATCAATTGCTCAATGCTGATTTGAACCTGAGATACAATACAGCTATATCAGACAATCTTGAATCTACTACTCAACTTGGTTTTGCTGCTCAAACAGATGAAGTACGCAGCATCGTTATTACAGCTGATAACTTATCTCCGGTCGTGAATACTACAAATGCCGGGTCAGTGATCAGCCGTGGAGATTCCCGTTCAAAAAGAAATATCCAGGGTGCTTATATCCAGCAAACATTTGGATTGATGGAGAAACTCTTTGTTACAGGAGCTGTTCGTGTAGATGCTGCTTCGCCTTTTGGAGCTGATGAAAGAACACAGGTGTATCCGAAATTCAGTGCGTCTTATTTGCTTTCAGAAGATATTGGTGAGAGTTCTACCATCAGTAGTTTGAAACTGAGAGCATCTTACGGAGAATCAGGAAACCTCACCGCGCTTTCGGCATATGAAAGACTATCAAATTATAATCCTGTTCCAATCACCGGTCAGACCGGTTTAGTGCCATCCACACGTCAGGGGAATCCAGGATTGAAACCAGAACGACAAAAAGAAATTGAATTTGGTATTGATGCAAGTTTCTTCCAAAACAGATTAGGGATGGAATTTTCATACTACAATGTAAAAGTTGAGGATTTGCTCCTTTTGAGATCACTTGCACCAACTACTGGTTTCCAAACCAGGCTCGAAAATGTGGGAGAATTAACAAATAATGGATTCGAATTACTCGTCCGTGCAGCTCCTGTCCAAACTGGAAAACTCAACTGGACGACTACGCTTACATTTTCAGCGAATAGTAATGAAGTGAGCGGAATCGAAGGTGGCCAAATAGCATTGCCCAAGAGTTTTGGTGTCTCAATAGCCAGAAATGGAGAACCTTTAGGTGTACTCGATGGATTTATATATGAAAGAGATGGAGGCGGGAATATTGCATTGAATAATGAAGGGTTGCCATCCAGGGCTGTTGATGATAATGGAGTGGTTATTCGACAAACGATCGGTGACCCAAATCCTGATTGGATTGGAAGCTGGATAAATGAAGTAACGCTCAATAACCTTTCTTTCAGACTTCAACTGGATGCAGTGCAAGGATTTGATGTATTTAATTTCACTGATCGTGTAAACAGTCGTTCGACTTTTGGAGGCGGAGCGCGTGATGCAGCAGAAGTGGCTGGAGAGTTGCCTCGAGGATACAACAATGCTGCATACAATATCTGGGAGCGCTACATCGAAGATGGTTCATTTATAAAAGTGCGGGAGATTTCGATTGGCTACACAATGAAGCCTTCTAATGTATTTTCTTCCTTGACTGTTTCTGTGACTGGAAGAAATCTATTTTCATTTGATAACTATTCCGGCTGGGACCCAGAGGTAAGTACCGCTGGTCAAACAAATGGGGTACGTGGCTTCGATTTTAACGAAGTTCCCATCCCAAGAACAATTCAGTTCGGAATAAATGCAGGATTTTAATCATAAAAAAACATTGAAACAAATGAAAACATTAAAATATATATTCATCATTTCCATACTGTTCAGTGTTGCCTCTTGTGACCTGGACCTTGTCAATCCCAATGCGGCAACAGAAGGTGATGTCCTCACGACTAAAGATGGGCTCATTGCTCTTGCCATTGGTACGAGACAGGTTTTTTCTGTCTCTGCCCTCGGACCTGTTTTGCTGACACCATCAGTCACTACGCGGGAAACTGCAGCCATGACGACTTTCGCCAACCTTGAAGAACTAGAGCAAGGTGGAGCTCAATTGTCAGGTGAAAATGGTTATACAAACCGAATTTTTGTTCGTGTTATGCGTGCCAAGGGCATGGCTGAAAATCTGATCGCCGGTCTTGACAATGTGGACCTTGACCCTGGAACAGAATCCGGACTTCGAGCCTGGGGACATATGTTTAAAGCAATGAGTATTGGTTACCTGGCGCATAATTATACGCATGTGGCCGTTGATAATGAGTTGAACAATAATGCCACTTTCATAGACCGGACAGCAGCCTATAGCACCGCTGTATCATTATTAACTGACGCTGTTTCCGTGCTCACAGCTAATGCACCTTCTGGCGAATTTATCAGTTCTGTAAGTGGAGATATCGATTTATTGAATACTTGTAACGCATTACTTGCCCGGTACCAGCTCATGAGTGGCAATTATAGTGCAGCGATTTCAGCAGCTGATAAAGTGAATCTTTCAAGCAAGTCTGTTTTTACATACGATGGACAAAACAGGAACCCGCTTTTTGAAGGGCTCGTTGTGGATATCATCAGTTACGCACCAAGAAGTGATTTTGGTTTGCCTGCAGAATTTACGATTGATGCAGGAGATGCACGTGTTGGGTTTTATCTAGATCCGGATACGACTTTCAATTCTTTGAACAACCTTCCGGTTTCATTTCCCAAAGCGCCCTGGTTTTTAGACGCTCAAGCGGATATACCTGTTTATTTACCTGGGGAAATGCTATTGATTAAAGCTGAAGCGAATGCAAGAGAAGGGAATATGGTAGCAGCAGAGGCAGCGCTGAATCAGTTGCGTCAAAAAACGCCGAGCGAAGATGTGTTTGGTTTAGGCGCTGGTTTGACGGATACTTATTCTTCAGGTGGAGACACAAATGAATTGCTCAAGGAGATCTATAAAAACAGGAGGCTTGAGTTGTTATTGACTGGCATGAGCCTTGAAGACTCAAGAAGATTTAACCGTCCTGAACCTCCTACGGCGATTGACTTTAGTGCCGAACGGAATCGGAATTTTTACCCATTCCCAGATGAAGAGCGAGCAAGTAACTCAAATACGCCCCCAAATCCGGGGATTTAGTGGAAGCTAATAAATACAATAATTTCAAAAGGGTTGCGAGATTTTTCTCGTGACCCTTTTGAATTATTCGAAGTTGTCAAAATAATGTCACCTCCAAATGTTTCACATTCATTTGATAATCATTAAATTGAGTGTGGTGTGGTTCATTCGGAACGGAATTTGAAATAAATTTGAATCATCCAACGATTTTGGTCGGTACCGATTGAACTGAAGCCCTATCACTAAAAGAAAACATGTATGTCCAAGAATCTGAGTGAATTATCAGGACGCAAAGGATTAGAAAATAATTTATTCGAGCGGCTGAGCGAAGTCACTGGCAATGAAGAAAAAATGTCTGTGGACGAGCTCAATAAAGTTGCCGACGAATTTTTGATCGGCGCAGCAAATGCATATGGAACCATCACATTTTACGATTTTTTAAGGCCTGAGAATCAAGGGAAGAAAGTCTATGTGTGCAATGGTTCAGCTTGTCTTTGTGCCGGTACACAGGAAAAAGTGATTCAATCGTTAGAAAAGCATTTTGAAGCAAAAGAGATTGGTCATATGACTTGTCTTGGACGATGTCATGAGAATCACGCATTTCATTTGAATGGTCAGAACTTTTCCGGAAATTCCATTGAAAGTATAAAAGAGATTTTAAGCGAAGATGAGACATCAGGACAAGATGATTACCATATTCATTCTCATGGAAAGCAAATCCTGATAAATGGGATGAGTGGACCAGAGGAATTCGTTTCAAATGTAAAGCAGATTATTTCAACTTCACCTGAAGATATTTTACTTCAAATTATTGCATCGAAGCTGAGAGGAAGAGGAGGGGCTGGCTTTCCGATTGGGCTCAAACTGGAGTCTTGCAGAAACGCAGATGGAGACTCTAAATTCATTATCTGCAATGCTGACGAAGGTGATCCCGGTGCATATTCCGATCGATATTTGTTAGAAAAGCAAATCTGGTCAGTGCTCCTTGGAATGATGATCGCCGGATACACGACAGGGGCCAACTATGGTGTCTTATATATCCGGGGAGAGTATCCTGAATCGATCAAGGTTTGCCAGTCAGCAATTAAAGATTTACACAGCCAAAAATGCATTGGTGGAAATATATTCAACTCCGGATTTGATTTTCATTTCAAAATAATCAAAGCACAGGGGGCATATATCTGTGGAGAGGAAACTGCATTAATCAACTCAATAGAAGGCCAAAGACCGGAGGTGCGTATCAGACCGCCGTATCCAACACAAAACGGGTTGTTCAATCGACCGACAGTGGTCAACAATGTAGAAACACTGGCAGCTTTGCCATATATTTTAAAAAATGGGGGAGAGGCATATGCAAGTATTGGGACCGGAAGGTCAAGTGGAACAAAATTGTTATGCCTTGACAGTGGCTTCAACCGGCCTGGACTGTATGAAGTAGAAATGGGTACGCCTCTTCGAATTGTTATCGAAGAACTTGGCCAGGGTTTTAGTATGCCTGTTAAAGCCATGCAGATTGGAGGACCATTGGGAGGCATTGTTCCTGTCTCTGAAATTGATCGACTAACGGTTGATTTTGAATCTTTTGCCCAAAACGGATTTTTACTCGGACATGCTTCTTTTGTTTGTATACCTGAGCATTTTCCGATGATCAAGTACCTCGAGCATTTATTTGATTTTGCTTCTTACGAAAGCTGTGGTAAATGCTTCCCTTGCCGGCTTGGCACGAAACGAGGTCATGAAATGATGACTAAAGCAATTAATGAAGAGTATAAAATAGATCGGACACTTCTTGGTGATTTGCTCGATACGCTCGAACAAGGATCTCTGTGTGCACACGGAGGTGGAATCCCGCTACCAGTGAGAAATGCGCTGCATTACTTCGAAAATGAGTTGAGCCCTTATATCCATACATAGAAACATCTAAGCATGAAAAATATAGCTTATATCAATAATCAGGCTTTTGAATTTGAACCCGGAGAAACCATTCTCTCTTTCGTGAAAAGGCACCGTGGTGAAGATATCATTCCAACGCTTTGTGATGCGCCAAACCTTGAAGCTTTTGGTTCTTGTCGGGTCTGTAGTGTAGATGTTGCCCTTGAAGAAGAAGGGAAAACAAAAACGCTGGCATCCTGCCATACTCCTGTCGCATACGGGCAATACATTTACCCGGATTCACCAGGTATTCGAAAACTGCGAAAAAATATCATTGAGCTGGTCGTTACTGATCATCCTCTTGATTGCCTCACTTGTGAAGTAAATGGCAATTGCGAATTGCAAACAGTGGCCGGGCAGGTAGGAATTACTCAAATCAGATACCCTGAAGGTGACAATCATCTTTCCACCGGAAAAGATCAGAGTCATCCATACATGGTATCAGACCTGTCAAAATGTATCAACTGTTATCGATGTGTGAGAGCTTGTGATGAAGTTCAGGGAGAGTTCGTTCTGAGTATGGCCGGTAGAGGATTCGATAGCCACATCGTCAAAGGAATAGAGCAGACCTTTTTTGAATCTGAATGTGTCAGTTGTGGAGCCTGTGCACAAGCATGTCCAACCGCTGCAATAACGGATGTTTTTCAATCCAAATCGAACATAGCGGCCGACAAAACCAGGACAACGTGCACCTACTGTGGGGTTGGATGCAACCTTGAAGTTGCTGCAGCCGGAGGTGAGGTATTGAGTATCACGGCGCCATGGGATGCAAAAGTAAATGAAGGACATACTTGTGTCAAAGGGCGATACGCATTTCAATTTTATGATCACCCGGAGAGATTACGCACACCATTGATTAATAAAGAAGGTGCTTTTGTTGAAGCGACCTGGGATGAAGCATATGATTTAATCGAGGCAAAAATTCGAAGTTATCGAACTGAATTCGGCCCTGATTTCCTGGCCGGTATTTCGTCTTCCAGATGCACAAATGAAGAGAACTACCTGATGCAAAAAATGATGCGTGCTGTTATTGGAACGAATAACATTGACGGCTGTGCAAGAGTATGCCACTCTCCGACAGCTCTTGGCATGCAAAGAACTTTTGGGACAGGAGCAGCGACGAATTCTATCGATGACCTTTACCATACAGAATGCATTTTATTGATTGGTGCGAATCCAACTGAAGCGCATCCCGTTACAGGTGCCAGGATCAAACAAGTCGTGATGAAGGGGGTCCCTTTAATCGTGCTCGATCCCCGGAAAACTGAACTGGCAAAATATGCAACACATCACCTGGCACTGAGGCCAGGGACAAATGTGGCAGTCATGAATATGATGATGCACTACATTTGGAAGGAGGGCCTGATGGATGATGATTTCGTGCAGAACCGTACGGAAGGATTCGAAGATTTTCTGACTGAATTATCTTCGCTGGACATTAATTCCATGGAACAAGTGAGTGGTGTCCCACGCGAACAAGTCAGACAGGCGGCTATAACATATGCAAAAGCGAATAAAGCTATGTCATTTCATGGACTTGGGGTGACTGAACATTCCCAGGGAACATTTGCCGTGATGCAAATAGCAAATCTGGCAATGATGACTGGTAATATTGGTCGGAAAGGGGTAGGCGTAAACCCACTCCGAGGCCAAAATAATGTACAGGGAAGTGCTGATATGGGTGTGCAGCCTCATCAGGGCGCAGGTTACCTGGATATTACAAAACCTGAGATTAACGAACGGTATAAAAAGTTCTACGGCGTTGATGTTCCTCTGCATATTGGATTTAAGATTCCTGAAATGTTTGATGCTGCGATTGCCGGAAACCTCAAAATGATTTGGATAATAGGAGAGGATGTAGTTCAAACAGATCCAAATACTCAAAAAGTGATCAAAGCACTTGATCATACAGATTTTGTGGTTGTTCAGGAGTTGTTCATGACTGAGACAGCTAAGTATGCTGATGTCATACTCCCGGGTGCGTCATTCCTTGAGAAGAGCGGCACTTTTACAAATGGTGAAAGGCGGGTTCAAAGAGTCAATCAGATTGTAGATCCCATTGGAAATTCAAAGGCAGATGGGCAGATTATTGTGGATATGATGAATCGGCTTGGATATGATCAACAGGCGTATACCCCTGATGGAATGTTAGAAGAAATATCGCAAATCGTACCATTCTTTGCAGGGATAAAATGGGAATCACTTGGTGACCAGGGAAAGCAATGGCCTGTGGCAAAAGGCGGTGAGGATACTCAGATCTTACATGCAAAAGAATTTAAACGCGGAAAAGGATTTTTCCAGTTTCATCCATTCCGTGAAAGCGCAGAAGTTGAGGATAACCAGCAAGACTTTCCATATATCCTGACGACGAACCGAAACCTGGTACATTACAATTGTGGAGCAATGACCCGGCGCACAGGAAATGTAAAAATAGTGACTGAGGATGTCTTGTTTATTCATCCGGAAGATGCAGCAAAACATTTCATTGAAGAGGGTGATTTCGTATGTCTGGAGTCCGCGAGGGGCAAAGTGGATATAAAGGCGCACCTGTCAGACGAAGTCAGACCTGGTGTGGTCAGCACAACATTTCATTTTCCTGAGGTCATGGTGAATAATATTACTTCTGATGTGCACGATTCAGAAGCAATGTGTCCGGAATACAAAGTAGTTGCCGTAAAGATGCGTAAGAGCAAAGGAAAACATGCGATGGAGGCGCGAAAAAAAGATGATACACTGGCTGTTTTGGAGCCAAAATAATTATAGAATTCGATCGCTACCTGTGTACACATTAAATTTTTCAGGGCCTAAAAAGCCAATGAGGGTCATTTTATTTTCTTCAGCGAGTTCAATAGCGAGGCTTGATGCTGCCCCTATGGCAACGAAAAATGTGACTCCTGCCATGACTGCTTTTTGAACTAGTTCAAATCCTGCCCTTCCACTGACAAACAATATTCGATTTCTGAGCGGAACATGCCCTTCTTCTAAAGCCCATCCTACAAGTTTGTCAACAGCATTGTGGCGTCCGATATCCTCTTCAACAGAAATCAGTTCACCAGTTGGATCAAGAAGTGCAGCAGCATGAATTCCTCCTGTTTGTTGAAAAGTACTTTGTTCATTTTTAAGTATTTCCGGAAGCTGATGGATGACTTCTTTAGAAATTGCCTTTGGGTTAGTCGGAGGGAAAAAAGACGACTGTAGCTTTACCATTTCGATAGAAGTCTTACCACAAATTCCACAACTTGAACTGGTATAAAAATGGCGTTCCAATTGACCAGCATCTAGAATGACATCTGGTGACAAAGTGACCAGGACTGAATTTAATTGCTGTTGAGCTGGTGAGAGATTCAGATCATAAGTAATTGACTTAATCTGTTCTTTTCGTCTAATGATGCCTTCAGTGAATAAAAAACCTCTGACCAAATCATAGTCATTACCTGGTGTACGCATTGTGATAGACAAGGTGAAGGTATGTCGGTTCTCTACCGGACCATGATTGACCTTGATTTCAAGCGGTTCCTCCCGTGCAATCCAGTCAGTTGTTTTTTCAACCGCTTTCCCTTTTACCTGATGTATTGGGTTTTGGATGGATGATGCATCCAATTCCAATATTTAACGTGTCATATCTTCTCAGCTAGTTATTGCCAAGATACGAATCAAATGGGGTTTCGTGTTGAGTGTTTTGTGTTTTGAGTTACGTGTTAGGTGTTTCGTGTTTCGTGTTGCGCGTTCCTCGCTCCCCGCTCCCCACTCCACATTCCTCCTCATCCCGCTCCCCGTTCCCTAAAATAATCCCGAGATATTGCCTTCATTGTCAATGTCAATGTTTACAGCTGATGGAACAGCAGGCAATCCAGGCATCCGCATCATATCACCTGTGATTGGAATAAGAAAACCAGCACCTGACGCAATTTCAATTTCACGCACTTTTATGATAAAACCAGAGGGTCGTCCGATGCGTTTTGGATCATCAGAAAGGCTCTTTTGGGTTTTTGCAATACAAACAGGCAGATGTTCGAGATTTAACCGTTTGATTTTTCTTAAATCTGCCTTAGCTTCAATCGAATATTCAACAGATTTTGCCCCATAGATCTTTGTGGCTATCGCCTCTATCTTTTTTTCGACAGGATCAGTCCAATCATACATGGGTGTAAACTTTTTATTGTGCGCATCAGCTTTGGAGACAACAGCCCTTGCGAGCATTTCTGCTCCTTCTCCACCTTTGCCCCATACGTCAGCAACTACCGCTTCAGCACCGAGAGATGTGCAGTGTTCCTGGATCATTTTAATCTCTGCATCAGTATCGGCAGTAAATTTGTTGATCGCAATAACAACTGGAATGTTAAACTGCTTGATATTCTCGATATGCTTTTCCAGGTTTGATAATCCTTTTTTAAGGGCAGGTAAATCTTCTACTGTTAATTCTTTGAGTGACGCTCCACCATGGTATTTTAATGCACGGACCGTTGCAACTAACACAACTGCATTGGGTGATAGCCCGGCACTTACGCACTTGATATCAAGAAATTTTTCTGCACCAAGATCTGCACCAAACCCGGCTTCAGTGACGACATAATCAGAAAGTGACATGCCCATTTTAGTTGCGATAACCGTATTTGTACCTTGCGCAATATTCGCAAATGGTCCTCCGTGGATGATGGCAGGTGTGTTTTCTAATGTTTGGACAAGGTTTGGTTTGATGGCATCTTTTAGTAAGGCTGCCATTGCGCCATTAGCTTGAAGATCTCGCGCATATATCGGGCTTCTATCCATTGTAAAGCCCACAAAAATATTTCCCAGCCTCTCTTTTAAATCTGAAATGTTGTCACATAAGCAAAGGATAGCCATAATTTCTGAAGCTGCTGTAATATCAAATCCCGTTTCTCTAGGAACACCCATTGTTGTGCCTCCCAATCCGACAACTGTCTTTCTCAAAGCCCTGTCATTCATATCCATTACTCGCTTCCAAACAACCGTGCGAGGGTCAATGCCTAATGACTGGGTCTTACTTTGGATATTGTTATCGATCAAAGCGGCTAATAAATTATGTGCTTTTTCAATGGCTGAAAAATCACCCGTAAAATGAAGATTGATATCTTCCATTGGGAGAACTTGAGAAAAACCACCTCCGGTTGCACCTCCTTTGATACCAAATACAGGGCCGAGGCTGGGTTCTCTCAAAACAGTGATTGATTTTTTGCCTATTCTGTTTATACCTTGAGTGAGTCCGATCGAAGTAGTTGTTTTTCCTTCTCCTGCAGGAGTTGGAGAAATTGCAGTGACGAGGATTAACCTGGATCGTTTTATTTTTTCCTCATCTATTTTCGAAAGGGGGATTTTTGCTTTGTATTTGCCATAAAACTCTAAATCCTCAATGTCTAATCCCAATTGTTGAGCAATTTGAGATACAGGTTTCATTGTTGCCTTTCTGGCAATATCGAGATCAGTCATATTTCATTTTGTATTGGTTAGGAAAACGGTTTCGAAAATAGTAAAATGTTAAGAACTATGAACCTTTTTTATTGAAGCCATACTTCATTTGGTGGATGAAGTCCTTTGGAAATTTCTCAATGCCCGGAAATCCAAGCTGAATATCTCGCCCATTATGTGGAATTTTCCCTGTTCTGAAAATCCAATCCCAGAGACTTAATGTAATACCAAAATTGATCCCATATTTATGATCATCGATGATATCATAAGAGTGATGCCAGATATGCATTTCAGGGCTATTGAAAATGTATTTCATAAATGGTCCGATGACAATGGAAATAATCATGCTTATCAGAAGTACAGAGAGCAAAGGGGGGATATTGTACAGTGATGCAATAGCAGGTAATTCAAAATAGCCAAAAGTGAGCGCAACGCCAATGAGGAGGCCAACGACTGCTCCGGTGACATATCCTGAAACGGTGATATTACTATGGTTGTAATGTCCGACTGCCAATGTGAAAATATGAATGATAAAAAAGTCATATAGTCCAATGCCCAATAATGCGAGAGGCACATACTCAATTGTCCTGTATACGATTGTTTCCATCCAATGATATCTCAGGTGCGCAGCAAAACCCATCTCCTCTACAGAGTGGTGTACTTTATGGTATTGCCACAATCGTTCGGACCGGTGCAGGAGACGGTGTGTCCACCATTGAACAAAATCTCGCACAATAAAACCAATCAACAGGATACCCCACATTGGCCAATACCTTAAAGGATTGTTCGCCTGGAGGTCAAATCCAGAAACCGTTTGGATGATATGATTAAAAAAGTTGACTACAACATCGCTCGCCGCATTATATATGATCAGAGAAAAAAGGAAGAAATTGAAAAACATGTAGAACGCATCCAACCAAAAGTCCTTCCTGAATTTTGCCTGCCCTTTTCGCCACGGTGCAGACCACTCTAATAAGAGGAAAAAAAGAGAAACGCCAATCAGCCAGTAAAAGTAATTGTGCCAGGAAGGGTGTGTTATTTCATGCCATAAGTATGAAGCATATCCCTGGTATCCATTGCGAATTATTTCCAAGATATTACCCATGTTATTGTTTTGGTATTTCAATCATTGGGATGTCAGATACATCGAGGACCGAAGTGTCTATGTTTCCAATTTCGAGATCAGAAACACGAGTCAGAGTAGCAGGTAGTTTTTTGTTTTTTGGCTCGTAGTACATCTCCATTGGAAATCCTTTTTCAAGCGGTATCGTCATCATAGAAGGACCCATTTGAGAAGGACCAGAAGGCATGTCTTGTGTCATTTTCGAAAAAAGTCCAAGGAGATCAATGTCGTAGCCTTCTAGCATCCAGACTTCCATGAATGCTTCTTCAGTGTCCATTTCATATTTCCGACAGGTATAACCGTCTGCATTTTTAGTTTCCTCTGTCCCTAAAAGCATTGGCCCATCATTCACTTTTGGGTCTTGATTATTTCCTGTTGACATTGAATCCGGATGCGGCATGTCAATCTGCATACCCTGAACACTTTCTCCCGCAAATGTGATCATTGTCATTTTTCTTTCATCCTGGTTTATCACATTGGTAATCACTTTTATATCGTTCATAAAAGCACTCGTCGCAAAATTGTTACCATCTACAACATATGTAGATTTGGCTGTCTCTCCATCCTTTTTTCCTTCTTTGTAGGTATCGGTATAGGTAGTGAAACTGTATTGTTGTGCTCCTAACCAGACTGGGAAAAGAAGAAAAAAGGCTATTGAAAGGAAATGACTTGTTGATTTCATGAGTTGAAATTTTTATTCATCTTTCACCAGTGGATAATTGGCTTCTTTCCATGCCAGGATGCCGCCAGTTACATTATACACTCGAGTAAATCCATTTTGTAACATGATATGCCTCGTTTTATCGCTGCGTTTACCTGATCTGCAATACACGTAATACGTTTTATCCTTCTCAAGTTCTTTGATCTTATCCTCAAAACCTTCCTGGTAGAAATCCATTTTTTCTGCCCCGCCAATATAACCTTCAGCAGTTTCTCTTGGTCTGCGTAGATCAATCAATACAAAATCTTCATCCATTGAATCAAGTGCAGTTTTGAGTTCTTGCACTGTGGCATTCTGAATTGTTCCAACGTCAATTTTTTGTACAATATCGTACTCAATGGGATCTGCTTCTTTTGCTTTGGAGGATTGACAAGATGGAGCTGAGATCAGAAAAATGCTCATCGTGCAACATATGAGCATTTTTATAAATATATTAGCTTTGTTCATCATCATTTTTTAAGGTTTTTAACCAGGCAAAAATACAATTTCAATTCCAGAATAATGGACTTCGAAAAAATTCAAATGGACTCCTTCTTAAAAGCATCGATGCCTGTCAGGTTTCAGGATGTCAGCCCTTTTGATTTTGAGGACTTCATTGCGTATTTGTTATATCAAGCAGGATATGAAGTGGAGCAAACTGATTACACAGGCGATTTTGGGGCAGACATGATCATAGAAAATGAGGGAATTCGAACCGTTGTGCAAGTGAAAAGGTACCAGGCTTCAGCAACGGTCGGAGTACATGACATTAACCAGGTAGTTGCTGCACAAACATACTATCAGGCAGACCATGCAATGATTATCGCGACGACATCATACACAAGTTCTGCAATTAAAATAGCTGAAAATGCAGGATTGGAGACCTGGGATTGGGATCGGCTGAGTCTTGAGATTTCTGAAGTTTTTTTAGATGGTAAAGACTATTTCGCCTATTTTAAAAGCCAGGGGGATAAGGAGATGCATGATGAAACTACGGTGCAAATCCTGCCAAAAGACTTTGATGTTTTCGAAAATGAGAAATACCACGCGTTGATATTTGAGATTGAAAATATCAGTGACGAAAACTTTTTATGTCGTCTTGAGTTGCCCATTATTCTGACAAAGCAAAAAAAGCAACTCCAGGCAATTGAATGGATGGAAGGGTATTTCTCCGGAGGAAATATATATAGTGGTGCAAGGGTCGAAGTAGGTTGTTTGTTTCTAAGTGCTCAGATAGATGGAATTGATCAAGGGGATCGAATAATTCAAAAACTGCACCTTCCGGAAAAAGAGCAATCTATCATATCAGAAGCATTCCTTTTGGAGCAAAGAAAAGGCTGTGGATTGATGTTTCTCTTTTTTCTCTTGATATTTCTTTTCATTTATTGAAGATAACATGAAGCGCGCTGTCCGTTTTCTTGCTTTCCTCATTATCGCTTTGCTCGTATATTTTCTCCTATACCAATATCTCGATATCGTATTAAACCTCCTGCCCGGTCAAAGTGAACGAGTGAAATACGAAAGAACAATCAAACGAAGATTTGATTTGGAGACATTAAAAACCTGGAGGGCGGCTAGTGCAGGTGCTATGCAGGATTTTGTGAAAATCGACTTGCCTTTTCATCAAAATGGATATTTTTTGTCAGAACGAATTGAGTCCTTTGGCTTTCGGTGTCGCATGAAGGAGGGGGAAACAATGAGTATTCAGTTTGTGCTTGAAAATGATGCATGCAAAATCTTTTTGGATATTTACCAGGTCATTTCATCTGACCCGGGTAATTGGATTCTTGTGGCTTCTTCCAAAACAGCGATACCATCCATCGAATATATTGTGGAACGTTCAGGAGAATACCTGATCAAAGTGCAACCAGAAATAAATGTGACTTCAGGATACCAGATGAAAATGAATTCTTTTCCAAGTTTACTTTTCCCCGTCAAAGGGAAGGGAAATCGGGCAGTACAAAGCTTTTGGGGTGATCCCAGGGACGGAGGAAAGCGCAGACACGAGGGAATTGATATTTTCGCCCAAAGAGGAACACCTGTATTGGCATGTGTGTCTGGGCGTATTTCAAGAATAAAAACTGGAGGGCTGGGAGGGAAGGTCGTATGGTTAAAATCGAAGGATGAAAAATTCTCTTATTATTATGCCCACCTCGATAGTAGATCTGTTCAGCAAGGCCAGCATGTAGATGCAGGTCATGAATTGGGTAAAGTAGGCAATACAGGGAATGCGATAACGACTCCACCACATCTACATTTTGGTGTGTATAAATCTTTTGGTGGTCCGGTTGATCCTTTTCCTTTTGTGAAAATAAACGATCAATTGCCTCAGGTGCCGAAAGTATCTGTTTCCAGTCAAGTTAATATCCTTAGTACAGGCAGAGATCAAACACCACTGCGAACCCAACCGGAAAGAAGTGCAGATTTGATCATTGCTCTTGGTGAAGGATCAGGCCTGTTTGTTTTGGGTGTTTGTAAAGACTTTTATCACGTTCGGACTGAAGATGGCATTGCAGGTTATATAAGAGCATCATATTTCTGATGAATTACTTTAAAGATTTCCTTGATAAGTTCTATATCTTCGCCGCTTGCTTTGTTTTAACCTGCCATATCATTTGGTGTGGCGTTTGCAGTAAAGTTTTTTTTCGAAATAATCGACGACTCAAATGAAAGTTTTAAAATTTGGAGGAACCTCGGTAGCTAATGCAGAACGCATACTTCAAGTAATCGATATTGTCAAAAGCAGAATTAGTGATGGCCCTGTTTTTGTGGTTGTCAGTGCCTTTGGTGGGGTGACGAATCAATTGGAAGAAATTGCTCAGCTTGCGTTAAATAAGAACCGGGATTTCATTCCGAAAATTGACGTCCTGAAGTCAAGGCATATAGAGGCTTCAAGGGCATTGATAAAAAATGAAAGTGCCCTTCGAACCACCGATCAATTGATAACCCGTGTGTTTTCAGAAATAGTGAACCTTACAAACGGTATCGCACTCGTTGAGGAATTAACGCCAAAAATGAGGGCCAGGCTGATGAGTACAGGGGAATTGCTTTCCTCAAAAGTGATTTATCAAGCATTTTTAGAACACGGTTTGAATACCGGATATGCGGATACCAGAAATTTAATCATTACTGATCGGAATCATCTGCAGGCGAAAGTGGATAGAACACAATCTGATCAACTGATTCGAGATGCGGTTCAAAAAGATCATGATGTTTTTATTGCACCAGGATTCATTTCTCGTTCCGATGATGGTGCGGTGACTACCCTTGGAAGGGGAGGGTCGGATTATACAGCAGCCCTTGTTGCTGCTGCTGTCCAGGCAGATTTACTTGAAATATGGACAGATGTAGATGGAATGTTGTCTGCTGATCCTCGATTTGTGCCGGATGCGTTTACCATCGACCAGATGAGTTATGAAGAGGCATTGGAGTTGTCTTATTTTGGGGCAAAAGTAATCTATCCACCGACCGTTCAGCCAGTATTAGGTTCCGGTATTCCGATTTATGTAAAAAATACGATGAATCCGGAACATCCTGGAACACTGATTAATGGAGCGCCGGCTATGTCTAAACATGTTGTGCAGGGGTTTAGTAGTATACCTGATATTGCACTGATCACGCTTTCTGGCAGCGGAATGGTTGGCGTGCCAGGTATTGCGCATCGCTTTTTCAGGGCATTGGCTGCCAGTTTTGTCAATGTGCTTTTTATTACACAATCATCCAGTGAACATACCATCACAGTTGCGGTAAATGCCAAAGATGCAGACGAGGCGAAATCCAGTATCGAGGAGGAATTTGAACTCGAACTGCAGCAAAGGCGTGTGAATCCAGTCAGAATTGAAAAGAAAATGACTTTGGTAGCAGCAGTGGGTGATGGCATGAAAAACAGGCATGGGATTGCGGGAAAAGTATTCAGTTTGTTAGGTGAGAACGGTGTCAATGTTTGGGCCATCGCGCAGGGAAGTACTGAACGAAATATTTCATTTGTGATCAAAGATAAAGATGTCGTTAAGGCACTGAATACGTTGCATGAAGGATTTTTCCTTTCTGATGCGAAAGAAATTCACCTTTTCTTGATTGGTGTTGGCAACGTCGGAGGAACGATGGTTTCACAGATCGCAAAACAACAGGAAGAATTAAAAAAGGAGTATCGTATTGATATGAAGATTGTGGCTATAGCGAATACAAAGAAAATGGCCTTTATGCCTGACGGTATCGATCTTACTCAATGGAAAGAAATTTTAGAAGACAGCCCCGAGGCTTTTGACGCAGGCGGGTATATTGAACGCGTCAGAATGCTGAATATGAGAAATGGCGTTTTCGTTGATAATACAGCTTCCGAGAAAATCAGCGAAATGTACCTTGAGCTATTAAACTCAAATGTATCAGTGATTACATCTAATAAAATTGCTGCTTCATCCTCATTTGATCATTACCAGTTATTAAAGCAAACTGCAATTGACAGAAATGTGAAATATTTGTACGAAACGAATGTTGCTGCCGGGCTCCCAGTCATCAAGACCATTCGTGACCTGGTCATGACGGGGGATCATATTCACCGGATCGAAGCTGTGTTGTCGGGCAGTTTGAATTTTATTTTTAATGAGATAGGACCAGAGACGTCATTCTCAGATGCTGTGGTTCGTGCGAGGGAATTAGGGTATACTGAGCCTGATCCTTCAATTGATCTGAGTGGAGTAGATGTTATGCGTAAGATACTCATTCTCGCCCGGGAAGGTGGAAGGCAAATTGAGATGGATGATGTATCCAATGTTTCATATCTGCCTGCAGGGAGCCTTGACGCAGATTCCTGGGAGGCCCTGTATGAAAAATTGAAGGGGTGTGATGCCCTTGTAGAAAAAAGAAGACAGAAGGTGGCTGCTGAAGGTAAGAAAATGAGATACCTGGCTTCCCTTGAGGGATCTTCCGCAAGTGTCGGTGTCCAGGAAATTGATGAAGAACATGCAGCATATCATTTAGGTGGTACGGACAATATTATTTTGATATACACAGATCGTTATCAAAAGCAACCTTTGGTCGTAAAAGGAGCTGGGGCAGGGCCTCATGTCACTGCTTCAGGTGTGTTGTCCGATATTATGCGTGTGGCAAATTTTTAAAGCATGAAATTTTTTAGCACCGAAAGAAAAGCGCCTGAATTAAGTTTTCAGGAAGCTGTTGTGATGGGTTTAGCACCGGATAATGGGTTATTTTTTCCATCTTTTATACCAAGACTTGGAGATGAAATCCTGAATCAACTGGATACTCTCAGTCCTGCGGAGATAGGATTTTACATGATGCGTCCTTTTGTTGCGGATGATATAGAAGAGGATGATCTGCGACAAATTGTAGAAGAAACACTGTCTTTTGAAATACCTATAAAGAAAGTCACGGACGATATATACACATTGGAATTATTCCATGGGCCGACACTCGCTTTTAAAGATGTGGGCGCTAGATTTATGTCACGGTGTTTGGCGCATTTTTCCGAGGATAGCCATAATGTTACCGTATTAGTTGCCACTTCCGGAGACACGGGAAGTGCTGTGGCAAATGGATTTTTAGGTGTGGATGGAGTTGACGTAATCGTTCTTTATCCAAAGGGCAAAGTATCAAAGCTTCAGGAAAAGCAGTTTGCCACTTTAGGTAATAATATCACAGCCATCGCAGTTGATGGCGTTTTTGATGATTGCCAGAAACTTGTGAAGGAGGCATTTCTGGACCATGAGCTTCGGAATGCACTGCATCTAAGTTCAGCGAATAGTATTAATCTCGCCAGATGGTTACCGCAATCAATTTATTATGGACTAATGGTTCCTCAAATACGAAAGCTGGCAGGATCTGAAAAAGAAATCGTCGTATCCGTACCCTCCGGGAACTTTGGCAATCTCACTGCTGGAATTCTCGCTCAAAAAATGGGCATTCCCATTCGTCGTTTCATATCGGCAACAAATGCGAATGATGTGGTGCCTGAATTTTTAAGTTCTGGGGTATACCGGCCACGACCTTCTGTTGAAACGATAGCTAATGCAATGGACGTAGGTGCACCAAGTAATTTTTCAAGACTCATGGAGCTTTATGATGGCAGCGTTTCCAATGTT
>Ga0316201_10000574_pt1 | contig 21455 bp, 19 predicted proteins | sample CS6wburrow_MG_FD_204516 | JGI IMG/M metagenome (GOLD analysis project Ga0316201, IMG submission 204516) | Coastal sediment microbial communities from Delaware Bay, Delaware, United States - CS-6 worm burrow | ecosystem: Environmental > Aquatic > Marine > Coastal > Sediment | place: USA... | reverse complement strand
ATGGATATACCCGCCTGTTGGTATCGTTCGTATTATGGGCGTCCTGATATACTTTGCGGCCTTTCCTGGTCGAGGGCAATCCCATGCCGGAATCTTTTCTCGCCTCTCTCGCCGAGCAGACAGAAGCTCTCCGGGAGCAGGGCCTGTTCAAATCCGAGCGGCTGATCACCGGTCCGCAGCAGGCCGATATCGACGTGCGCACGGACGGCAGCAGCACCCATGTGCTGAATCTCTGCGCCAACAACTACCTCGGGCTCGCCAACCATCCGGAGGTCATTGCCGCGGCGCACAAGGCGCTGGACGAGTTCGGCTACGGCATGGCGTCGGTGCGCTTCATATGCGGCACACAGACCATCCACAAGGAACTCGAGGCGCGTATCAGCGCGTTCCTGGGTACCGAGGACACGATCCTCTATCCGTCCTGTTTCGACGCAAACGGCGGCCTGTTCGAGACCATACTCGGGCCCGACGACGCGATTGTCAGCGATGCCCTGAATCACGCCAGCATCATTGACGGCATTCGCCTCTCGAAGGCGCAGCGGTTTCGTTACCAGCACGACGACATGCAGGATCTCCGCACGCAGCTCGAGGCATCTGCTGACGCCAACGCCAGACTGATCGTCACCGACGGTGTCTTTTCCATGGACGGCACGATCGCGGACCTCGGAACGATCTGCGCCCTTGCCGGGGAGTTCGATGCGCTCACGATGATCGACGACTGCCACGCCACCGGCTTCCTCGGCAGGACGGGACGCGGCACGCACGAGTATCGAGAGGTCATGGGACGCATCGATATTATTACCGGCACGCTCGGCAAAGCGCTCGGCGGGGCGTCGGGCGGCTTTACGTCGGGACGCAAGGAAATTGTCGGCTGGCTCCGGCAGCGTTCGCGCCCCTACCTGTTCTCGAACTCGGTCGCCCCGATGATCGCCGCGGCCTCTATCGCGGTTCTGGACCTGCTGGAGCGCGATAATTCGCTGGCCGAACAGCTGCACGAGAATGCCCGCTATTTCCGCAGCCAGATGGAAGAACGCGGATTCGACCTGGTCCCCGGCGAGCACCCCATTATTCCCGTGATGCTCGGTGACGCAAAACTGGCCACCGAGATGGCAGACCGCCTGCTCGAACGCGGCATTTACGTGATCGGGTTTTCCTTCCCGGTCGTACCGAAAGGCCGCGCACGCATCCGCACGCAGATGTCAGCCGGTCTCACCCGCAAGCATCTCGACGACGCGGTGGAGGCATTCACGGCCGTCGGCAGGGAACTCGGAGTAATCAGCTGATGAAAGCACTGGTCAAAGCAAAAGCCGAGCGCGGCATCTGGATGCAGGACATCCCGAAGCCCGCAGTCGGACACAACGACGTCCTGATACGCGTGAATCGCAGCGCAATCTGCGGCACCGACATCCACATCTTCCAGTGGGACGACTGGGCGCAGCATACGATCCCCGTACCACTGGCCGTCGGCCACGAGTTCTCCGGCACCATCGTTGAATGCGGCATCGAAGTCCGGGGCTTCGAGCCGGGTGATCGTGTTTCCGCCGAAGGCCACATCACTTGCGGAGTCTGCCGGAACTGCCGTGCCGGCCGCCGCCATCTCTGCATGAACACCAAGGGTGTCGGCGTGAACCGGCCCGGCGCTTTCGCGGAGTACATCGCGGTTCCGGCCTTCAACGTCTTCAAGTTGCCGGACGCCATCACGGACGACATGGCCTCGATTCTCGACCCATTCGGCAACGCGACTCATACCGCGTTGTCGTTCGACCTCGTTGGAGAAGACGTGCTCATTACGGGCGCGGGGCCCATCGGCATCATGGCCGTCGCTATTGCGCGCTATGCCGGCGCCCGCCACATCGTGATTACCGACGTCAACGACTATCGGCTGGAACTTGCGCGCAAGATGGGGGCGTCGGCCGCACTGAACGTGACGCGCGAATCCATCGACGACACGATGCAGGCACTCGGCATGGAAGAAGGCTTCGACGTGGGCATGGAGATGTCCGGTAACCCGACCGCGTTCCGCGACCTGCTGCGAACCATGCACCACGGCGGCAAGGTTGCGCTGCTCGGTATACCGCCCGACGACACCGCCATCGACTGGAACCAGGTCATATTCAAAGGATTGATTTTAAAAGGTATTTATGGGCGCGAGATGTTCGAGACCTGGTACAAGATGTCCAGCATGCTGCAGAGCGGGCTGAACATCGAACCCGTCATTACGCATCACTTCGGCATCGACGACTTCCAGCCGGCATTCGAGCTGATGGAGTCGGGGCAGTCCGGCAAGGTTATCCTGCACTGGAACTAGGCCCCGACATCCACCTCCGGGTCGTCAGTCAAATGCGCATAGACAATGCGCGTAGACTCCCTTGGGATCGTCGAACTCGGTCAGCGGCGCCAGTGTCTGTTCGAGTATTCCGGCAATTCTCTGCAGCGACGACGGCCGCGACTGCAGGAAGTCGAGCTGCAGGCCGAAGCTCTTTGCGGTCCCGAGGAGATCGACGATCATCTGCTCCGTCGGCGACAGTTCTATCCTGATCCACTTGCGGCCGTAGTCGTCTTCCGCGAGGTTGACCAGTTCGGCGGCGAATGCGACGGCTTCGTCCAGGCCGCCCAGTTCGTCCACGAGCCCATGACGCAATGCATCCGCACCGGTCCACACGCGACCCTGGCCGACCGCATCCACTTCTTCCTTTTCCATCCCGCGATAGGTTGCGACCCGGCCGATAAAGTCATCATAGCCCTCTTCGATGACGAGCTGGAACAAACGCTTCGTGTCATCCGTCATCGCACGATCCGGGCGCAGCTGGCCGGACAAGGGCGTCGAACCGACACCATCAGTCGCCAGGCCGAGGTGGGCGGCGGTACGCTGGTAGGTCGGAAACATACCGAAAATACCGATCGAACCCGTAATGGTGGTGGAGTTCGCAAACACCCTGTCGGCGCCCACCGATATCCAGTATCCGCCCGATGCCGCCACGCTGCTCATCGACGCGACTACGGGCTTTCCGGCGTTCTGGAGCGCCGCTATTTCATTGGCGATCACATCGGACGCAAACGCGCTGCCGCCGGGGCTGTCTACACGCAGAACCACTGCTTTGACGGACTCGTCGTCGCGAGCGCGCCGTAACAGGCCTGCCGTCGAGTCTGCACCTATGGCGCCCGGCGGCTGAGAACCCGACTGGATCGCGCCCGACGCAATGATTATCCCGATGTTCTCTTCAGCGACCGTTTCGCCGTTGAGCATGTCCTCATGAGAAAGGTACTCATCCATGCCGATCGAGCTGTAGTCGACGTCTGAATCTTCGTCGGTACCGACATAGCCGATGAGCAACTCACGCAGCTCGGTACGCGTCAGCAACTCGTCGACGAGGTTATTGTCTTTCGCTGCCCGGGCGAGATCGCCATCGGCTGCGGCGACGACGTCGACGAACTCGTCGGCATACCTTTCCATTTCGGAGGGGCTCATCGCCCTCGCCGCCGCGACTTCTTCCAGGTAGGTGCCCCAAAGCTGGTCGATCAGGTTGACCGTAGCCTCGCGATCCGCATCCGACATGTCCATGCGTTCGAACGGCTCCACGGCGGACTTGTAAGTGCCGACCTTGAAAATATTCCAGTCGAGCTTGAGTTTTTCGATCGCTTCGCTGAAATAGGTCCGGAAACGACCATAACCCTGCAGCAGGATACCGCCCTCCGGGTTGAGATAGACCTCGTCCGCATGCGCCGCGATGAAATACGCCTGCTGTGACATGAAGTCGGCGCTGGCAATTACCGGCTTGCCGGATTCCCGGAACTCCTCGATTGCACGGGCAATGCGCTGCAGCTTGGGCAGACCCGCGGCGCCCAACGAGCTGAGTTCAATGTGGACGGCACCGATGCGCTCGTCATCGCTCGCATACTCCAGCGCGTCGACGATGTCCTGCAAGACGGTCTGCGGCTGTGCCTCATCGAGCAGCTCGGCGACCGCCCTGTCGAACGGATCGCCTTCCACCTCCTCGACGATTGCACCCACCGGCTTGATGAACAGCGCCGCTTTATCCGGCAACAGTGGTGTCGTCCCCGACATCGCGCCCACGAAAATTGCGAACACGAACAACAGAAGTATCAGGTGCAGTACCTTGCGAAATCCGTCGACGCCGCTCCAGATTCCCGACAGCAGCCTGACAAACAGGTTTTTCTTCTTCATTGAATTCATATCTCCTCGCGCGATTCGGCCGGCTACCGCGTCAGACCAGAGTGTACGACGTGCCCGTTCGAGCAGCCAGCGCGGCTATCCCGGGACCAGGAAAAGCGACAGCGCCGGCCAGAACGTGATGACGAGCACGGATAGCATAAGAATGACCAGGAACGGAAACGTAGCGGAATAGACGTGCATGATCGGCTTCTCGAAACGGTAGCTCGCTATAAACAGGTTCAGCCCGACCGGGGGCGTCATGTAGCCGAGCTGCATGGCCGCCAGGAAGACGATACCGAGATGTACAGGATCGACGTTGTAGGCTGCCGCGATCGGCAGGATCAGCGGTACGACGAGCACGATCGCCGAGAAGATGTCGATCAACGCGCCGAGGATCAACAGGAATACGAGCAGCAGGATCAGGAAAGACGTCTGGCTGGATACCAGTCCCGACACCGAAGCGAGCAGGTCCTGCGGCACGCCGGCGCTGATCATGTAATTGGTCGAGGCGAGCGACACGCCCAGGATGGCGAGAATCCCGCCGACCAGCACCATGGATTCACGAATAATCCGCGGCAGCTCCGCGAGGCGAATTTCCCGGTGAATCAGGACCTCGACGATGAATACGTAGAGCGCTGTAATGGCGGCAGCTTCGGACACCGCCAGGAACCCCGAATAAATGCCACCGAGCACGACCAGCGGCAGCGGAATTTCCCACGCCGTTTCCCGCGCGGCGCGGCCGAACTCGCGAATCGAGAATTTCTGCAGGACCTTCGGGCTTCTGCGGCTGACAAACAGGCTCCAGCCCGACAGCATCACCAGCATGAGCATGCCAGGCAGGATGCCCGCCAGAAACAGGTAATCAATGGATACCTCGGCTATCACACCGTAAAGGATCAGAGGCAGTGACGGTGCGAACAACAGGCCAAGGCTGCCCGATGAGGTAACGAGGCCCAGGTTGAACTTGTCCGGGTAACCGTCCTGCTGCAGCGCCGGATACAAAATGGCGCCGAGCGCAATGATCGTTACACCGGATGCGCCCGTGAAAGCCGTGAAAAACGCGCAGGCGGCCAGCGACACGAGTGCGAGCCCCCCCGGCATCCAGCCGAGCAGCGCATCGGTCAGCCTGACGAGACGCCGTGGCGCATTGCTCTCGCTGAGCAGGTATCCGGCGAAAGTGAAAAGCGGAATCGCGGCCAGGAATGGCAGATCGGCGATGCTCAGGATCTCGAGCGCGATATTCATGAGGTCGGTATCGTCACGCTGAAAACCGAGCATGGCGCTGGTCGCAATGACGGCAAACAACGGCGCGCCGAGGATGGCCAGCAGCGCGAGAATGACGGTGAGCGCAATCACTGCGGCGCCCTCTTCTTAATCCCGGTCGCGATATGGAAGACGTCACGGATGACGGACACCGCAAAGCGGTAGCTCATCAGCGCAAAAGCGCCGGGAACCACCACGTGCGCCACCCACGCCGGCACGTTGATCAGCACCGTATCTTCGAATTCGATTTCCAGCTGCAGATAGCGCCAGGCCTGCCAGGCCACGATGCCACAGACGATCGCCGCGAACACATCAACGAACAGGCGGACGGCAGTTACTGCCGCGTCGGGAAGCAGGTGCGACAGCGCATCGATCCGGATGTGGCGGTTGTCTCTCGTCGCGGCGATCGAACCGACCATGGCCAGCCAGAGAACGATAAGCTTGATGAGTTCGTCAGCCCGGAAGAAGCCGGTCTCGAATATCTCCCGGAGGATGATCTGGCCGACGGCCAGCAGGACCAGCGACCCCAGCAACACGACGAGCGCCGCGTTTTCCGCCAGCCTGCCGAATCGTTCCAGCCTGGCCAGCGCGGAAATGAATCCGTGAGTCACGGCGCTCCGGCCGTCACTTCGCTATTGGCTTCCCGGTATTCCTGCACGTAATCCAACATCTCTTCGTAAAGGGCCATGGTAAACGCCCCCTCCTCGCCGAGCTCCCTGTTGGACACGAGGAGGCGCTCACGCAACCTTGCGACTTCCTCGGCGTCGAACGGCACGCTCTCGATGCCGGCGTTCAGCAGCGCGTCGCGGGCCTCGTGATTTTCCTCGATATTGGCGCGGTCGAAATTCTCGTAGGTTTCCTGCATCACTTCGCGCACGACTTGCTGATCCGCATCACTCAGCTTGCCGAAGGCCCGTTCGTCTATCGCCATGAACCCTACCGTGTAGACCAGCGGGATCTCGGTGATGTACTTGATCTTCGTGTGCCACTGCAATACCAGCGCGCCGATCGGCGACATGGCGACAATGTCAATCAGGCCCGTCTGCAGACCGGTGAGAACATCCGTCAGCGGCAGCGTAACCGGTGCGAGCGACAGCGCCTCCATCGACGCATAGCTGATGCTGTCGCCCTCAGGCACCCAGACGCGCTTGCCCTTCAAATCGTCGAGCCCTTTCACGGGCGTATTCGACATGACGATCGCAAAACCGCCCGATGCAAAGCCGAAGTTGATGAAGCCGGCTGCCTCGAGCCCTTCCTGCAGCCTGCTGTCGAGCCGCTCGCGAACGAAGCCAGCCTCTTCTTCCGAGTCGAACACCAGCGGCATGCCATAGATGTTCAGGTCGGGATAGATATCGGCAAGCGCGGCCGGCGTGAACGCGCCACCCTGTAGCGCGCCGATGCGGATCTTGCCGAGCACCTTGGTGTCGTTGCCCATGACGCCGCCACCGTAGTATTTGATCTGCACGCGCCCGTCTGTACGCTCCTTGATCTCTTTCGCGCTCTCGCGCATGTCTTTCATCCACTGCGAGCCTTCGGGCGTCACGGTGGCGATCTTCAGCGTCGCCGCACTGGCCGCACTACCGATAGCTAGCGCCAGCAATGTAATAAAAAGTCTTTTCATCAGTCGTCTGCCTGTCCAGGTTCCGATCAGAAATAGTCGTCCGCTTCGGCCAGAAGCTGCTCGGCCTCTTCCTTGGCCATGACGTTGCTCAGTGTGAGTCCGTCCGCGTAGGGGCTGGCGTCGACCACCTCGCCGAGCAGGCGGTCGTGCAGGTCGCGCTCGTAAAGAAGCTTCGCGTAGCCCTTCGCGTATTCGACCTTCGCGCTCAGGTCGCGGCCACCCGATATCGCGATTGCCTTCTCGAAATGCTCGCGCGCTTCTTCGGGTTTCCCGCCGAGCGACGGTGGCCGCAGGGTCAGTAATATGCCCATGTAGGTGTGTACCGTCCCATCGACGTCGTCGCCCGCGATCTCGAGATAGCGATTGAACAGCGCTTCGACCTGCGGCAGTTCCGCGAGCGAATTCCAGTCGTCGCTGTGCGCACGCAGATAGGCGAGTGTCGCGAAACCGTACGTGTAGAGGTACTCGGACTGCCTGGCGGTCACACCATCGAGGCTTGCCACGAACTCGTCGTAGCTCGCATCCGGCCAGTCACAGGATGCCGCGTAAGATTCGCACATGGCTTCCTGGGCATAGTTGCGGGCGCGCGTCGTGAGCCGCGATGCTCGCACCGGATCGTCTGCAAATACCGCACCGTAGGACGCATAGAGCGTCGCCGCCGAGGCCAGCAATTCGGGATTGTCCGGATCGCCTTCCAGGAAGCTGTCGAGCAACAGCATGTACGAGGGCGATCCCGCCCGCACGGTTTCCGGATCGTCCTGGTTGAGGATAGCGCTCGACAGGTTGTCGGCCAGGCCACTGGCCGCCGACGACATCAGGGAGGCACATCCGGCCAGCGAAAGGCTGGCGAATGCAAGCAGCAGAGCGCTGCCCTGAGTTCTTCGAAAAATCGATCTCATGCCACGAAAGACCCGGCCCAAGCGAATAGGTTCAGGCTAACCGACCCGCAGCCACCAATTATGAGGATTCGGCCACAGATTTGGAACCGCGCCGCTGCCCGCGGCACGGCGTGTTCTAGATCTTTTCCTTGATGCGAGCAGCCTTGCCCGTGCGTCCGCGCAGGTAGTAGAGCTTCGCACGGCGCACGTCGCCGCGGCGCTTCACCTTGATGGAATCCACGGTCGGGCTGTAAGTCTGGAAAACGCGCTCAACCCCTTCGCCGTGGGAAATCTTGCGGACGGTAAACGAGGAGTTCAGGCCGCGGTTGCGCTTGGCGATGACGATGCCTTCGAACGCCTGCAGACGCTCGCGGGTGCCTTCCCTGACCTTGACCTGGACGATGACCGTATCCCCCGGCGAAAAATCGGGGAATTCCTTGTTCATCTGTTCCTGCTCGATCGCTTCGATAATTTTGCTCATGTCACTCTACCCTGTTCCTTCAGGAACTCGTCGAGCAGCTCTTGCTGCTCACGGCCCAGTTGTAACTTCTTCACCAGGTCCGGGCGCCTCAGGAAGGTCCGGCCCAGAGCCTGCTTGTAACGCCAGCGCGCAATCCGCGCATGATCGCCGGACAGTAATACTGCCGGCACCTCTCGACCCTCGATTTCTTCGGGCCGTGTGTAGTGGGGATAGTCGAGCAACCCCTCTACGAATGAGTCCTGCGCCGCGGAGTCCTCATCGCCGAGGACACCCGGCAACAACCGGACCACCGCGTCGATGACCGCCATTGCGGCTATCTCACCGCCCGACATCACGAAATCGCCGAGCGACAGTTCTGCGTCCACCTCTTCCTCGACCAGCCGCTCGTCGACGCCTTCGTAGCGGCCGGCGAACAGGATCATACCCGGTAACGTCGCCAGCCGCGCCGCCTCGTCCTGATCGAACACCCTGCCGGCCGGCGACAGGTAGATCACCGGACTGCCCTCGGGCATCGCAGCTCGCGCCGCACGTATCGCTTCGGCCGCCGGCCGGTACTTGAGTACCATGCCCGGGCCACCACCATACGGCCGGTCGTCAACGGTGCGGTGCGCGTCGGTCGTAAAGTCGCGCGGATCCTCGATCCGCAGGGCGGCAAGTTGCCGCTCCATCGCGCGTCCGACGACGCCATGCTCCGCCACCGTGCGGACCATCTCCGGGAACAGGCTGACAACGGCGATCTGCATGATGTCAGTCCCACTCCCAGTCGACCCGGATCACGCCCGCGGCGAAATCCACATCGAGTATCACTTCTCCCGGCACGAACGGTATCAACCGCTCGGCGGGGCCGTCGACCACCAGCACATCGTTTGCACCGGTTGCCATCAGGCCGGCAACCTTGCCAAGTTCGGTGCCGTCCTTGTGCACGACGGTCAGACCTTCGAGGTCGGCCCAGTAGTAGTGGCCTTCCCCGGGGTCCGGCAGCGCATCACGATCGATGCCAATATCGCTGCCAGTCAATTCTGCGGCGGCATCCCGGTCCTCGATTCCCTCGAGACGTGCGATGACTGCCTTGCCATGGCGCTTGCCTTCTGCAAGCACGACCCGTTGCCAGCGCCCGTCCCGACTCAGCAACCAGTCTTTGTAGTCCAGGACCGCTTCCCGCGGCTCCGTGTACGAATACACCTTCACCCAGCCCCTGACACCGAAAAGACCGACGATTCGGCCAAGTATTACCGGCTGTTTTGCCGGCTGTGTCCGAGCGTCCGTCACGCTGTACTCGCTGGCCCGCACATCACGGGCCCGCTGATGATCAGGCGCTGGCGGTAGCCTTGCGATGCATCTTCAGCAACGAGGCTACCCGCTCGGAGGGCCTGGCGCCCTGCCCGATCCAGTAATCCACGCGCTCGAGATCGATGCGCAGGTTCTCTTCGTGATCCCGGCCAACCGGGTTGAAGAAGCCGACACGCTCGATATAGCGGCCATCCCGACGATTGCGACTGTCGGTAATGACCAGGTGATAAAAAGGGCGCTTTTTCGCGCCAGCGCGCGAAAGACGAATACTAACCATTACATTCCCGTTAAATTCTTGAGGAGGCGGACACGCCTGATCTCGGGCTGGCCCGAGTAAAGCGCGCATTGTACTGGTTTCGGCCTAAATGTGAAGCGTTTTGAACGCTCGATTTACGGGTTTTTCAGGCCAAAAATCCGAAGTTTTACGGTAGCTTGGGGTGACGTCAGCCGAAACCGGGCGGCAGGCCGCCGCGCGGCAGACCGCGCATCATCTTCTTCATGCCGCCGCGCGACATTTTCTTCATCATCTTTTCCATCTGCGTGAACTGCTTGAGGAGACGGTTCACGTCCTGTACCTGCAGCCCGCAGCCCTTTGCGATGCGCTTCTTGCGGGAGCCGTTGATGGTCTTCGGAAAACGCCGTTCGGCGGGCGTCATCGAGTTGATGATCGCGATCTGCCGGCGCATCTGCTGCTCGCCCATGCCATCCTTCAACGCCGAGGCGTTGACGTTGCCCGGGATGGGCAACTTGTCGAGCATCGCGCCCAGCCCGCCCATGCTCATCATCTGCTCGAACTGATCGCGGAGGTCCGCAAGATCGAAGCCGCGGCCTTTCTTGAGCTTCTTCGCCAGCTTCTCGGTCTTGTCGCGGCTGACCTTGTCCTCGATTTCCTCGACCAGCGACAACACGTCACCCATCCCCAGGATGCGCGAAGCCATGCGCTCCGGGTGAAAGGCCTCAAGGCCGTCCACTTTCTCACCGACGCCGAGAAACCGTATGGGCTGGCCGGTTATTTCACGGACGGAGAGCGCAACGCCGCCTTTCGCGTCGCCGTCCGCCTTCGTCAGAACCACGCCGGTCAGCGGCAATGCCTCGCTGAACGCGGTCGCCGCATTGACGGCGTCCTGCCCCGCCATGCTGTCGACCACGAACAGCGTCTCCCGCGGAGTCGCCGCCGCATGCACGGCTGCCACCTCGTCCATCATGCCGCTGTCGATATGCAGCCTGCCTGCCGTATCGACGATGAGAACGTCTGCATGGGATCGCCGTGCATCGTCCAGTGCGCGCCTGACGATGGCAACCGGCGCCTCGCTCGGCTCACTGTCGCAATGCAGCGCACCGACCTCGTTCGCGAGCGTCTTCAGCTGCAGGATCGCAGCCGGGCGATGCACGTCGACGCTGACAAGCATGACGCGCTTCTTGTCTTTGTCGATGATGCGCTTGGCAAGCTTCGCAGCGGATGTGGTCTTGCCCGCGCCCTGCAGTCCCGCGAGCAGAATCACCGCCGGCGGCTGCGCTTTCAGATCGAGCGGCGCGTGATCGCCGCCGAGTATGGCGACGAGCTCGTTGTGGATAATCTTGACCAGCGCCTGCCCTGGCGTAAGGCTCTTTGCAACCTCCTCGCCCACGGCCCGCTCGCGGATACGGTCGATGAAGGTCTTTACGACGGGCAGCGCGACGTCGGCTTCGAGCAGCGCGAGCCGCACCTGCCGCAGCGTGTCCTTGATATTCGCTTCGGTGAGCCGCCCCTTGCCGCTGAGATTGCGCGCAGCGTCGGACAGCCTGCCAGTGAGATTCTCAAACATGGCGCGCAGTCTACCAAAAGTCTGCTGCGAGCCGCTGTTCGGGGACTTTAAATTGTCAGGATGGTGCCGCGGGAGAGCATCTGGATGTTCTTGTCGGGCGCGGCGGCAACGACCTGCTTGAGGATGCGTGCCTCCTCACCCGGCTTCATGCCGGTCAGCCAGATTTCCGGATCGTGCCTCAGGCGCTCGAGATCACGCGTGAGCGTCCGCGGGCAATAGTGACCGGCGTCGGCCGCGAGCTTTTCCATCTCGTCGGGGAACGACACCTCGATGACCAGCACCTTCAGGTCCTCGCAGGCATTCAGCACCGGCCACAGGGTCTCGTTCGTCTTGGTATCGCCGCTCACTGCGAATACGCCGCCGGAGTTCTGTACCGTGTAGCCCAGCGACGGCACGCTGTGCATGACGTCGACGGCATAGAAGTCACGATGCCCGATTGAAACGGTGTCCCCGGGGCTGCAGACCTGGTAGCGAAGCATCGGGTGTTCCGGCGCCGGCAGGTGCGCAAAATTTGGCCAGATGACATCGTTGAAAAGGTGATCCTGGATCGCCCGCAAGGTTTCGTCGCGCGCATATACCGTCACTGGAGTGTCGAAGTCTTCGTCGAAGACGCTATCAACGAGGAACGGCAGCCCCGCAATGTGATCGAGGTGCGCGTGCGTGATAAAGACGTGCCGTATCGGCTGCAATTCGGCGAGCGCGAGGTCGCCGATACCGGTCCCGGCGTCGATCAGGACATCGTCGTCCACAAGCATCGCCGAGGTCCGTGCCCCCGCGCCGATACCGCCGCTGCAACCAAGTATTCGAATACGCATAACGTCGAGGGTTCTATTGCCCGCCACCATGTGGGATGATGCACCCCAAGAAACGGTAGGTTATCGACCGACGGGTTTCTGTGTTTCAAATCACACTTCCATTTCTGTACCTCATAGCTGCCGCGGGCTTCGCGGGCAGCCGGCTGCGTCATGACGCCGGTTATGCCGGTGCGATGCGCGCTGGCGCGTTCGTGATTGCTGCTATTGCAATAGCGATCCACGCTTCGGTGCTGTTCGACTCGATCGCCCGCGGCGGTGGCATTCACGTATCGCTGCTGTCCTCGGTTTCATTGATCGGCCTGCAGCTGGCGATCATCGGCACGCTTGCCGCGATCGATTCCGACCTGCGCGGCGTTGCTGCAGGCCTCATCGTGCTGGCCGCACCGACCGCCATCGCGACGCAGTTGGGCGCTGCCGAGGTCACCAGCAGCGGTCTGGCCTGGCAGCTGCAGATTCACGTGTTCACGGCCATGTTTGCTTACGGCCTGCTGGCTGCCGGCGCCATCGTGGCGATATACGCACTGGTGCAGGACCGGCGACTCCGTGCGGCCAAGCTGTCCAGCGTGAACCAGCTCTTTGCTCCCCTCGAAAAGACGGAACGCGTACTTTACGGCGTGGCATCGGCAGGTATCGGTGTACTTGCAATGTCCATGGCGCTCGGCATCACGTTCGTCGAAAATATTTTCGCTCAGCACCTCGTTCACAAGACGGTGCTGTCGCTCATCGCCCTGCTTGTTTTCGGCATCCTGCTGGCCGGGCGGCATTTCGCCGGCTGGCGCGGCAAACGTGCCATCTACCTGTACCTGGGCGGCTTCGTCATCCTGTTCCTGGCCTACTTCGGCAGCCGTTACATACTCGAAGTCGTCCTTGATCGCAGCTGGGGTTAGCGAGGGCGGTGGCCTGTTTCCTTGACAGGCAGGCGGGTGGCTGCTGAACTGCCTTAATCGCGTCTACATCGAGGTACTCGTCCTTTGGGCGAAGACGTTCCATTATCGGCCCTATTCGGGTTGCTGATCGTATTACTCCTGCTTTCCGCCTTCTTCTCCGGCTCGGAAACGGCTCTTGTGAGCCTCAACCGCTACCAGCTGCGCCACAAGGCGCGGGAGGGACACCGCGGTGCCCGACTCGCGGACAAGCTCCTGCAGCGGCCTGACCGGCTGATCGGACTGATACTGCTCGGCAACAACCTGGTGAATTTTTCCGCGGCGTCGCTGGTCGCCATTATCGCCTTCGAGATGGGCGGAGAGCCGGCCGTCGCGCTCGGCACGCTGCTCCTGACGCTGGTCGTCCTGATCTTCTCCGAGGCCGCCCCCAAGACCATGGCGGCGCTGCATCCCGAACGCCTCGCCTATCCGGCGGCAATGATTTACTACCCGCTCCTCAAGATCACATACCCGATCGTGTGGCTCACGAATGTCGCATCGAACGGCGTGCTGTACCTGCTGGGCGTACGCACTGCCGATGCCGAACTGCAGCCGTTGACGAGAGAGGAGCTACGCACGGTCGTCCACGAAGCCGGCAGCCGCATCTCCGGCCGCTACCAGCAAATGCTGCTCAGCATCCTGGACCTGGAGAAGGTCACCGTCGATGACGTCATGGTGCCTCACAACGAGATTGTCGGCGTCGACCTCGCGGACGAAATTTCAGAGATCGAGGGAATTATCAGCAGGAGCGAACACACGCGGCTCCCCGTCTACGAGGACAACGTCGACAACGTCGTCGGAGTACTGCATCTGCGCCGGCTCGCAAACATGGCGCCGCGGTCGTTCGACAAGACATCGATCCGGGAGTTGCTCGATGAACCCTATTTCGTGCCCGAGGGAACTCCGCTGAGCAAACAGCTCATTCAATTCCAGCGCCGCCGCGAACGGGTCGCGCTGGTTGTCGACGAGTACGGCGATATCCAGGGCATCGTGACCCTGGAAGACATACTCGAAGAAATCGTCGGCGAGTTCACGACGGACCCGGCCGACCAGATCGAGGATGTCGTGCGCGAAGGACACGACTCGTTCCTGGTCAACGGCACGGCCAATATTCGCGAGCTCAACCGTGCGCAGGGCTGGGAGTTGCCGACCGACGGCCCGAAGACCCTCAACGGCCTGATTCTCGAACTCCTGGAAACCATCCCGGAGCCATCGACCTGCCTGAAGATCAGCGGTTATCCTCTGGAAATCGTGGCGTCCGACGGCAATCGCGTCCGCACCGTGCGAATCGGCCCGCGCGTGGTGGAACCCGAAATCTAGAACGCTGCGTCGAGCGCTTCGCGGATGCGTGTCACCGCAATGACGTCGATACCGGCCGGCGCTTTCCTCGGCGCGTTCGAGCGGGGCACGATCGCGCAGCTGAACCCCTGCTTGGCGGCGGCAGCGATGCGCTCCTCGCCGTAGCGGACGGGACGCACTTCACCGGCCAGCCCGATTTCCCCGAAACTCACCAGCCCACCCCGGCACGGCCTGTCGCGAAAACTCGATACCACCGACAGTACGGTCGGGAGATCCGCGGCCGTCTCCGTGATCTTCAGCCCACCCACGACATTCACGAACACGTCTTCGGGACCGAGCTGCACGTCGCCGTGGCGCTGCAGTACGGCGAGCAGCAGCGACAGGCGATTCTGATCGACACCCTGGGCGACCCGCTTCGGATAACCACCACCGCCATCCGCCACCAGGGCCTGCATCTCGACGAGCAATGCCCGGCTGCCTTCCCAGGCTATCGACACCACGCTGCCCGGCTCCGTCAGCGTGTCTCTCGAGAGGAAGATCGCCGAGGGATTTCTCACCTCACGAAACCCGCTGCCCGTCATCGCAAATACGCCCATCTCGCCGGTCGCACCGAAACGGTTCTTCACCGAACGGATCATCGTGTAGCGACTCGCCGGATCGTTCTCGAAATACAGGACGGTATCCACCATGTGCTCAACCACTCTCGGTCCGGCGATGGCACCCTCTTTGGTCACGTGGCCGATCACGAACACGGATACCTCGTTCTGCTTCGCAAACTGCACGATACGCCCTACGCACTCGCGCAGCTGACCCACGGAACCGGGCGCCGATGTCAGCTCCGAGCTTGTCATGGTCTGGATGGAATCGATGATCAGCATGCGTGACTGGTTGCGCCGCGCTTCGGCAAGGACGTTTTCGAGTGCCGTATCGGCCAGCACCTTGAGTCCGTCGTTGGCGACTGCGAGCCGCCGTGCGCGTTGGCTAACCTGGCGCAACGACTCTTCGCCCGTTGCATAAAGAACCGGCATCCCTGCCTGGACCTGGCCGCTGACCTGTTGCAATAGCGTGGACTTGCCAACGCCCGGGTCGCCCCCGAGCAACACCACGGCGCCGGGCACGAGGCCGCCACCCAGCACGCGATCGAACTCGACAAAACCGGTGGCGTACCGCTCTTCCGGGTCCAGCTGCAATGCATCGAGCCCGGTGGCCCCGGTCGCGCTCGCGGCCACAGGTGCGGCGCCGGCGATTCGCATTTCGGACAGCGTGTTCCAGGCCGCACAATCCGGACACTGGCCGGCCCACTTCACACTGTGCGCGCCGCATTCGGCGCATACATACGCTGTTTTCGGCTTCGCCATACCGCTCCTGACGACACAAAAGGCCGCACACTCCAGCTCAATCTCTCAAAATACTCGAGAAAAAACCGATAAACTATTGTTATATAATATTTTTATCCATTTTTCAGGTGCAGCAACCGGAACACGGCCGGCTCGCTGCCGCAACCGATGATAGCACCGCAAATCAGCCGCTTATGACAAAAAAATGCCAACCCTTTCTCATTAACTGTGGTGGCTATTTTCTATAATTTTCCCCCTCAAACAGGGACCTGACAGACTTGAACATCGGCTCGAACCAGAAAAGAAACCGCCTGATCGCACTGAGCTTCGCGAGTGTCTTACTGCTGCTCGTCTACGGGCCGCTGGCACCGTGGTTTCTCACCGCAGACCGGTTTCTCTACGACACCTTCGCGTCCGGGCTGCCAAACCGGCCGCTCGACAATGCCTTCATCATCAGCATAGACCCGTCGCGGGCAAGCCACGAAAAGCTTCTTGCGGACTACGGTCAGGTACTCTCGGTACTGTCGCGCAGCCAGGCGCGCCGGATCATCCTGCCGCAACCACCGCAACTCGCGGCTGACGAGCGCCTGCCCGGATGGTCTGCTGCGCTCGGTGGGCCCGTTCCGGTCTACGTCCCGAACAACCATCGACTGGCAGAGCTGACCTCGCATACCGGCTTCATGGAGTTCATGCCCGACGACGACGGCGTATTGCGCCGAACCAACCTCTGGCAGCTTAATGGCGCCATAATGTCGCCGTCGTTGCCGCTGGCGGTGGCCCTCGACAATGAAGACGTCCCCCCGAGCACCCGCATGTCGGCGTCCGACGATACGGTTTACCTGTCGAACTACGAAGACCTGCCCCGGGCAGCCATCGACGAGATCCTGTTTGGCGATTTCGCAAGCACCCGGTTGAACGATGCCACCATCTTCGTCGACCACGAACCCGCGCTCGTGGGCGCGTCAGCTGTGCTGCCTTCGGGGCAGTTCGTCACCCATTCGGAACTGACGGCCGCGCTTATCGCGGACATCGAAGCCGATCGAAGCGTCGTCGTTCCTTCGTGGGTCACCGCCCTGCAGTGGCTGGCGCCGGTATTGCTCGCAATTGTCGCCGTACTGTTCCTGCCTGAGCGCGGCCGCCGTAACATCATCGTCATCAGTATTGCGACTGTTGTCGCGTTGCTGCTCCTGGAGATGTTGCTTCTCTACGTGCTGCGGGTGCGCCTGGATATCGGCCGCGCCGCACTTATTTTTATCGGTGTCGGCTTGCTCAGTCTCTGGCTGGTCGGAAACCCGAGGAAAGCGACGCAGAATGCCTTCAAACGCGGCTCCGATTTCCTCGCGGCCGGCCGGCTCGAGCCCGCCTTTGCGGAGTTCAGGCGTTGCTCGCCGTCGGATACACTCGCAACGGTCATGTACAAGCTGTCGATCGCATTCGAGGAACAGGCGAAGCCGGAGCGCGCCGAGGCCGTGCTCGAGTGGATGAAGCGCACCCAGGGAGCCCGCGAGGCAAAGCAGAAAAAGAATGCGGGCGTCGCCGGCTTCCCGAAGCGGCTGGGCCGTTACGTCATCGAACGGCGCATCGGCCGGGGCGCCATGGGCGCCGTCTACCTTGCCAAGGACCCCCGCATCAATCGTGCCGTGGCTGTAAAGGCGATACCGATCGATAAAGAGTTCGAAGATGATGAACTCAAGGAAGCGCGCGTTCGGTTCTTCCGCGAAGCGGAATCGGCGGGCCGCCTGACGCACCCCAATATCATCACGGTATTCGATGCCGGCGAAGACAAGGGGCTTGCCTACATCGCGATGGAGTATGTCCCGGGCATTCCGCTCAGGGACTTCACGGACCCGAAACGGCTGTTGGCGCCGAAGCGCGCGCTGGAACTCGCGGCAAGCACTGCGGAAGCTCTGGACTACGCGCATAACCAGGGCGTAATTCACCGCGACATCAAGCCCGCCAACCTGCTCTACAACCCGAAAGAGGGCTCACTGAAGATAAGCGACTTCGGTGTCGCCCGCATCACGGACAACAATCGCACCAAGACCGGAATCGTTCTCGGCACCCCGATGTACATGTCCCCCGAACAGCTCGGCGCGGAAAATCTGACGGGCCACTCGGACTTGTTTTCGCTTGGTGTTACTCTATACGAGCTCTTGATCGGCGAGGTGCCCTTCAAAGCAGGCAACATCGCGGCTCTAATGGCAAAAATTACGACCGAAGATCCCGCCCCGATCGCAGGCAAACGTACCGGACTGGCGCCGAGTATCGACGCCGTGCTTGCAAAAGCGCTGGCCAAACGTCCCGAAGATCGCTTCTCATGCGGTGCCGAAATGGCAATCGCATTGCGCAACTGCGCCCGGTACACATAGTTTCGGCCGACCTGGTAGAGCGACTTTGAAAAGCCTGCGTGGAAAAATTGACTTCGCTGAAATCACGGATACAGGACGCGTGCGCGACCACAACGAGGATGCGGTCGGCTCCAACCCTGATATCGGGCTCATGGTCCTTGCCGACGGCATGGGCGGATACAACGCCGGCGAGGTCGCCAGCGGGATCGCCGTGCAGATAGTCTCCGAGTTGGCGGTCGAGGGCGCAAACCGCGAAGAACGCGAAGATATCGATCCACACAGCGGGCTGATGCGCCAGTCCATCGTTTTGCGCGATGCGGTCTACCGCGCCAACAAGATCATCTTCCAGACCGCGCAGAGCCAGACGCATTGCGAGGGCATGGGTACGACCATCGTGGCCTGCATGTTTTACGACAACAAGATCAGCATCGCCCATGTCGGGGACTCGCGCGCCTACCGGCTGCGCGGCGAATCGTTCGAACAGCTGACGCTCGATCATTCGCTTCTGCAGGAACTCGTGGATCGAGGCTTCTACTCCCACGACGAAGCGCAGCGGTCGACCAACCGAAACTATGTCACCCGCGCCCTGGGCGTGGAACCGACCGTCGAGGTCGAAGTGCATGAACACGATGTGCTGCCTGACGATATCTATCTGCTCTGCTCCGACGGCCTGCCGGACATGGTGGAAGATGAGGATATTCACTTAACTATCAGTACTTTTAATGCTAGTCTTGACGTCATTGGTCAACAGCTTGTTGAGTTGGCCAATGACCACGGCGGACGCGACAACGTGTCGGTAATGCTGGCGCAGGTGCTCGGACCGTTTGCGGCGAAGAAAAACCTGCTCGTCAGGATCGCAAACTTGTTCCGCTAATGTTGGGGTTGCAGGGATAGTCTGGAGATTGCAGTCAAAGACGAGCGATACAGCCGCTTCCGTGGCTGGCGCGTCTATTTATGCTTCACTCCCTGCGTGGTTGGGTCTCACTGAGGACGGCGAGAAATCATGGCACGTTTAATTCTTAGCCTGGACAACCAGGTTCTGGCTGAATACAACATGACCAAGGAACGCTACACGATAGGCCGTCTTCCGGACAACGACGTGCGTATCGATAATCCGGCTGTCAGTGGACACCATTCCCTGATCATCAATATCCTCAACGACTCGTTCCTCGAAGACCTGAACAGCACCAACGGCACCTACGTCAACGGCAAGCTGATCAAGAAGCACGCTCTGCAGCACGGCGACGTCATTACCATAGGCCATCACCAGCTGCGATTTACGGACCAGGAAGTCCCCGAAACCGAGCAGGATGAATTCGAAAAGACGATGGTCATTCCGAGCGGGCAACAGAATGCCGAACAGCTTGCGAAGGCCGAGCAGGCGGCCGAAGCTGCCGCAGCCGCCGCAGCGGCGGCCGTCGAGCCGGCTTCGGATGCCGCCGCGGCTGTAAGGCTGGACCCGGAAGAAGCCGCCGCGCTGGACGAAGCGCCGCCGCCTCCAAGGTATACCGAGACTATTGCTCATACGGAAACCGCAGCGCCCGTCTCGCATACTGCAACCGCCACCGGCATCGATCCGTCCAGCGTGCCGAACGCGCTGCCGCTCGCCAAGCTACAGGTTCTGAGCGGCGCGTTCGCGGGGCGCGAACTCGAACTCACCAAGGCGCTGACCACCCTCGGCCGTCCGGGTGTGCAGGTCGCAGCCATTACCCGCCGCGCGGAAGGCTACTACATCGTGCACGTCGAATCCGGCAAGGAAGGCGACTACCCGCTCGTCAATGGCCAGCCGATCGGCGCGCAGGCCCGCAAGTTGTCCGACAACGACGTCGTGCAGCTTGCCGGGGTCAAGATGGGGTTCTTCGCGAGCTGACACCACACCGCGGGAGCGCTCCTACGGGACGATTTCGCTGTCCTCGCGGTTCATTACGCCGCACACCAGTTCGTAAGGAATGGCGTCCGCCCAGGGCGCAACCTCTTCGACGGGCAGGCTGTCACCCCACAGCGTCGCGATATCGCCAACACGGTCGGCGGCGCCCGGCCCCAGGTCGACCGCGCACATATCCATCGATATATTCCCGATGAGCGTTACTCGCCGGCCGTTCAGGAGCACGGGCGTGCCGCTGCGGAAATGGCGCGTGTAGCCATCGCCGTAACCGGCGGCAACAATTCCGAGCGTCGTATCCTGCTCGCAGACATAAGCCCCCTTGTAGCCGACGCGGGCGCCGGCACGCAGCGGCTTCACGGCAATCAGGCGCGCTTCGAACTGCATGACGGGCTTCAGGCCAAGCTCGCGACCGCTCTTGTCGGCGAACGGCGAAATGCCGAAGAGGGAGATGCCAGGCCGGATCCAGAAATCCCCTTCGAAGCCGAGCTCCGCCCGGGCATCGATAACCTGTGGCCAGCCGAGCGAGGCCGGCGAGTTCGCGATACTGACCGCGCCTGGAAAACCGCGGGTCACCAACGCGAAGGCCGCAAGCTGGGTTTCCGTAACCGCGTTGTCGAGTTCGTCCGCGCTGGCGAAGTGCGTCATGAGGCGCAACTCCCGCACGGCCCCGGCCGCCTCCAGCCGACGCAGCAGTTCCTGTGCTTTGTCGAGCGGGAATCCCAGGCGATTCATGCCCGTGTCGAACTTCAGCCAGACGGTGCCCCGGCACTGACCGACGCTTTCCAGCATCTTGACCTGTTCGATGTCGTGAACGACCAGCTCGAAACCGCGTGTGAATGCCACGCGAAGTTCTTCTTCGGTCGATACGCCCGCCAGCAAGACGACGGGTTTATCGATGCCCGCTTCGCGCAATAGCAGCGCCTCGGGCAGGCGCGCAACCGCCAGCGAGTCCGCCGCTTCCAGGTGGCGCGCCACCGGAACCAGGCCATGGCCGTAGGCATTGGCCTTGATTACGGCCATGACGCGTGCATCGGGCGCTACGCCGCGCAATACCTCCAGGTTGTGTTCCAGCGCGCCGAGCCGGATGAGGGCCCGAGCCCCGAAGCTCACGGATACGGCTCCTCGCCGTACGTGTCCGGAACCCAGTTCTCGAATTTCGTGTAGCGGCCAACGAACGTCAGCGGGAAGTCGCCGATCGGTCCGTTACGTTGCTTTGCAATGGCGATATCTGCGATGCCCTTGCGTGGCGTGTCCTGGTTGTAGACTTCTTCGCGGTAGATGAAGATGATCATGTCCGCGTCCTGCTCGATGGCGCCGGACTCGCGCAGGTCGGACA